>Ga0172379_10002724_pt1 | contig 30386 bp, 29 predicted proteins | sample GrowelOW334metaG_FD_119756 | JGI IMG/M metagenome (GOLD analysis project Ga0172379, IMG submission 119756) | Groundwater microbial communities from an aquifer near a municipal landfill in Southern Ontario, Canada - Groundwater well OW334 metaG | ecosystem: Environmental > Aquatic > Deep...
CAAAGTATTGTTCTGAGCCGTCCAGATGTAGCGTTCGGCGATTTTGCTTCAAACGTTGCTATGCAACTGGCAAAGCCACTTAGTAAAAATCCACGCGAGATTGCCGAGCAGTTGGCAGAAAAAATGCGCGAAACTGGCAAATTTTCGGAAGTATCCGTGGCTGGTCCTGGATTCATTAATATGCGTTTGTCGGCGCGTAATTTAGCTGTCGATTTAAATAATCAGTGGAGTCCTAGATATGGCGAAAATAATGATGGGACAGGCAAAACTGTTATTGTTGAGTATCCCAGCCAAAACATGGCAAAGCCTTATAGCATTGGTCACCTGAGACCAGGTAATCAGGGCTGGGCGGTAAAGCGTTTGATGGAAACAACTGGTTGGAATGTTATTACTGATAACCACCTAGGCGATTATGGCGCACCATTTGGTGTTTGGGTCGTTGGATTCTTGAAATACAGCAGTGACGAGCAACTTATGGCGGGCGGCGTGTACGAGCTTGGCAGAATATACATCGAAGCCAAAAAAGCCCTAAAAGAAGAAAAAGCTTGTGGTGAGTCGCAGATGGCCGACGAAGTTCAACAGTGGCTATTAAAGCTTGAAAGTGGCGACGAAGAAGCTGTCGCTTATAGCAAGCGATTTAATGAAATTAGCCTTACGCACCTGCACGATGTAATGGGGCGCCTTAAAATATCGACTGACTATGAATTAGGTGAAACTTTCTTTGTGCAAAAAGGCAAAGACGCAGTTAGGGAATTATTGCAAAAGGGAATTGCAATCCAAAACGAGGACGGTTCGATAATTGTGCCACTGGACGATTATGATATCGATACGCCGCTGTTGGTTCAAAAATCAAATGGTGCGGCACTTTATGCTACGACAGACTTGGGCACGATGATTTATCGTGACGCTACGTGGCATCCCGATCGTATTATTCACGCCGTTGGGGCTGAACAACAATTTTATTTCACACAGCTATTTGCGATGGCTAAAAAAATCGGTATCCAGACCGAAATGATTCATTTGTGGTTTGGTCTGATCGACCAAATCAACGAAGACGGCACTCGCGAAAAGATGAGCAGCCGAAAAGGCGTTGTCTTGATGGAAGAATTACTCGATCAGGCTGAAGTCAAGGCGCGTGAGGTGATTAAAGGCAGAGATGTGTCGGATGAAGATATCAAAAAAATCGCCGTTGGTGCTATAAAATTCAGCGACTTCGTATCCGACAGGCGAACAAATATTTTGTTTAGTTGGGATAGTATTTTTGCGTTGTCTGGATTCAGCGGGCCTTATATACAATACGCCGCAGTGCGCGTGAACAAGATTTTGCGTGACAACCAAATTGTTCAAATTGACGGCGGCTATGATTACGAGCCAGAAAAATCAGTCATTATGAAACTGTTGGAATATCCTGATGTCGTGAAGTTGGCTGCTCGTGACCTCGAGCCACACAAAATCGCAACTTATATGTATGAACTAGCGCGTGAACTAAATCGTTACTACGAAAACACACCAGTCGCGACTGGTGATGTAAGTGATATCCAAAAATCGGCGCGCCTAAAGCTTTTGCAAAAAGTAAGCCAGGTATTTGGTAGCGGACTAAGTTTGCTAGGTATTGAAGTGCCTGGCAGTATGTAAAAATATACTTATATAATATAATCGAATCATAATTAAGACCAAGGGGAGTATCTATGCCGGTAACAAAAAAATCGGTTAAAAAAGTAGCCAAAGTTGCCCAAGTCGCGAAGAAGGTAAAGCCAACTGCAATCGCAAAAGCCGGCAGTAATCAACTGAAGGCTTTTATGGAATTCATTCGCACTCAAGGTGTAATTGGGCTTGCGGTAGGTTTGGTCTTAGGAGGTGCTGTAAGCATCTTGGTAAAGTCACTAGTAGATAATGTAATAATGCCACCACTTGGTCTATTGTTGGGCTCAGCCGAGGGCCTAAAGGGCCTGACTTGGACAATGGGCACAACAGCAGCGGGTAAACCGGCAACTTTGCAATACGGTATATTTCTGAATGACTTTATTAACTTCATTGTAATAGCCTTGGTTATTTACGCTTTGGTTCGTTTACTCAAGGTAGACAAACTGGACAAGAAATAGTTTCCAGTGAAGAAATCTAAAAAACATACCGAACGAATTCTATGGATTGATCTTGAGATGACGGGATTGTCGCATCGTGACGATTTAATTCTAGAGATTGCGGCGATTGTCACGGACTGGGATTTTAATGAAGTTGCTACTTATCAGGGCGTCGTAAAACATCCAAAAAAGAAGTTAATGGACAGATTTGAAGTTAACGCGCCCTTTTGGGACGTTAATACTGGTACGCGTGATGCTTTGATAAAGCAAAACGAAACTGGAAAATCACTCAAAAAAATCGAGGGTGATTTATTGAAGTTTATTGGCGAGCATTTTAATAGTGATGAACCAGTATTGTCGGCTGGTAACTCGGTCCATGTCGATAGGCGATTTATCATGCATAATTGGCCAAAATTTGACGACAGACTTCATTATCGAATGTTAGATGTTAGTGCTTGGAAAGTTGTTTTCAATCGCAAATTTAATAAAGTTTTCGCAAAACCTGGTAATCATCGGGCGCTTGATGATATTCGTGGCAGTATTATGGAATTGAAGTATTACTTAACCAAACTCAAGTAAGTGCTACAATTAAGTTACTATGGAGATTATCGTCAAACGACGCAGACACCTTGGTAAATGGTTGGTGTGGATTGTTTTTATCGCTTTGGTTGGCGGAGGTTTCTATTATTTATTAAATAGGCCGACAACTTCAGGAACGCCAGACGACAAAACTATAACCGTCAAGCCAACTCCGAAAACTACAAGCGTATCTTCGAACGTTTTATTTTTAGGCAATACATATTGGGGTCGGTATATCAACGACTGGTCTATGGCCAGCAAGCTAAAATATGCCTATCCGTTTTCACGATTGAATGAGTTTCATCGCGACCAATATAACGCTTGGATTTCGGGCCTAGAATGTCCGCTTAAATCGGGCGTTAATATGACTTCGGCCGAAGAGGACTCGACGCTGACATTTAATTGTTCACCAGACTATTTGCCCGAGGCAAAAAAATGGTTCACGGCCTTTACGCTGGCGAATAATCACACAGATAACCAGGGAATAGATGGTTTTACTGAGACAAAAGCTAACCTGGAAAAAACTGGTATTCAATATTTTGGGCATTATGATCCGCGAGCACTAGATGATATTTGTGATGTTATTAGCCTGCCGGTAACTGTCGAAAAAGATGATAAATCCAAACTAGAGGGCAGTTTGCCGGTCGCTATGTGCGGGTATCATGCAGTTTTTCGCATCCCAACAGCAGAATCAGTCGCGATTATGAAGGAATATAGTAAATATATGCCGGTCATTGCGATGCCACATATGGGGGCCGAGTATAAAACGCAACCGGACCAATTGAAAATAGATTTTTATAAAAGTTTGATTGATGGCGGTGCTGATATGGTGCTGGGTGACCATCCGCACTGGATTCAACCGACCGAAAGCTACAAAGGTCATCTGATAGTTTATTCAATGGGTAATTTTTTGTTCGATCAACAAGATCAACTGGATGTTGTTAGGTCGGCGGGCATCAGGGTGGTTATGCAAACCAAAGACACAAATTCTGAGCTGTTGGATAAATGGCTGGCACTTGGCGCAACTTGCGAAGACTATCAGGACGATTGTTTGGCCCAAGCCAAGCAGCAAAATCTGCAAAAGTTAGATATTTCATACAAGTTCGGGGTCGTTGGTACTAATGACGGCGACAAGATTGTAAAGCCAGCTACCGCTCAGCAGCAAGCCGACATATTGCAGCGCCTAAATTGGCAAAATACTATTAAAGGGTTGCAAGCTCCATACGGTAGTCTGTAAGATATGAGCATGACACACAAAGAAATAGAAGATTATTTGCTAAGTTTTCCGAACACCTGGTTGGATTTTCCGTTTGGCGAAGACACGTCGGTTTATAAAATTGGGCACAAGGAAACCGGTGGCGGTAAGATGTTTGCGTTGATTGCCGAAAATAGCAAACCACTAAGGATAAGTTTGAAGTGCGATCCATTGTTGGCTGAAAAGTTGCGCGAGGATTACGAGACGGTTTTGCCTGGATACCACTTGAACAAAAAGCATTGGAATACGATTATTTGTACAGGCCAAGTTCCGGACGATGAGATAAAAAGCCTAATTAGTATTAGTTATAATTTGGTAAACGGCGAAAAAGAATCAGATACTAATTAGTTGTTGAATTAAACTTCGCAAATAACTGTTGAGTTGGGGCCAGATTGGCATAGGCATCCGTCAAAAATACCTTAAGGCTATTGCTGGACGTTGATGTATATATTTGTTTCATTAGCAGCAGTGTCATATCAAGTTGGTATGACATTTCTCGGGCGTAGGTATTATCAAAATCAACATTTAACCTTGCGTCCTCTAGGCGGGCCAACATATCAGTGTTTGATTCTGATGCCATTATCTTTTTATCAAGACTGCTAATCTTGACACCGTCTTTCGCCAAGATTGGATCGATGTCGCGGATAGTGTTGGTAAGATAGATTTTTAGATCACTATTCAAGGCGCGCAGGGCGGAGCTTTTGATATTGCCAGCGGCGTATTCAACAGTACCGGCGGTCGTAGTTAAACGTGCTGCCAGGCGCTGAGTTGGTTTAATCCCGCCGCTCATGCTGCCCAAGGCAATGACAATTATTAACAAAATAATAATAGCAATGCCGCCAAGCATTATTGGCTTGCTGCTGAATAGAGAAGACGACTTTTGAGTCTGGGGGGCAATCTGGTCAAGATAATCCGTTGGTGTTGGATTTGTTGGTGTTTCTGGATACATATACCTAATTTAATCATAATCAGTAACTAATATCAAAAGAGTTATTGTCTGAGGCTCAAAACCCTAGCCGCGGGTGACGCGAGGCGGGGTGAGAATTGCCAAATGGCAATTCGCAAGGCCGGAAGCGCGACGGCGCTGAGGCGGGGTCGACCAATTTGTCGCCAGACAAATATGGGTGACGCACCCACCAGAGCGGACCGAGCGGCAGGACCCGAGGGGGTTTTGAAGCTTGGGTTTATGACGCTTAGGTTTTGCGTTTACTTCTAACAAAGATATAATGATGGCATGCAGGACGCTAAAGAGGAAGTGCGGTCACGTTTGAATATCGAAGACGTTATTGGGCAGTACGTCCAACTTAAACGCGCTGGCCGAAACTTCAAGGGTCTCAGTCCATTTTCTAGCGAAAAAACTCCCAGTTTTATAGTCAGCCCAGACAAACAAATTTGGCACGATTTTTCGTCCAACAAGGGTGGTGACCTATTTACATTTGTAATGGAAGTCGAAGGCATGGATTTTAGAGCTGCGCTAGAACACCTGGCGCGCTTGGCTGGTGTTGACCTTGCGGTATATGACAACAAGGGTGACCAGGCGGTGGCACGTCTAAAAAAGCGTATTTTGGAAGCTAATGATTTAGCGGCTAATTATTATCAACAGAGTTTAATACAAAACCAACACGCCAAGGATTACGTTGTTAAAAAGCGCGGCCTTGATAGAAAAATTATTCAAGACTTTAGGTTGGGATATGCGCCAACAAGTGGCGATGCTTTGGTGAATTTTTTAAATAAAAAAGGCTTTACTGGTCAGGAACTGGCAAAAGCTGGACTGACTAATCGCTTTGGCGGCGATTTATTTCGTGGTCGTATGGCTGTGCCTTTGATGGATAGTACGGGGCGGGTGATAGGTTTTACTGGACGGATTATCGTTGATGATAATAATTCGCCAAAATATTTGAATACGCCGCAAACGTTGCTTTATGACAAGAGCCGTCATGTTTTTGGTTTGTCACAAGCAAAAGAAGCAATTCGTCTGGGTGATCACGCCGTGATTGTCGAGGGTAACTTGGATGTTATTAGCAGCCATCAGGCTGATGTCAAGCAAGTCGTAGCTACGGCCGGAACAGCTTTGACTGAATATCATCTGCGCGCATTGCTTCGCTTGACTAGCCATATTAGTTTGGCTTTTGATAATGATAAAGCGGGTCTGGCGGCTACCGAGCGGGCAATTACTATTGCCCAGCATGTTGGCGTTGAATTAAGTATTATTACACTGCCTGGCGACGCCAAAGACCCAGACGAGCTTATAAGGCAAGACCCAAAATTATGGAAGAGCGCGATTGACAATGCCGAGCCAGCAGTTGACTGGGTGTTAAAACAATATATGGCCCGCGAGGATATAAATACAGCCGCAGGCAAACGTCGTTTTACTGATGCCGCCTTAAATATTGTCAAAGAATTGGCAGATTCCGTTGAAAGAGGACATTATATTGAGCTGATTGCTAAATCTAGTGATTCGTCGGTTGAGGCTTTAAACGATAAACTGACCGGAAAATACACGGACGAACCAAAAAAATACAAAGAAACGCATACAAAAACCTTTGAGGCATCGGCGAATATCGTCGACTCTAGCTATCACCAAGATAATTTGTTGGCGGTTGCCTTGATCAACGGAGAGACTCACGAGTTGTTTCGTCAGGTTGATCCATCGATTTTTATCGGCGAAGAGCGTCGTGCGGTGGTTGACTATCTGATTAATAAAGGTGGTAAATCTTTGACAGATATCCCTGAACAGTTGAAAAAATATGATATCTATGTAAAAATATTATTACTAAAGGCCGAGACACGCTATGCCGATTGGAACGACCAAGCTCGTTACTTCGAGGCAGCGGAGTTACTCCGCCAAGTTGCTATAGAGCACAAGAGAAAAGAAAAAGAAAAATTAACACAAGAATTGCGAGAAGCTGAAGACTCGGGTAACGATGTCAAAGCAGAAGAAATACGTAACGTGCTTAATAAACTTATTAAGGAGATACAAAGTGGGCAAAGATAAAGAAATCGAAGAAGTAGAAAATGTCGAAGAGACTGTGCTGGCGGAAGATGTTTTGGAGATAGATCCAATTGACATTCCACTAGCCAATATCGACGGACCTGATCCAAATGAATTATTGGACGAAGAAGAGGACGACGAGGATACGATTAATAGCGGCCAATATTTTGATGACGCCAGTGATGACAGTGTCAGATTGTATTTGCGTGAAATTGGTAAAATCCCGCTTTTAAGTTCGGAAGAAGAACTAGCTCTAGCTAAACGAGTTATCGATGGTGATAAAAGGGCCAAGGACAAGATGGCTGAAGCAAACATGCGTTTGGTTGTTTCGATTGCTAAACGTTATAGCGGCCGCGGACTAGATTTTCTTGACTTGATTCAGGAAGGTAATACTGGTTTGTTACGTGCGGTTGAAAAGTTTGATCCAGATAAGGGTTTTAAATTCTCGACCTATGCGACTTGGTGGATTCGCCAGGCAATTACTCGCGCCATTGCTGACCAGGCGCGAACGATTCGTATTCCAGTGCACATGGTCGAGACGATTAACAAATTGCTGCGAACTCAACGTCGTATGACCCAAGAGCTAAACCGTGAACCAACAATCGAAGAGTTGGCTACCGAACTCGAGATGGAACCAGCCAAGGTTGAATATGTTATCAAAATCAAACAAGATATTACGTCGTTGGACGCTGGTGTTGGACGTGATGGCGAGGACGAAGATTCGGTGCTTGGTGACTTTATCGAGGACGGTGACAGTGCTACTCCAGAAGAGTCGGCAACTTCACAACTTCTAAAAGAGCAAGTTCAGTCAGTTCTTTCGACGCTTTCAGACCGTGAACAAAAAATTGTTAAAATGCGTTTCGGCCTAGAAAATGGCAAAAGCCACACCCTCGAAGAAGTAGGCAGGGAATTTGCCGTTACCCGCGAGCGTATCCGCCAAATCGAAGCCAAAGCACTTGCAAAACTTCGCAAGCACAAAGATGCTAAAAAGCTTCACGAATATCTTAGTTAAATTACGAAGTTGATGTCTGTTAGCAGCTTTTCAACTTGCTCGTAAAGGTGGTTCAGGCTGCCGTCGTTGATAATATAATGATCGGCGATGGCGATCGGACCGCCTTTTTCGATGTTTTCAATTTCGGCCCAGTCGCGCGCTTCAGCTTCGGCAAAATTAAGAGGTCGATTTGGTCGGTTGGCTAGGCGATGGTGACGTATATGTTTTGGTGCAACTACGGCGACAACGATTAGCTCGCCAGGAAACTCTCGTTTGAGAGTTTTATATTCTGTCCAAGAATAAAGCCCATCTGCAACTATTCTATGTTGCCCGGCATCAATCAACCCATGAATTTGGCTTGCGATACGCTTTGCGACGTAATCTGTGCCTTCTTTTTCTCTTAAGTTTTCGCGGAACGGTTTTTCATTCTCTTGGGTGTGTTCTAAGCCCGCCTGGGTCATAGCGTCCAAAACGACTCCGCCAAAATAGACTTTTGGATATCCTTTGTTGACGACATAATCTACGGCTGATGTTTTGCCTGCGCCGGCAAGACCGACGAAAGCGATGATTTCGATTTTATTTGCACTCATATCAATAATTGTAACAGATAGTTTTTTGGATGGTGGGTTATACTAGTAGTATGGTAAAGAAACTAGCGATTATCGACGGAAAATCAGTTTTTTATCGCGGCTATTATTCGATGCCCGGTTTGTCACTTGCCGATGGCACGCCAACCGGTGGGGTGTATGGTTTTGCCAGTCTAGCGATCGAGCTAATAAAAAAACTCGAGCCAGACTATGTTGCGGTTGCTTGGGATAAAAAAGAGACAAACATCAGAAAACGCCGGGCTATCTATCCGGAATATAAAGCCGGTCGCAAAAAAGCGCCTGATGATTTTTATGCGCAGATTCCGATTTTATACGAGTTGTTGGATGCTTTTGGCTGGCCACTCTACGAACTGGACGACTATGAAGCCGATGACATTATGGGGGCCTTTGCAAAAGAGGCGACAGAAAAGGGCATAGAGACATATTTGTTAACAAGCGATTTAGATGCTTTGCAATTAATCGGGCCGCTGGTAAAAGTTTATGCGTTAAAAAACGGTCTTTCTAATTTGGAAGAATTCCATGAAGAATCATTTGAAAAAAAGTATGGTATTCGCGTTGATCAATTTTTAGACCTGAAGTCGCTAAAAGGTGATTCGTCAGACAACTTGCCAGGCGTGCCCGGCATTGGCGAAAAAACAGGCATCCAATTATTGCAACAATATGAGACTCTCGACAATATTTACGAACATATTGCCGAAATAAAACCGACTGTTGCTAAGAAATTAGCCGAAGGTAAAGATTTAGCCTACATGAGCAAAGAAGTGGGACGGATTTGGACTGAGGCTCCTGTCAAATTAGACTGGGCTGTGGCGGATGTCAATGATACAGATTTAGATAAGGTTGCAGCAATTTTAAAACGACTAGAGTTTTCATCGTTAGTGCATCGGTTGCCGAAACATATGCAGGCCGCTCAAAAAATAACAGAACCCGTAGTTATGCCAAAGAGCCAATTGGCCGAAATTCCTTGGTCGGGAAGTCTTTATATTAACGGCCCGTTAATATTAGATGTAATTGGCGACGAACTATATGTGTCTTTAAGTCAGAATATGATTTCACACACCAAAATTTCAAATGTCGATAAGAGCATCTGGAATGCGTTAGAGCTGGCTACAATAATTAATTACGATGTCAAAAAGTTATATCATGAGCTTGCAAAAAATGGAGTATTTGTAAGATTTAGTAATGTCCATGACATTCGCCAAGCGGCATTTTTGATTAATTCATTAACGCGCGACAGAACCTTGCCTGGCCTTTTTGGCAATGAAATTTCTGACGATATCAAAGATGTTATTTCGGCAACCTGGGTTGTATATTCTGCGCAAACTAAGTCATTTGAAGAGACACCAAGTATTGCAAAGATAGCACACGAGCTTGATTTTCCGTTAACTTATAATTTGTTTTTGATGGAGCATAAAGGCATCAAAATTGATCCAGAACTGCTTAAAAACATGGGCAAACGTCTTGGCGAAGACCACGATAGGATCGAACAAGAAATGTACTCGATGGTAGGATACGAGTTTAATATTGCCAGTCCAGCACAACTCTCTGAGGTGTTATTTACTAAATTACAATTGCCGACTGCCGGCATTAAAAAAGGTAAGACCAGTTATAGCACCGGTCAAAAAGAGCTGGACAAACTTCGTGGGCAGCATCCGATTATTGAATTAATCGAGAAAACACGCGAACTTGCCAAGTTGAAAAATACTTATGTAGATGTATTGCCGGATTTGGCTGATGACGAGAATCGTATACATACAACGTTTAATCAGGATGTAGCCAGCACAGGACGGCTTAGTAGTACCGATCCGAATCTCCAAAATATACCAATTAGATCCGAGTTGGGGCGGGTAATTCGCAATGCTTTTATTGCCGAAAAAGGCAAGGTATTGGTTAGCGCCGATTACTCTCAGTTTGAGCTTCGTTTAGCTGCATTCTTGGCCGGTGATATCAAAATGATTAACGACTTTAATAGCAATGTAGATATTCATACCAAGACCGCTAGTGAAGTATATGGCATTCCGATGGACGATGTCACAAAAAGTCAGCGTCGTAACGCCAAGGTTATTAATTTCGGCGTGCTTTACGGCATGAGTCCTCATGGTTTGAGCGCTGCGACTGGCATGACGTTTGCAGAGGCCAGAAAATTCATTGATGAGTATTTTGAGCTAAGGCAACCGATTCGTGAGTATATTGATAAAACACTAGAGCAAGCTCGGGTTAAGGGCTATGTCGAGACCTATTTTGGCCGACGCCGTCCGACGCCAGATGTCCTTAGCAGTAATTTTATGGTTAGAAGTGCCGCCGAACGTGCGGCGGCGAATATGCCAATACAGGGAACCGAAGCTGATTTGATGAAACTTGCTATGATAGAAGTTGATAAAAGGATTGAAGGTTTGGGTGACCAGATACTACAGATACACGACAGTATTATGGTCGAGACTTTATCCGAGAATGCCGAGCAAGTGGCTGATATTTTGAGAGAAACCATGGAAAATATCGCGCCCGAGATTGGCGTCAGACTAAAAGTGGACGTATATACTGGTAAAAATTGGGGAGAATTATAGATGACAACAATGAAAATAACTAAGTTAAAGTCAAATGCTATCGTTCCTGAATACCAAACCGAGCATGCGTCAGGCATGGATTTGTGCGCATGCTTAGACGCACAAAAAATCTTGAAGCCGATGGAGAGGGCGATGATTCCAACTGGATTGGCCGTCGAACTGCTGCCGGGATACGAAGCACAGATTCGAGCGCGCAGCGGGCTTTCAATTAAGTATGGCCTAACAATGGTTAACGGCATTGGTACGATTGATGCGGACTATAGGGGTGAAGTGGGCATATTGGTTATTAACCTGGGCCAAGAAGATTTTGTAATCGAGCCAGGTATGCGAATAGCTCAGTTGATAATCGCCAAATACGAAAAGGTTGATTGGCAGGAAGTCGATTTATTGAACGAGACGGCGCGTGGCGACGGTGGCTTTGGCAGCACCGGTGTTAAAAGTTGACATATACACCAAAGAATATTATAGTAGGAGCATCCGAGAGAAGAAAGCAAGCTTGCTTGATTTCTTCCGAAGATGCGAACTATTACACGGAGTATAATTGCAGCAAATGGCTAGGTATAATCGAACACAAATTTTGCCGATTGTCTTGATTCTAGTAATCATAGTTGTTGCTATCGTTGCCCTGGTATCGGCAGCGCGAATGATATTCTTTTCGAACACTACAACCACATCTTCATCTGATCTAAGCTCGAGCCAGCAAGCGTTAATTGATACATCCGTTGGCCGCGAAGTGCGTATGGCAGTGCGTGGTCCGATTGTAGCTAGCGAAGATTTTAGAAGTTACCAGATAGTAATCAATTCATCAAATCGCATACTAACTGTTTTTGAAGGCTATAACAATAAGGTGTTAAGTAAAACCAAGTTGTCAAATACCGTCGCGGCTTATGAGCAACTTGTTTATGCCCTCAATCGTGCTGGATTTATGAACGGCAATGAGCTGACAGGTGATAGTAACGATGTCAGGGGTATTTGTGCTACTGGTCAGTTGTATGATTTCCAGATTCTAAATCAGGGTGAAAAAGTAAAAGATTTATGGACTACGTCTTGTTCTTCGGCGCGTGGCTCGTTTAACTCTAGTCTGACAACTATTAAAAAATTATTTACAGTTCAGATTCCAGATATCAGATCAAAAACCAGCAATCTTGGATTTTAGTTTATTTAAGTAAGGGTGATTGGAGGGTTTGATGCCCGAGCTTCCAGAAGTCGAAACAGTTAAGCGTGGCCTAAATAAGCTTATTATTGGTCGCAAAATAAAGTCGTCCGTTAGTGATAATCCCAAAAGTTTTCCAAATTCCAAACCAGATGTCGATGGCTTTTTAGTTGGCGCTGAGGTTACGGGAGTGCGCAGACGTGCCAAGATGCTGATGATTGATTTGTCGTCTAAATACTCACTTGTTATTCACCTCAAGATGACTGGACAGCTTGTTTTTGTCGATAATTCTTCGCGTTTCGGTGCTGGTCATCCTAGTGATAGCCTAGTGGGTTCTTTGCCGGACAAATCGACGCGTGTGACGTTTGAATTTGATGATGGATCACATCTGTTTTTTAATGATCAACGGAAATTCGGTTGGGTAAAATTAATGCCGACTATTGAGGTCGAAAACATCGATTTTATGAGAAAGGTTGGTCCCGAACCGCTGGAGCCTGATTTTACTTCAGAGCAGTTTGTTGAACGTTTCAAGCGACGTGCCAGAACGACAATCAAAGCAGCATTATTGGATCAAAGCGTAATTGCGGGCGTCGGTAATATCTATGCCGATGAGGCACTTTGGGGCGCTAAAATTCATCCAGTCCGGTTGGTTGGTGCGATTACGAATACCGAATTCAAAAAACTGTATACCGAAGTTCGCGCCGTTATGAACTTATCTATCGAAAAAGGCGGCAGTACGAATCGTAATTATGTGAACGCCGAGGGCAAAAAGGGCAGTTATATGGACTTTGCGCGAGTTTTTAGGCGCGAGGGTCAGTCGTGCCCACGTTGCGGTGCAACGATAATCAAAATCCGCGTTGCTGGCCGCGGAACTCATATTTGTCCGGTTTGCCAACAAGTTGGCAAGGGGTAGATAGTATTTGGTATATGGTAGATGGTGGTGTTGGTATATCGAAACTGAGATTAAATTACCACCTACCACCTACTATCTACTATCTACCAGCTACCAATCAAGCTATAATAATAGCTGATGATAACGCTACTTACTGGTGAAAATTCTTTTGAAATCAGGCGGGCTCTGGATAAGATTATCTCTGATTTTATGGGGCAGCCCGAGATGATCGACGGTGCAGAATTGCAACCAGCTCAACTGTTTGATATTTTAATGAGCGTCAGCTTGTTTGCGGACAAGCGCTTGGTAGTGATTAACAATCCAAGCTCCGTTAAATCTGTTTGGGCGTCGCTGGGGGAGTGGTTACCTAAAATATCAGAAGATATATATTTGGTTTTAGTAGAATCCAAACCCGATAAACGCACTTCAACTTATAAAATGCTCCAAGATTATGCTGTTGTCAAAGAATATCAGCCGTGGACCGATCGAGACCTATCGCAAATTGAAAACTGGCTAGTTGAAGAGGCTAAGACACAGGGTTTTGCCTTGGATAAAAAATTAGCGCGACTAATTATCGACAGAGTAGGCGTCGACCAATGGCAATTATTTCATGCGATCGAGAAGCTGGCGCTGGTTGACGATGTAAGTAGCGAAGTAATTAATGAATTAATCGATGCCAGCCCAGCTGAAAATGTTTTTAATCTATTCGAGACTGCCGTTTGTGGATCGATGAAAAACTTGCGAGTTATGTCAAATACAATTAAGCAAACAGAAGATGTCTATAGACTTTTTGCACTACTGTCATCTCAGGCCTTTCAGTTGGCAGTTGTTAGTAATAGCGACAAAAATGACAATGTCGCAAAAGATTTTGGAATACACCCGTATGTTGTTTCAAAAGTAAGGTCGCTGGCACGGGACCTAGGTAAAGACAGAATAGCCAAAATCATTTCAATATTTGCTCAATCAGACAGTGATATGAAACATTCAAAAACTGACCCATGGGCAATAGTCGAGCAAACCTTAATCAAAATTGGTAATGTCTACTCAACTTTCTAGCAATAAAAAATGACCTGCAGCGCAGGTCATTTTAATTTGTAAAAACTAATATTACTTAGTGGTCTTTTTAGCAGCTGCTTTTTTGACTGGAGCTTTTTTTGCGGTTGTCTTCTTCGCAACAACTTTTTTTGCAGCAGCCTTAGCTGGAGCGGCTTTTTTGACGACAGCCTTTTTAGCTGGGGCAGCAGCAACAGCGCCGGCATTTTTTGCGATCTTTGACAAACGCATTTTGCGGCGGGCAGCAGTATTTTTCTTGATCAGGCCTTTTTTAACAGCAGTATCTAGTTCGCTATAAGCGGCGCTTAGATTCTTTGCAGTTGGTTTTGCGATAAACGCATTAACAGCTGTTTTGATATCGCGTTTTGTAGCGACATTTCGTTCACGGCGTTTAATGGTTTGTTTAGCGCGCTTGATGGCTGATTTGATAATTGGCATATTGGTTTACTTACCTCTTTAAAATAATAATACAATCAATGGTGGATTATAGCGGAAAAGGTGACGGTTGTAAAGAGATGCATTGACCACTATATGACACTTATGCTATAGTAGCCTCAAAATCTAGGTAAAACAAAAAGCTAGGGTATTATATATACATGAATGAAGCTGACATAAAAGTCAAAAAGCAAGTTGTCGAAAAAATCAAATCTAGTACGAATATTTTGATTGCCGTCGGCAAGGATCCATCGGTTGATGATTTGTCGGCAGCAATCGGCCTGGCTACGCTATTAAACAAGATGGACAAGCATACAACCGCTATTTTTAGCGGCTCCGTACCTGCTGCAATTAATTTTTTGGACCCGGACAAGATTTTTGAAAGCACTGTTGATAGTTTGCGCGATTTTATTATTGCCCTCGACAAAGAAAAAGCTGATCACTTGCGCTATAAAGTCGAAGGTGACGTGGTCAAGATTTTTATTACACCTTATCGCACGACGATTACAGGTGATGATTTAGAATTTAGCCAAGGCGACTACAACGTTGAGTTGGTGTTGGCATTGGGCGTTACAAATCAGGACCATTTAGACACGGCTTTGTCGGCGCACGGTCAAATTTTGCATGATGCGACTGTTTTGACTTTTAGCGTCGGTGAAGAGACTAGCCAATTGGGAACTTTGGACTGGCATGACAGCGGAGCCAGCAGCTTATGCGAAATGATTGCCAATATCAGCGAATCGCTCAAAAGCGACAAGTCGCTGCTTGATAAGCAAATTGCAACCGCACTACTAACTGGTATAGTCGCTTCTACCGAAAGATTCAGCAATACTCGAACTACCGCTCAGGTTATGACAATTGCTGCACAGTTGATGGCGGCGGGTGCCGACCAACAATTGATCGCAGCCAAATTGCAAGAATCTCACGAGATAACATCTTTACCGCCTGAGATTCAACAAAGTGACGTATCGACAGAACCTATTGGTATGACTGAAATTCCGGCCGAAGAGGAAAGTGGCGAATCAACATTGCCACCAGACGGTAGCTTAGAGATTAGTCACGAGCCGGGTGGTGGTGATATAACCACCGAAGAAGCGCCTGTCGATGCTACGATGAGTACATTGCCCGAAGATATGTCTATGGATACGACGCCACCACCAGCGCCTGCAGCTCAGCCTGATGCGGCTGGTGACTTATTCTCGTCGACTGTTGCTCCGGCATATGCATATGCGCCAGAGCCACAGCCTGAAGTTCAGGCCGCTCCAGAGCCTACTTTTGTGCCAGAGCCACAACCACAATTTGAATCGCAATTACCTCAACCCCAGATGAGCGATGTTGTATCAATCGGTCACGAGCCAGTGATTGAACCGCTTCTTGGGGGTACATTGAACGCTACTACCGACCAGGCTGCCGAGGAGGCAAGAAAAGAATTAGACGCTCAACAAAACAAAACAATTTTGTCGCATACTTTTTTAGGTAATAATGCGTCTGCGTCTAGTGGATTACCGGTAAATGGCGTTGATCCTGCGGATAATGCGCAAACTGTCGACATATTTGAAAGTGCGCCGATGACCGAGACCCCACAAATGCCAACTCTGCCACCGCCACCGGTGATGCCAGATTTTACGACCTTGCCACCACCACCACTACCAGATTATGGCTCGATGACTGCAGCCGATCCAAGCTTGAATATGCCACCAGCTCCATCGGACAGCGACCCAAGCCAGTTTAAGATACCCGGACGATAGATTAACTCTGTTTCGGTGTTATACTTGTTCAAGATATGGATGATATTTTATTGATTGATAAGCCGGCTGGTATGACCAGTTTTGGCGTAGTGGCGCGCATTCGACGTGTTCTTACAAAACAATATGGCAAAAAAGTGAAAGTTGGCCATACCGGTACGCTGGACCCGTTCGCAACTGGTCTAATGATTTTAGTTGTTGGTAAAGAATGCAAAAATGCTGAATCGTATAGCAAGCTAGATAAAGTATACGAGGCGACAATTCGCCTAGGGCAAGTCAGTACGACAGGTGATCCGGAAGGTGAAATCACCGATGTGCACGGCATTGCGCCATCTTTATCTGAACTGTCAGAAGTTCTTGAGTATTTTAAGGGCGAGATAACGCAAACGCCACCAATCTATAGCGCTATAAAAATCAATGGCCAGCGGGCGTATGATTTAGCACGGGCAGGCAAGGAGCCAGAAATGCCCCAGCGCAAAATTACTATTCACAGCCTTGATTTAATCGATTATAACTATCCGCTGCTAAAAATTCGTACTCACGTGTCAAGTGGCACGTATATCCGAACTTTAGCGGAAGATATCGGCAAATCTTTGGGAACTGGCGCATATTGTACTGAACTTAGGCGAACTAAAATCGCCGATTGGGATATTAATATGTCCAAAAAACTGGAAAGTTTTGGCATTAACGACTAACTCAATCTATATAGGGGTTGAAAACTGTGCAAAACTTTGCTACAATCCATACCTGATGATAAAAGCAGATACCAAAGCTAGTGCTATTGCATTGGCTCAAAACCACAAGAACGACGTTGGCGGATCTCAAGCCCAAGCGTCAGTATTGACGACTCGTATCACCGAGATTACCGAGCACCTAAAAGCGAATAAACACGATTTTATGGCTCGACGCGGCTTGAAACAAATGGTTGGTAGGCGTAAAAAACTGCTCAAGTATCTTGAGGCAACAGATTTTGAAAGCTACAAATCCACCGTTACGACACTAGGACTCCGCAAATAAGCGGAGTTTTTAGTTACTTCAGGTTATTCACGACGAGGACATCTTTGCCCTCGTTTATATATTCTTGAATATTAATATCTTGCAAAAACTGTGGCAAAATCCAAGATTCTTTTGGATTGATAAAATCAACATTTTTTATCTCGGCAATTCCGTGTGAAGTACTAGATAAATCGATATTTTCATAATCTGAGGTGTTTTCTATGTTGAAAAATAACTCAACTTGCTCGTATTCGCCGTCAAAAAATTGCTGGATGAATAATAAGCGACCAATTTGCGGATTAACTCCGGTCTCTTCGACCATTTCGCGTTTTAGCCCGTCTAAAATAGCCTCGTTTTCGTCCAACCCACCGCCTGGCGTACACCAAAAATCACGCTCGACGCCATGATGGTCGGCTGTTAACTGCTGGGCAAGTAATTTGCCGTCTTTGAATACTATTCCCCTGACTGTCATTCTGCGTTCAGCCATGTTTTTATTGTACACCACGAAGTAGGCGACAGAGCTCCCATAAATGACGAGAAGGTACATCACGTTAGTATTAATACACACATTGATATATAATAAGGTCCAAGCGAGTCAAGCGGACTAAGTGGTGGATAGAGCGGTTTGTTAAATAACAAATTTCTGTACCCGTTACTTAAGCCGTCAAAATAATTAGACGCGCTGCTTATAAATAAGGAGGACATAAATTATGTCTACTATCAACCCAAGTGGCAAAGAGATTATCTCGGTAACCACAGATTTTTGCGGACGCCCGCTAACATTAGAAATTAACCGTGTCGGCTTTCGTTCGACCGCCAGTGTGCTAGTAACTTACGGCGATACAGTCGTTTTAGGAACAGCAATGGTCAGCAGCCGCCCAGTGCTAATGGATTATTTTCCACTCAGCATTGACTATGAAGAAAAGTTTTATGCAGCTGGCAAAATCTCTGGCAGCAAATTTATCAAACGCGAAGGTCGCCCAAGCGACGAAGCAATTCTAATCGGTCGATTAATCGACCGTCCAATTAGGCCGCTATTTCCAAAGGGTTATCGCCAAGAAGTCCAAGTTGTGGCAAGCGTTTTGTCGATGGATCCAAACTTCCGTCCAGACTCAGTTGCTATGATTGCAGCCAGCAGCGCTTTGATGTTGACTGGTACGCCATTTGACGGTCCAGTTGCCGGAATCCGCATGGGTCGCGTCAACGGTGAGTTTAAGGCATTCCTGACACCTGAAGAGCGCAGCAAAAGTGACCTTGACCTGGTTGTTGCTGGTATCGGAAGTGGTATCACCATGGTTGAAGCTGGCGCAAACGAAGTCAGCGAAGAAACTATCGCCGAAGCTTTGGAATGGGCATTCACGGCCTACCAGCCAGCTATTAAATTGCAAAAAGAACTGGCTGCCAAGGTTGCACCAGTCGCGTTGGAATACGAATTGATTCTACCAAATGCCGAAGCCCAAACGGCCGTTGACTTGTGGGTTGATGGAAAATTGGGCGATGCTTTGCAAAAACCATACCCAGAGCGCAACGAATTAGTTTCGACATTACGTTGGGCATTCCACGACCAAATGCGCGAAAAAATCGGTGAAGATTATGCCAAAGTTCATGATGAATATGACGAAGCATTTACATCTGCCTTACATAAGGACGTACGTAAAGGCATTATTGCCAGCGGTACGCGTCCAGATGGTCGCAAGCTAGACGAAGTTCGTCCATTGTCATCCGAAGTAGGCGTGTTGCCACGAACTCACGGATCAAGCATATTTACACGTGGTCTAACGCAAGCCATGAACGTCGTAACTTTGGCGTCGTTAGGTTTTGCTCAAATTGTCGATACTATGGAAGTTACCGAAGGCGAGCGCACCTATATGCATCACTACAATGCACCCGGCTTTACAGTCGGTGAAGTTCGTAGGCTTTCAGGCCCAGGCCGACGCGAAATCGGGCACGGATACCTTGCAGAGCGCGCACTTATGCCAGTTCTGCCTTCAAAAGAAGATTTCCCATACGCTATCCGCAGCGTGACCGAAATTATGAGCCAAAATGGTTCAACATCGATGGCCGCAACCTGCAGCAGCTGTTTGGCATTAATGGACGCTGGTGTGCCTTTGAAGGCTCCGGTATCTGGAATTGCTATGGGCCTGATGATGGAAGGCGACAAGTCATATGTTTTGACTGACATCGCTGACGCCGAGGACTTTGCCGGTGATATGGACTTTAAGGTTACTGGTACGGCTGCTGGTATTACGGCAATCCAAATGGATATGAAAGTTCATGGTTTGCCAGTCACTGTGCTTCGTGAAGCACTTGAAAAAGCAAAACCTGGCCGAGCATTAATTTTGAAGCACATGATTGAAACGATTGCAGCGCCTCGCGAAAAACTTAGCCCATATGCACCACGCATTGAAAAAATCATGATTAATCCTGACAAAATCGGTGCAGTCATTGGTAAGGGTGGCGAAACTATCAAGAAAATCACTGCCGAAACCGGTGCTCAGATTGATATTTCCGACGATGGTTTGATAACTGTTGCTGCCGTTGATACGGCTGCGATTGAAAAAGCTATGAACTGGATTAAGGGCCTAACCGAAGAGCCTGAAGTAGGTACAATTTACGAAGGTAAGGTTGTCACGATCAAGGAATTCGGCGCATTTGTTAATATTATGCCCGGCATTGACGGCATGGTCCACATCAGCGAGCTATCGGACAAACGAGTTGAGAAAGTAACTGACGTTCTAACCGAAGGCCAAATCGTCAAAGTCCGACTGATTGGCATCGACGACCGTGGTCGCCTCAGCCTCAGCGTAAAAGCTGCCCTGTAAAAGGACGCCCACCATTGCTATTTACTGCTATCTGTGCTAATATTAGAGGTACTTAGTGATAACCTCTCGCAAACAACGTAAACAGATATAGGTATAGTGAACAAAAAACAAGCGTTTCTTGAACAAATTAAGGCAGATATTATCAAAAATAATATCTGTCCAGATTTGGCTCAAGCAGCCAAGAACCTAGTGATGGGGGATGGCAATATCAATGCAGAAATCGTTTTGATTGGCGAGGCGCCAGGTAAAAACGAGGACGAGCAAGGTTTGCCGTTTGTTGGGGCCGCAGGCAAGTTTCTAGACGAAATGCTGAAAAGTGCCAACATGGTCAGAAGTGACGTTTTTATAACAAATATCGTCAAATACAGACCACCAAATAACCGTGATCCATTGCCTATGGAAAAAGAAGCCTTTTGGCCATACCTGGTACGTCAGCTGGATGTCATCGAGCCACAAGTTGTGGTGACATTGGGCAGGCATAGCATGGAATATTTCCTACCTGGCAAGAAAATTAGTGAAATACACGGTCAGCCAAAAAGGATAGCATTTGGCGATAAAAAATTAGTGATTGTGCCGCTTTACCATCCGGCAGCTGCGCTTTATAACGGCAGTATGCGGGCAACACTAGTTGAAGATTTTAACAAGTTACCAAAAATTATTAACATTCTGAAAAAAGAAAAAGGAGAATGACTAAAATATGGGTCAACAAAGACTCGGAAATGTAAGACAGGACGATCAATCAAAGCGTCCCAACACTTATTCCAAACAACGATCAAGCAATACTGTCTTAAATAAGACAGCAACCAAAAAAGGCGACGCCTACAGGGCTCAACGCCGAACCAGCGAGAACGTAAATATCCGTGCCTCACAGCACGTTATTAACGTTCCCGTAAATAAATCAATTTATAACGGATACGGCGGCAGGCAGTTCAGCCCAGCCGACCAAAAGAAGCGACCACGCATAGGTGGTCCAAAACTCAAGATTATGCCAATCGGCGGCTTGGGCGAAATGGGCATCGGCAAAAACATGATGGCGATTGAATACGATAATGACATTATCGTTATTGACGCTGGCTTTTTATTCCCAGGTGCTGATTATCCAGGTATTAATTATATTATTCCGGACATCACCTACCTAGAGGAAAACAAGCACAAAATTCGTGCTCATATCTTTACACACGGGCACTTAGACCACATTGGCGCTTATCGCCACATGGCACATCGGATTCCAGCGCCAGTTTATGGCACCAAGTTTACTTTGGGCATGGTTCAAAAAACCATGGAAGAGGCGACTAGCGGTTACGAACCGACATATATATTCATGGATCCCGAGGCTCACGAGCAAGTCCAAATTGGCGACAGCTTTAATATTGAGCTAGTCCGAATGGACCACTCGATTCCTGACTCTGCCGGCATAATCATTCGCACACCACTTGGAGTATTAATACACACAGGTGACTGGCGCTTTGAGGATCAGCCAGTTGACGGACGAAAAGTCGACATGGAACGATTGACAGAAGTCTCTGCCAAAGAGGGCATATTATTGCTGATGAACGAGTCGACCAACTGTGAATCAGACGGAACCCACAACAATACTGAATTTGATATTCAGCATAGCATGGGCCAGGTGATGGACAAATATCCTAATAGCCGTTTGGTTATGAGTTGTTTTTCAAGTCAGATTCACCGTATGCAATTGATCCTGGAAGAAGCCAAAAGACACGATCGCAAGGTCGCGTTTGCTGGATACAGCATGATTCAAAACCTTGAAGTCGCATTGCGCGCCGGCTCGATACGAGTACCACGCGATGTCGTCGTCAAGATGGAAGAGATTGTTAAATTACCCGACAACAAGGTCACGATAGTTTGTACAGGATCTCAGGGCGAGTTTAATGCCGTCTTGAACCGTATGGCAAGCGGAAGTCACAAATTCATCAAAATCAAAAACTCTGACGTAATTGTCTTTAGTTCTAACCCAATCCCTGGTAATGAAAAGTACGTAGCCAGGACGGTTGATGGATTGATGCGCGAAGGCAGCGACGTTATTCAAAACGGCAAGACGCACCTTACTGGCATTGGCCCACTTCACTTGTCGGGTCATGCCTATCATGATGACCACGTCAAAATGATTAATTCGTTAAACCCAAAGTACTATATGCCAATTCACGGCGAGTTCCACATGTTGGTTCACAATGCCGAAATTGCTGAATTCAAAGCTGGCGTCAAACACGATAATATCTTTGTTTGCGACAGTGGAGATGTACTCGAGATTACTCACGAAGGCATGCAAAAAGCTGGCCGAATTGCTGCTGGCGGTGTCATGTATGATGACAGCGGCGCAATTGTGTCAGAAGTAGTCCTAAAAGACCGCATTCACATGGCCACCGAAGGTATGTTCGTAGTTATTTTGACCGTGCAACGAGGCACTGGTCGACTAATGACTAGCCCTGATATTATCAGCCGTGGGTTCATTTATCTACGCGATAGCGAAGAATTGATGGGTCTGATACGACAATATCTAAAGCAAAAAGTCGCCAAAACTTTCTCGGGCAAACACGTTGATTTGGACGTCGTCAAAAAAGAATTGAAAGACGAAATCACACATATTCTATATGACCAAACCAGGCGTACACCAATTGTTATACCAGTTATCAACGAAATTGGTGGACAGGGTCAAGGCCAGAATCAAAATCAGGGGCAGGGACGCGATCAGCAAAAACAGCCTCGCGACAATCAAGGCCAACGAGATAATCAAGGCCAGCAGCCTCGTCCATTTGAACCAAAAAAATTTCCACCCAAGCAAGTACCCGACAGTGATGCAATCGATCCACGAAACCGCGTCACTTTCCGCGAATATTAATAAGCATTAGCTACTTGCAAAACGTAGTAAAACCTGCTACAATATGTTTTGTTAAATGACGCCTCGGCGCTTATAATGGAATAAGTAATGGCAAAAAAGAAAAAATCAAAGAAAAAAATTGACCATGGGCCACAGCACAGCTTGCCTAGTGGTTTTTGGGCTCAAGTTGGGGCACTGGCTTTAATCGCGGTCTCGCTGCTGCTGGTAGTGGCTTGGTTCAACGCTGGCGGCCCAGTGCTTGATTGGCTACATTCCCAGGCGTTAGCTTATATTGGCTACGCAGTCTTTGTGGTTCCGGCTTTGTTCATATATGTAGCAGTCGAGATTTTTAGGGCCGAAGACAACCGTCTACCTTTTATTATGAAGTTTGCAACAGCCTCGGCCATAGTCTGGTTCTCGGCGCTGTTTGGACTGGTAAAAAGTGGTGACGGCAAAACAACTGGCGGTGTCTTGGGCGATTTTGTTAATAGCCTGGTTTTGGCGCTAGTAAATAGTGGTATTGCAGCATTTATATATCTGCTGTTGATATTTATAACTTTATTGTTCATTTTGCGCGTATCACCGTTTACGATTATCAAAAAGCTGTGGGAGTTTGCTCGTCGCGATACAACCGAGCAAGACGCTAATATTAGCGTGATGCGCAATGCAGCAGCAGTCGATAGTGGCAAGCCAACGATTGGTAACTTTGTGTTAAATGCCAGCGTTCCTACATTGGATTCTGAAGCAAGTGGCAAGAAGCGATCCGGATTATCTATGAAGGCGAATCAAATGGCCAAGGACAAACCATCCGAAGATCAAGCCGCTTTGGTTACTGTTATTGACCCTGACTGGAAATCGCCTGGCCTTGATTTATTGGAAAACAAACAATCTCCGGCTGATGCTGGCGACGTTCAACAGAATGCGATGATTATCAAAGATACCCTGAACGAATTTGATATAGATGTCGAGATGGAAGGAGCCAATATTGGCCCAAGGGTAACTCAGTTTACTTTGCGCCCTCCAAGTGGCGTTAAGTTAACGCGAATTACTGCGCTTGAAACCAACATTGCTCTTAACCTGGCGGCTCAGAGTTTGCGTATGGAAGCGCCGATCCCCGGTAAAAAAGCTGTAGGTATCGAAGTTCCTAACCGCAAAGCAGCTGATGTTCGTTTGTATTCGGTTGTGTCCAGTAAACAATGGGCTCAAAAATCTGAACCGCTGTCATTTGCTATCGGTAAAGACATTGCCGGCGAAGTAATGATTGGCGAATTAAACAAGATGCCGCACCTTTTGATCGCTGGTCAAACCGGGTCGGGTAAGTCTGTCATGATTAATACCATGCTGACGAGCCTGTTGTATCACAACAGCCCAAGCGATATGAAGCTGATATTGGTTGACCCAAAGCAAGTCGAGATGGCGCCATATCAAGACATACCACACTTACTCACGCCAATTATCACAGAACCAGACAAGACGATCAGCGCTCTTAAGTGGGCTGTTAACGAGATGCAAAAGCGCTATACATTATTGGCTGATAATCAGGTCCGAGATATTAAATCTTATAACCAAAAAATTCGTGCTGCTGGTACAAAAATTATGGTGGCTGATGAAAATGGCGTACCTCAAGAGCACGAAAACGGCGCTATGCCATATATCGTGATTGTAATCGACGAGTTAGCCGATTTGATGATGGCAGCGTCTCGCGACGTTGAGGCCTTGATTGTGCGATTGGCACAAAAGGCTCGCGCTGTTGGTATTCACTTGGTTCTGGCAACCCAGAGCCCTCGAGTCGATGTCATTACTGGCTTGATTAAAGCTAATATTCCGGCGCGCATTGCCTTTACTGTGGCGTCGCAAGTTGAAAGTCGCATCATTTTAGATCAACTTGGTGCCGAAAAACTATTGGGTCAGGGCGACATGTTATTGCTGACTCCAAGTATGAGTAAACCAAGGCGTGTACAGGGTGCCTGGGTAACCGATGCCGAAGTAAACAAGATATCTGACTACTTGCGTATGCAATCGCCACCTCAATACAATGACGAAGTTGTCAGTATGCCAGTCCAGTTGAATGGAAAGGGCGGTGTCATTATGGACTTTGATGGTGATGGCGAAGACGATTTATATCGCGACGCTGTCCAGGTTGTAATCGACAGTGGCAAAGCCAGCACCAGTCTATTGCAACGCCGTTTACGCATTGGCTACTCGCGTGCTGCCAGGATTATCGAGAACATGGAAGAACAGGGCATTGTTGGACCAGCTGATGGCTCAAGACCACGCGAAGTATTGATTAGCAGCGCTGATGACATCGGCGACGCATCCGGCGACCTCTAGATTTATCCTTAAAGATATGGTATTATCAAAGGGTTATTAACTCAGCCTGCACCAGGTGTAGGCATCCATAAGGATTCCAGAGGAGGAAATCTAAATGAAAGATTACGAACTAACAGTTCTGATCCACCCCGATCTAGAGGTCGATATTGAGGCGCCACTTACAAAAGTACGCAACCTTATCACGTCTAACGGCGGAACAATTACCCAAGAAGACAATTGGGGCAAAAAACGATTAGCATACAAGATTAAAGGCGAAGATTTCGCTGTTTACGTCTATTTTGACGTAAAACTACCTGCTGATGCACCACTCAAGATTAGCAATAGTCTTAACATCTCAGACGAAGTATTGCGCTACTTGTTAGTAGTTGCTGACCTAAAAGGGCGCAAAGCTCTTGAAGAAGAAAAGCTTGCTGCAAGTGAGTCAAACGAAAAAGCTAGCGATAAGGAGTAAAACCTATGGCAAAAAGCATCAACCAAGTAATCCTAATGGGTCGCTTAACTGCTGACCCAGAGCAACGCACAACATCAACAGGCAAAGTAATCGCAAGTTTCTCAATCGCCGTTGATCGCGGTGGCCAAGATGATGCAGCTGACTTTTTCAACGTAACTGCCTGGGAAAAACTAGCCGAACTAGTCGTAAAGTACCTAGGTAAAGGACGTCGCGTTCTAGTCCAAGGCCGATTACGTCAGGACAGCTGGGACGACAAAGAAACCGGCAAGAAACGCAGCAAAGTAGAAGTTGTTGCAACCGATGTGACTTTCTTGGATGGTCCAGCCGGTGATAACCAAGGCGCTAGCCAAAGTTCAACACCCACGTCCAGTAAGAAAACCGAAGATGTCGTGATCGAAGACATCGACGACAAACCAATTGATTTAAGCGAAATACCTTTCTAAATATTCGCCACGGGCGAAGGAGAATAATTACATGATAACTAAACGATTTAAAAAAGACGCGCCTGTATTTTTTGACTACAAAGATGTCAAAACTTTGCAACGCTACATTGATATTTATGGCCAGATCAAATCAATCAGCAAAACTGGTCTTAGCTCTAAGCAGCAACGCCAACTAGCATCAGCTATCAAGCGTGCACGCCACTTGGCGTTCCTACCATTCGTAACTCAAGGATAATATCGTGGCAGCATACCAACCAACCGAATTGAAAAAGGGTGTCGTCATCGAATTAGAGGGCAAGCCTTATAAAGTTATCGAATATAACCAAAAAGTTGTAGGTCGTGGTGGCAGCATTGTTAACGTCAAGGTAAAAAACTTGATTGATAGTAACGTGTACGCCAAGACGTTCAAAGGGCAGGACAGAATCGAACCAGCCGATGTCTCAAACCAAACCGTTCAATATTTATATAATGACGGCGCTGACTACCACTTTATGGATCCTGAAACTTTCGAGCAATTCCAGCTGTCGGCTGACATTGTCGAAAACGCTTCCGAATATCTAAAAGAAGGCGACAATCTGACTTTGCAGTTGTTTAATGACAACGTTATTAATGTAGAGTTGCCAAAAAACGTTTACCTGGAAGTTACTTATGCCGAGGAAGTCGTCAAAGGCGACACGACCAGCAGCGTTCTTAAGGACGCTACTCTTGAAACAGGCTTGGTAGTTAAAGTTCCGTCATTTATTAAAGCGGGCGATGTTATATCAGTTGATACAACAACTGGTGAATACCGCGAACGAAAAAAGGCTTAAGGATGACAAAAAAACGGCTTGATATCGCGCTCGTCGAGCGTAAATTAGTTACAAGTCGTTCTCAGGCCGAGAGTTGGATAAAGCTGGGCAAGGTAACAGTCAATAACCATATCGTGGTCAAGCCTGGCTATTTTGTTGATACTGTTGCCGAGATAAAATTAATGGCAGACGAGCAATATGTTAGTCGTGCTGGGTTAAAGCTGGCGTCAGTCGCTGGAATATTTAAATTGGATTTTAAAGATAAGACGGTATTGGATATCGGCAGTAGTACGGGCGGATTTACCGATTACGCTCTGCGCCATGGCGCCAAAAAAGTCGTCGCGGTTGATGTTGGTACCGACCAGTTACATCCGTCTTTGCGTGGTAATAAAAAGATAGAACTACACGAAAAAACCGATATTCGCGATTTTAATATGGATGAAAAACCTGACATCGTTGTCATGGATGTGTCGTTCATTAGTCTTCGCGAAATATTGCCACATGTCTATAACAGTCTGTCTGGCAAAAATACTCAAATCGTTGCAATGGTTAAACCTCAATTTGAGGCAGGTAAGGGACAAACTAATAAGGGCATTATCAAAAACGACTCAATGCGTCGCCAAATCCTCAAAGATTTTGAAGAATGGTCACATCAATACTTTGTCATCCGCAATAAACGCGACAGTGATGTTGCTGGCGCAAAAGGTAATCAAGAACGATTTTATTTACTGACGTTGAATCGAAATTCGACGACATCATCCGGTCGCATTATATAATCACGTCCTTCGGTGCGCATTTTGCCGGCGCTTTTGGCGGCGACTTCGCTGCCCGCTGCGATTAAATCGTGGTAGTCAACGACTTGGGCGGCGATAAAGCCTTTTTCAAAATCAGTATGGATAACACCAGCTGCTTGTGGGGCGGTGTCGCCTTTATGAATTGTCCAGGCGCGGACTTCTTGTGGGCCGGCAGTCAGGTAACTTTGTAGCCCCAAAATGTCATAAGCGGCGTGAATTAGTTGCAGCAGGCCTGTTTCCTTAACACCGTAGCTTTCCAATAATTCGGCCGAATCTTCGGGCGTCAGGCCCTTTAATTCGTCCTCTAATTTAGCGCATACAAAAATTGTTCGGGCGGGGGCTACTAGGGCGGATAGAGCTGCCTTTTTTTCGTCGCTAACCAACGTATCTTCGTCAACATTGAACGCATAAATAACCGGTTTTGCAGTCAAAAGGTGCAGGTCGTAAATCATTTCTTTGTTCAAATCGGCTAGCTCTGACAATGGGGTGCCGGCTTTTAGATGGTTAAGCAGCACGTCCAAATAATCAGCCACGGCTTTTAGTTTTGGCTGGGCTTTGGCGTCTTTTTGCGCCTTACTCATTCGCGTTTCAATCGTTTGAATATCGGCCAAAATAAGTTCGGTATTAATAATGTCTATATCATCACGTGGATTGACGATATTGGATACGTGAATGACATTGTCGTCGTGGAAAGCGCGCACAATATGGACGATTGCGTCACATTGGCGGATGTTGGCTAAAAATTTATTTCCCAGACCTTCGCCTTTGCTGGCGCCAGCGACTAGTCCGGCTATATCGACGAACGTGACGGTAGCGGGAAGTAGTTTTTTTGATCCATAAATTTTTGCTAAACCATTTAGGCGCTCGTCTGGCACCGGCACAATACCAGTATTTGGCTCGATTGTGGCAAACGGATAATTAGCTGCCAAAATGTCATTATTTGTCAGCGCGTTAAACAGGGTAGATTTGCCTACGTTGGGCAATCCAACGATTCCGATTGATAAACTCATACGGCTATTATAACAGAGGTAATAATAAAAAACGATACCATAGGTACAGCCTGATGTATTGTGGTACTATTGGTGGTATAAGCATAAGGAAAATAACGTGCTGAACAGAATCAAGCCATTTATAAATAGCATTGCAAAAAAAATCTCAAAGAGAAGTGTTCTGGTTGCCATATTTGCTGTTTTGATAGTCGCTTCTTTGATACTTGGATACTTTATATATAACAATTCGACAAAGGGTGGTACTGATAAAAGCCAGACAACTCCTTTATCTAGCGAACAGGTGACGCTGCTGATTGATGAGGTTGATCAATTGGTTGATGATGGTGATAATGACTTGGCAAAGTCAAAGCTGGAAGGGTCTGTTGATCGAGCAGCTGATAACGAAAGCAAGTTTTTGTTATTAAAAAATCTATCGTCAGTTTATTACGATGAAGAGAATTACGACGAAGCCTTGAAAACGATTCAGACAGCGATATCAACCAGCCCAGAAAGTGCCAATAGCAGTACTTATGATTTGATGGCCGGTATATACGTTGAACTTGGTGATAAGAAAAGTGCTATCAAATATTATCAAGAGGCGATTAATCAACTTGATGGTGAAGATGATTGGGAAAAGAACAGGATTGAGTCTTTCCAGGAAGAAATCGATAAGTTGCAAGGAGATGCAAATAAATGATTTTTGGGCGTTTACGACTTAGCAAAAAAGGATTGCTAGCATTACTTGGAGCGGTTTTTATCTGTTCTTTGATTCCGTTAGCCGTAGTTTATGCTGACAATTTCGGCAGAGAGGACTGCTATGGATATTTTGATAACAAAGGGGCAGAATGCACGGGGAGATGGCTGCCTGACGATGATTACAATGTAATAAGGGACGGCTTGCCAGGCGATCTAGATGTTTCCTCAAAAAAATTCTACGAATTTGTTAAAGGTAGGTACGACAATGGATCAAAACAAGATAAAACAGGGGCTGCCTTTATAGTAAACACGATGCTTGGTAAGAGCGCGGATGGGTATGGAAGATCTCTTGACCCCGAAGGATTAAGAGATCGAGATGATGTATGGGCTGAATTTAAAATCAAGCTGGATTATATATATACAGCCGGTGAGGTTGAATGGGATAAAGACTACAAAATATGTGGCAAAACATTTACATATTATCAACCCAATTATAATGACGACGCTTTTTATGACCTGAAAAGAAGTATGGTCGAAGACTATTATGAGCGATATTACAAAAACAAAGGCTATAGCGGCGAAAAACTTGAAGACAAGGTTGATGATAAGGTTGACTCATACTGCGAATCAAAAGTACTAGTCTTTAGAAACGAAAAGGGCAATGCCATATATAGACTTAACAAGGACTGTGCCAATCCAGTCGGCAACCTAAGTGATGATGGATTGCCGACGCCCAAGTACGAACTTGACCCAAATGTCACCCTCAGTCATTCTGGTGCCGTAGAAAACAGTGTTGATTATATCGTTACTCCATCGATTAGAAACAATGGCACCGTGACGCGTGATACGGAGTGGCGACTGACTAAACTGACTGCAAATTCGGGTAATA
>Ga0172379_10002725_pt1 | contig 30381 bp, 36 predicted proteins | sample GrowelOW334metaG_FD_119756 | JGI IMG/M metagenome (GOLD analysis project Ga0172379, IMG submission 119756) | Groundwater microbial communities from an aquifer near a municipal landfill in Southern Ontario, Canada - Groundwater well OW334 metaG | ecosystem: Environmental > Aquatic > Deep...
CTCCAATAATGGTTAAATCTCTTAATCTTTTTGCTCCTTCAATCGGATCAACTCCGGCTTTTAGATTTATACCGTTTGGATTATTCCAATTATCCAACGCCTTCTTGTACATATCTTCGGGGATGATTCTGAAAATATCCCCTTGTCCCTGTTTCTTCGCAGAAGATTCCGAAAACATACTTGTCTGGCTCTTCAGAGAATTTTTCTCTCCTTCAAGTTCGGCAATGCGTCTGTCAATTTTATTGATCTCGACTTTCGCCTTATTGATTTTGTCCGAAGGAATATTTTGCGCTTCACTTTCAAGTTCAAATCTTCTTTTGTCATTAACTAATTGTGCAATTTCTTCGTTTACCGCTGTAAGTCTTTCGGCGTCTTTCTCTACTGATGAATAGAAATTTTTATCCTTATCAAGGTTATTCCCAAAGTCAAAACTTGTATCTCCTTTTTCGGTAAGTTTCTCGTCAACAAAACCCTTTACTTCTTCGGGAGAAAGATTAGTTTTTGCTCCTCTACTGCCTTTAATTAAGGTTACATCTTTTCCGTTTTCTAAAATATGTTCTGCTGCATCTCTAACTATTTTTGCTTCGGGTAATTGTTCTTGTCCGTCATCGTTCTTAATTTGCTCAATGCCTTTTTCAAGAACTTTTTGTCCGTGTCCGTCTGGTAAATCTTCGGGTGTAACAAAATTTTCTGCAAGAATTTCTTGCCTGTTCCTAACTTCGGGATCAAGTTCTTCAAATCTCTTCCCGGCTTCGGGTCTAACCTCAATCTTTGTAATATCAACCTTTGCGGGTTGTACTCCAACTTTTCTTATGGGTTTGCCATCAATGGTTATTTGCCCTTGTTCAAACTTCGCATCAACTCCCTGCGCTCGTAATTCTTGAATTTTGTTTAATATCGGTCTGCGCTGTTTTGTCTTTTCCGAACCTTCGGAAGAATTATAATTGTCTTTTAACTCAATTAAATCATTTTTAAGGTTTTCAACGTTAGACGGTTTCCCCTCTTTCTGCATCTTCGCAACTTCACGAACCGGCATCTTTAGGGTTTCCGCTATCTCTCTCGGCTTCTTTCCTTCGCTCAACATTCTTTCTGCTGCGGTGCGGTTGTTGTCGGGGGTTTCCTTGGTAGTGCTTGGTATCAAGGAATCCTCTCCCCCCTTCTTGGCGAGGTCGGGGTAATCGGGATGTGATGAAATTTCTCCCTCGTTGATAGCTTTTTGGACTAATTGTTGGTGATAGTTCCCCTGCTCTATCCTGAACGCTCCTTTTGCGTTGACGGCAGAAACAAGTCTGTTCTCGTTTAGAGTACCCAAACCTTCAAGCCTACTCTTAATAAACTCATCTCTACTCATCTCCCACGGTTCTTTCTTTGGGGATGATGGGGGATTATCGGGGATTAGGGGTTTTTTAACCAAATCCGGCTCGCTCTGAACCGGATTCTTTTCTGTGCCAACGCTTGGTCGGTCAGCTAATTTTTCGTGGTTAATTTTTAAAACTTTATCATTATAAATTACTAATTCTCCGTCTTGGTATAAACCGTCATATCCGTCTTTTTTTAATTGCGCTATTGCATCTTCGCTATCTCTTTTTAAAATATCTCTTGGTAATAAATTTTTTAACCATAACCCTTCTTTCTTATATTCTGCGGCTTTCCCCCTATCTATCCCATTCTTTACAGCGTATTCGACAAAGGTATCTCTGTATTCTCCGTCCGGGGTATTTTTAACCTCAAAAATTTTTGCATTTGGCGTTAGGGAGGCTTCTATCTTGTTTTTACCATATTTCTCAATTTTGAATCCACCCTTTTCGTTTAGATAAATTCCCCTCCCCAACCACGATTCTCCTTGTCCGCTCCCGACCTTTGACATATCAAATTTATCGAATATGGGAGAGTCCGTCTCGTGTACAAAGGTCTTTTTATGTAGTTCGGATGGCATCACCTCACTCTTACCGCTTTCAATCGGTGGCACGGCGGGAGCAAGGGGCTTTGTTGGCTCTGTGGCAATCTGTGAGGGTGTTTGTGTTTTTCCAACAATCGGTTTTTCTATCTTTGTCGTAACCTTCTCAAAAGGTGTTTGCAGTTTCTCGTCCGGTTTGCTTTTTAGAAGTTGGTCAATCAATGCTTTAATCTGCGGTTGTTCATCAATCGCAAGTTTTCCCGCTTGTTCGGGTTTGGCGATTGAATTTTCTTCGATAATAGGAGTCCTAACTGTTTCTGCATTTTTTGTTTCACTTTTTACCTCAGGTTTTAAAATGTTATCAACGGTCGATTGCTCGAATGGTTTGCCTTCTCGTCCGCCGGTCAATAAATATTTCGCTTCTTCGTTCGGAAGTCCAACGGCAAGTTTTTTAGCTGTTGCTTCGTCATTATTCTTTAACAGATAATCGAGAAGTTCTTGTCTGTTCACTTCTCCCGAAATTATTTTTTCCGGTGGAGGCGCTTGATTGGTTTTAATTTGCTCTTTGCCTTGAACGGGTTTTACTCTCCCCGCAGTTTGTTTTGGCTGTTCTGCAATCTCAGGCGCTTTCCATTTCGGTTGGATTACTTCACCTTTAACTAAAGTTGGAACGGGAATTTTATTCTCAACAAAAGATTTAATTTCTTTGTGTCCTTTCCCAAGTAAGTAAAGTCCGACTACTTCGGTCGCTAATTCGTTTAACGCTTTATCGGTTTTTTCGTCAACTACTTTTGGAAGTTTTATCCCTAAAAGTTCAAATGCTTTATTGTAACCTTCGGAAGCAGTTTTAATCCCTTCAAAAGGCAAATTCATTGTCCGTTCTAATCCGGTTGCAATTTCGTTACCTGGTGCGCCTAAAGTTCTGAGTGTTGCATCCGCAGCGTTCAAGGGAACGGTAAATGGTGTCATCGCTAAATGGAGTGCTGCCGACAACGCCTTCGTCCCGCCTTCCGCAATTGGTGCGATATTCATTCCGCCTGTTCTCCAATCAGAAATATTGACATCGGGTGAATTTTGTAGATTCTCTCTCAAAATTCGTCCCGCTTGCGCAGCTTCGTTAAACGGCGCTACGGCTGTGTTGGCAATCGCTTCGCCAATAGGTTTGAGGAATGTATCGGTTCTCGCTCTTGGGGATTCGGTAACTTGCCCTTCGTTAATATTCTTTCCATTATTCAGAAAAGGTATTTGTTGTTTTATGTTTGCGCTCTGAATATTCGGACTTGCGAAATTGCCTTCTCTCGAAGCGGTTGCAATATCTTTAATGCCTTGCGGAGTTGGTGCGGAACTTTGTTTAACTTTATCTACCAAATAGCCATAGGAGTCTGGATACTTTTTTGCAAGTCCAGCCGCAAGAGTAGAATCATCTATCTCTTTGTATTGCGGATATTTCGTCCTAAGATTTTGTAGTTCCGGTATTGACATTTATAATATTCCTAATGGGTCTTTTTCCGATTTTGGTATTTTATCTTTTCGTTGCGCTGACTTAGTGGTCCCTCCCGATTTATCGGATTTATGTTTCCAAAAATTGACACCTTTATCTAATTTCTCTTTTTGTACCGTTCCCATAGCGTATGCGCGCACGCTTCTGTCGTCCGGGAAATACATCGCTTTGCCGGTAGTTGGATTCTGTATTACATAGGCATTATCCTCTTTGCTCCATGAGTCCATAATCGCATCGTAACGTTCTTGCCCTTGTCTCAATTTATCAGTTTTGGTAGTATTGTTTTTATCGGCTGTAATCGACTCCATCGCTTTATTGTGCCGTTCTGTTTCCGTCATTCGCTCTTGGTTGGTGTTTGAACTTTCAATTGCCTTATTATGCCGGATAGTTTCATCCAACGCTTTTTGTTTTGCATCATTTTCTGTTGCTGGTTGTACGGGTTCGCTTGCATCCGCTTGTGATTTTAGCAACATAGCCATCGCGTTAATTTGTTCGGGTTTATACTTGCCTGTTCCGTAAGCCTGTAATAAAGTGTTGGCAATAGATTGCTTATTTTGCTGTCTTAACTGAGTCGGATCAGCCTGCGGAGGTTGTGGAACCGGTGGAGGTGTCCCACCTTGCATTTGCAATTCCCTTAATTGACTTAACGCTGTTGGTGCGGGAGGAGTAAATTTTGCAAGTCTATCGGCTGTCTCTTTCGAGTACATATCTGCATTATTCCTAATTGCGCTTGCACCTGTAGAAAGAAGTTCGTTAAAATATTGCTGATCTCTTTTTGCGTTTCTTTTATCGACATAATCCTTAAACCCTTGCGCTATGGGTCTTAAGTACCCGGCTTTCTGTAAACTTTCGGCAATTGAAGCCATAATAACTCCTTAAGTTAAAGTATCGTATGGATTATAATACGGAGTAGATTGTGTAGGCGCACTTTAACCACCGGCAAATGGAATAAAATTAGCCACCGTATTAGCCACCGCTAAAACATCATCGAACCAAGTTGTGTCACTTTGTTGTCCTGCAATCCCGGCTTGCTGACCGATATTACTGCCTTGCATTTGAAGTCTCTGTAACAAGGATTGGATGTTGTTATTCTCTTGCCCTTGAAATGCAGAGGTATTCCGAAATTGATTAGCGTTTGCCTGGTTCATCACATTCACGTCTTGACCGGCACGATTAACGGTTAAGGACTGTAAGGCTGAAAATCTGCTCTTATTTGCCGCGTCTGCATTGTTCGCCATTGCGCTTTCTGCAATACTTCCACCGTTTATTCCTGAAGCCCTTTGGCGTTGTGCCGTCATTCTGTTCGCATCCGATAAACCGGAAGAATAAGAAGTGTTTACGTTCGACTTCCCTACGTTAAAAATCTTATCAAGATTCGCCGCCATATCGGTATAACCAAATTGGTCTTTATAACCTTCAAAGGCGTTGCCTGCATTTACGTTTGTATTTGCTAACGTGCTGCCAAAGTCTTTACTTTGCTGCATTGCACTTTTGCTTGCCTTGTCTCTATTTGATTCGCCCATAGTTCCACCTTTAGATTAAAATTTACGTTCCATAATTATTTTTTCTGTTTCAATCGTCTCAAAACCGACCTTTGAGAAAAGTTCTTCATTCTCTTCATCGGTAACACATCTAAATTTTTTTACTCCCGTTATAAGTCCAAATCCTTCCACCATTCGATAAAGATTGTTCGCCACTAAGGGATTTCCCGAAATAAACGGTTCGATAAAAGTCTCTGTCTTTAGTCCTATTATTCCGCAAATTCCGTTTTCATCTTCAGCCACAAGCATGAAAATCCCATCAGGATAATTTATACCATGCTCTGAACAAAGTTTTTCAATTTGTCCGCGATCTTCTTCGTTTGCTACTCTGTAAATCAATTTAGTAATATCCAACCATTTATGTAAATGTATAGTTTGCTTGTGCTTTTAATTTTGTGCCAATCTCCGTTCTTTGGCTCCGGTGGATGAACCGTACTTTCGTTCTCCGTAACCTTTGGCGGAGAAGGCAAACCGTTGAACTCTTTAACAAAATTGTCAAGTTCTTTTTCTAAAGGCAAATTGTCCGGGAATTTGGCTATACGTTTCATTATCCGTTCGCCCACTTCCCAATATTTAATACCGCGTATTCTAACGTAATTGATGCAAGGGAAAAACCAGCGTCCGGCGCGAGTAATGTCCCACTTACTCCTATTGCAAACCTTTTACACGATTGGGTTATTAGTAACTGCCGTCTGAAACTATTCCCCGTAAAAGTGATACTCTGATCCGCGCTTGCTGCTTCGCTGTCCGCGTTATCGTCTTTATAAATCTTTAACGCTACACTCCCTGCGGCGACATTATAAACGCTTCTTACTCCGATTGCCTTTAAGAAAAACCGTGAATTGTCTTTTACGTTTTCTCCCAAAAGTTGAACATCAAAAGGGTTAGATTTCCAATTAAAAGCTATCCCTACATTCGCATCCGTGTGCAAAGTATCTGCGCCGTCTTTGTAAACTATCCCGGCCCCCGCGTTGGTTGTTGCGTTATATACTCCGGTTTTTACAAAATAAACCGTCCCGGATTTTGACAAAGCATATTTTGAAGGGATAGAATCTCTTTTGTTCTCAATCCATCCCTTTTTAGTGAAAAGGTATTCTCTCTCACTCCCACCAACTGAACCATTGTAAAATCTGTAAGCATTGTCGCGCTCTTCTCTTGTCGCTACAAGTCCCGACTTATCTGAAATTCCTCGATAAGTTGTCCTGATAGTCCCATCAGTAATATCGATTACCTCAACGCCGTTTGATAAGTGAATGTCATTTTCTCCGCACCAAATAATTCTGTCGCCATAATTAACAATCGTTGCACGATTAATGCAACCTCTCCCAAGCTCTACGCTTCTTGTTGCTCCAGTATCACCATCAAGTATTTGCGTACTGTTTCTTCGCAAGACAAAAAAATCCATGTTTGGTAGCACTTCTAATCCTACAACATCATTGCCGTCAAAATTTTCAAGATCATAATAATTCGCCGGGAGAATAACCGCGTACATCGGCGCACCTGAACCAGAGAAGGGAGAAAAGAAAACCTTGTTCAAATATCTTTTATCAAAGTAAGGATTAACCAAAAGTGTTTTCCCTGCCGAGATTATTACATTGTCCCAACTCTTAGCATATAGTCCGGTTGAAACGTAACCTAAGTCGTCTTGTAATTCTGTTGATATTGCGGTATCAGATGTTATTTTTATTTCTTCCGAAATACTTAATTGGTCGAAATAAAATAGTTCGGTATAGTCAAAGTAAGTGTAAGGGAATCCATCGGGTGATAAAAACAAATAAAGATAATAACTACTTGCTTCGCCATCTACCGTAACGTTAAAGGTATATTGAGTAACGGTACTTGTTATCGCTCCTACGGCTCCAAACGTATAACTTTTGGCATTAAAACTGCTATCCCCAAAATATACCTGAAAATTATAACCCGAAGCCTTGCTACTATTTAGCCAAAAACTAACAGTGTAAGTGCCTTTATGTTTAATCCCGGCTATAAGTTTTCTCAAAACAACATACCCACGGCGCAAAGTTGCGCCAGGATCAGCGCCGGTATCTAACTGGATTATGTATTGCGAAACAGCCGTTGGCGTTGGAGCAACCCACGGCGCACCTGGCGAAGCAATAGAACTAAGAGACATCCCCCCTTGATTGTCATAGATTTCCCAACCATCAAGAGCGTTTGCGTCTGTAGCCGTGCTTGTACCTGCAGCGTTTTCTGTTGTGGCGTGTAATTCAGTCACTTTGTTTAGTTCAAGCCTGCCCTGTGCATTAAGATTGAACGAAGGTATTCTTGTTGATGATCTGTAGGGGATAGTGGAGAATAAATTAAAACTCCCTGTTGCTGTTTGCCGGAAGTAAAGATAAATATTGCTTATAAATCTACTATCTGTCCCTAAAAGAATTTTTATATCATGTTTTAGGCTTGTGTTAGCTGCGGAAATACTCTGTAACCCAATATCTCCAAGGTCAAAAAGGTTGAATCCGTCTGTTTCTATAACGGCTTTAACGGCGTAATCCGAAGGTTGCGCTAAAGGCGTTGCAGTGTCCGCAACGGTTGTAAGCCCAACAACAACCCTTGATTTCTCCGGGAAATAAGAAGTAAGGATTAACCCGTTATTTTTAGTGGCTGTTTCGAGTTCTCCCCCTGCAGTTGTAGTAAAACTCCCAAAACTACAAGAACCAATATTTAAGTAATCTTGCCTAAACCCAACGGTTAAAGAAATTCTATTAGCTTGTCCGCCGTACCCGATGACTAAATCATTCAAAACCTTATGGGAAACTACATCAGCCGCAAGAACATTTGTTCCCATTTCGGAAAGGTATTCGTAAGGGATAAAACTTCGCATGATTAAAATTACATCATTTGCCGCCCAAGTGTGATCGAGTTTGGAGATGTAAACGCCGTTTGTGTCTGTTCCACTTGTGATTATTTGCGCGTAATCTGAACGAGTGATATTGTAAATAATCCACCCGGCAAGTGCGTTTGAAGCGGTTGGATGAACCGCGCTTCCGGGATAAGTTTCTAATGTTGATTGAAGCACGATTTTATATTTATTTGTAGTCGCGCCAACGCTTGAAATAATTGTCGAATAAGTTTTTGTAAGGTTGTCCCATGCAACGGATAAAGCACTTCCGGTATGCGAAGCAAAAACCAACGGCATTTTTATTTCGCTTAAAAGATAAATAACAACGTTAGTAAGTTTGAAAGTGTTGCTTGTTCCCGCGCCAAACGCGCGGAAATTTATTCCCTCTTCTTCGGCTGAGCAAGTAAAATCAACACAATGGTTCCCGTTTGTAGTCCAATTCATTGTGCTTGTCGCAATATTCCCGTCATAGTTTAAAGGGCTGGTTAAATAAATCTGGACACCTCCGGCTGATCTATCTGCAATGTTAAAGGTAAGTCTATATTTCTGTCCTGCAGTTAAAGGAGCAGTGGCTGTTGCCAAAATTGAACCATTTGGCACGTTGGTAAAATCCGCATAACCGCTTGGGAAAGTTATTGTTGGATCTGAAACGTCCCAATTTGCGGGGGGATTAATATCGAAATTACCATCAACAACCAAATTACTCCCCGAAAGAAGTGCCAAACTTCCTTTTGCTACTTCTACCGTAACTTCTGTTAAAGGAGAAGGCACAACGAAATTTTCTACATCCAAATAATCAATCGCTGTGAAATATCCTCTTGCTACCGCTGTATCTTCCGGCCTCCCGTATAGTTGAGCGTAACCATTCCTTACCTCTAAATCTCCTTTCTTGCCTCTCACGTCAAGGTTTAGAAGTATTTGGGCTGCGCTCTTGTCCGGTAAACGGTTTGAAGATTGCAACCCGGAAAAGTTACTGATTTCAATTTCTTTAAAGGACATTTATTTTTTGGCTCTGTCTTTAATTGCTGCGCTTTCTTCTTTGTTGGAAGCTCTAATATCGGCTGTTTTTGCCGCGATCATAGCGGTTAAACTGTCGGGAGCTTGTTTCTGCAACTGTTCATAAAGCAAGTTCTTCACTATCGCAAAAAGCAAAGGAATAAATTTATCTCTTACATCAATGTAAGTAGTTAATGGATCACTCGTCCCCAATAAGGTCGGTTGTTCGTAATAGTGCATCGTTAAAGTACCATAAGCACTAACGGAAGTCCCTTTATAAAAAGAAACAGTTTCGCCATTTTGGGTGTACCAAATAGTAGCTTGTTTCATAGAGTTCCCAGGCAAAGAAGCGGAGAAATAAGCAATCCCTTCAATATCTGAATCTCCAGAGGGTACGACTAATCCGTTTACAGAATCTACTATTTTGATAATTTTATCAAGGTTAATCGTTGAAATATCACAATCAAGTTTGTTCGTTGTGTAAGCGGTTAATGGTAAAACTCCATAAGAAACATCAAGCGTGCCGGAACTTGTCCTATCTTCACCAAAACTATCCGCTACTACAAATGCGTTTGCATTTGTGATCGAGACAATTTTTGTAAGCAAATAATCTATCGTTACAGTAGTTAAATCTGTTACCGAAGCTATAAGCCTTTTGCCAACATCCGAAGAAGTTAAACCGTGTGTAGTTTTCGCAAAGGTTTTTGTTGAGTGTGTAAACGAAGTACATAAAACCGGAGTTGGTGTTTTGCTGCTTTCATTCAACACTGCCGTTTTTAAGTAATCCGGTGCGGAAGCTGAATTAAGCCTTTCGCAAAGGTCTAATACGCCTAAGTTTGTATATTCGTGCAATGCGGCAGGTTGTATTTTGTCGGGAGCAATTTCTTGTAAGAAATCTCTCAATAAGTCGCCAAACTTTTGATAGGTATAAATTTTACTTTTAGCCATTTTTTTTATTCCTTTATGTTAAAAATTAAGTGCTTTGTGCTGTGTCTATTCTGTAAAGTTCTTCCGCTACTGCTGCTATCTTGCTGTTCCAAATTGGGTAAAAGGGAGAATCTTGCCCGGTGTCCTGTACTAAGAATGATCCGTCCGTGCTTGTTAAAGGCTGTGCTATGTAAGCTACATCGAGATTACCCGACACCGAAGTTGGGAAAACATAAATATTTCCCCCTTGCTCGATCATTGATGGATTATCTGCATCCGGCGCAAAGGTCGGACTAAACCCTGTAAGCCTTACATGTAATAAACTTGATCTTTCAACCCTTACATATTTACCCGAAGTTACCGCCTTACCTGAAACGAGAGAATGATAGTTCCTCATTAGGGTTGATGTAATTGCATACACTGCGCTTGTTAAGGCTACTGTGGCTATCTTCACAAGTTCGGGGAACATCATTATGAATTTCTCTTTATCGCCTCTCACGGCTTCCCATTGGCGGGCAAAGAACAAATTTAAAGCCTTATTCACATAAGTATTTCTATCCGCTACGGAAAGAACTGTTCCGGCGGTTAAAGCCGTTGCGGCGGGATCATTGATCCGTCTTGAAAACTCTACTTGAATTGCATCAAATTTTGGCGTTGTACTTGCAGGCATTACCAATTCCCTTCAATTGTTTTGTCGGTATCGTTGACTTCGTGTGTAACTGAAGCAACTTTCTGTTTTTCATATTCATAACGTTGCAGAAAACTTGGATCAAACTCCGAACATATCCCATAAATTAAAGCTAAGTCGTAAGACTTAGGAACTTTCGGTTCAACCGACACGCTCATTTCTTCTGCCGTTGTTAATTCTAATTTATAAGCCCAAACATCAACGTGATCGGTAGAACTTGGGATAGGAGAAAAGTAAATTTCATTATTAAACTGAGTCCAATATCGGGGAAAACTCCCGGTATAACCTTTATAACCGTGCCATTTTTTATTTTCAACAAACTCAATCCTGTCGGGAGTAGTCCAAGATGGGAATAAATTTCTTATAGCGAAAATGGTATCAGAGAGAATACTATAATTTTCTATCCCGGAAACGAAAGTAATCACGGCGGCTAATTCCACGCATTGATTTTCTCTCATTAATTGGTTCTGAATAAGAGTAGAGGCAAATATTAGTTCTGGGTCTTGAATATCAAGTCCGGCTATTTGTTTTAGCTTTATTTTGCAACTACTTAAAATATTCACCGTTCTGCTCATTATTTACTCAAATTTATTTTTTAGAAACTAATTGAAATATCTGAGAGATTTTCTCACTTCTTTTTTTGATTTTACGAACTAAATTTTTCATCGCTTCAGCTATTGGAAGTTCCGCAACCATAGCGTCAAGTTGATCGTCGGTCAATTGTTCCAAACCTTCTACCGTGTATTCGGGTTTTTCAAGAGGAATTTTTTCAACTTCCGGCTTTACTACTTCGGATAATCCTTCAGGAATTTCCGTTTTCTTCAGTAATTCGTCAAATTGCGATGTCTTTTTGGTTTTAATTTTACCGCGTTTTCTTTCAAATTCTTTCACATCTTCTTCGGTAGTACCAATATCTACCTTTTCAAGCGAAACCGATTCAGCAATTTTCTTGCTTTCTTCATCAGCCGGTTCATATTGTCCGGGTTTTGCTTTCGCGGCAAGAAGGTAATGCTCTAATTGCATCGGATAAGTACCTACAACGCCGTGTCTGTTCGTAAAATTAACTTTGATAATTTGTGACATAAGATTTTACTCCTAAATTTATTAAAAATTAGGCGGGGTTTAATCCGCCTGAACGAATTAAGAAGCGATTGCTCCGTATTTCCATGTACTTGTCCCAGCAGCAGCGGTTTTCATGTAAACTTTTTCTCCCTGTATATCGTAAACGATGGAACCTCTAGGGAAATTGATACATGCAGCGGCAGCAGTTGAAGAAAACGCAGTTGAACTATCGTACCAAGCGATAACTTTCACATTACCGTCTGCGCCGAGAGTCAAAACGTTTTGCATTAATGCAGCGGTAGCGGCGGCAACATTAAACCGATCTTGCCAAGAAGCGCCTTCGCCAACAGCAGCATTGTTATATTTAACACCAGTAGCCATTTTATACCTCGAATTAAAACATGAATAAAAGCGGCACGCCTTTGTGCCGCTGTTAATTAACTATTACAGTGTACTGAGAACATCTTCAGCGTAGTACCAACCGACAATCGAACTCTGATTGGCGTAGAACGAACCAGCGCCATTTCCTAAATAATTATCGTCATCGATAATATCTGTTCTTTGGAAACCAACAATCATGTCAGCAGCATCGCCGAGGAATTGTTCGTAATCAGCTTTTTCCGAAGAGAAAGATAATTCAGAACCATATCCAGCGGAGATACACCCAGCGCCTACAACGATAGCGGGTTTTCTAACGCCTGCATCTCTTGGAGTAGCCATGTAAGTCGGGAGTCCGTAATTAACCGTTCCGTAAGTTGAGTCATAACCGGTATCTCCGGTAATTCTTGCACTTGGAACGTAATCGTCAACGATCAAATAAGCGCCGGCAACCCATGAACCTTCAAGTAATCCAGTCCAAAGAGCGTTTGAATCACCGCGATTTTGCGAGAATTTTACGCTTTCATGGTATTCAGGGTCAGCCATTAACTGCCATGCTAACGCAGGCGGTATGAAGATAACAGGACCTAATCCGCCACCAACATTTATCGGCTGTCCACCATGATAACTGAACAAGTAAACGAGGTTTCTGATTGCTTGCATTGTGAATTTTTGAGTAGGATCACCAACCAAAGTTGCCAAACCAACACCAACAGCGGTTTCGTAAGCTGCGTTAAAAACATTTGAAAATGGAACTTTACCATATCCAGCAACGTAAGTATGCGGATGCGAAGCAAGTGACAAATTTAATCCGTATGACGGATCGGTAATATTGTCGGAATAATTTGCCAAAAGAGCGTGATAAGGGAACATTGCCAATCTTCGACCGAACCAATCCTGAAGATCGCTTGCGCCTCTTTCCATGAGAGCCATTTGGATTTCGGGTTTTCTCAACATTGCTTTTGACATTTTATTGTCTTGGATTTCAACTGCATGACGGACTTGATTAACGGCAACTTTCTTTGTGAAAATTTTCCGTTTTTCTTCATGTCCTCTCAATACCGCTGCACCAACTTTACCGGCGCCAGTTAAAGGGGAGATAACGGGGACGTCCATATAAATTCCGCCTTCGCGTTCAAAGTCTTTCACAATAGTGACAAGATTTTTCGGTGCGGGTAACGTCATTGCGCCCGCGTAAGTCCCGGCTTCTTTATATTTTTTAAGGTTAATGATGTCGGTGAACTTAGCCCATTTACCATAACGCCAAGTCAATTTCTCAATTTTCGTACTTAGCCCGCGTCTGAAAATTTGCATTGCATCAGTGTACATTCCACCCACTACAAGAGTAGCGAAAGAAACGTTCTGAAGCGCGTTCGACGCGTCTAAAACCAAACAAACTAAAGCAACCAGCCCAAAGGTGGCTGCAAACAAGATTCTACGTTTCATTTTAAAAACTCCATGAATATTTTATTTACGTTTTCCTTTTCCTAATACAGAGTTTTTTATTTTCGTTAAAGCTGAGTCAATATCTTCGATTTTGGCTTCATCATTATCAAAAACAGAACTTTCGTCCGAAGGTTTTCTATAACCCATTCCCGGACTCTCTGATAGAGAAGGTTCAATTATTGCGTTCTGTCCTAACTTAAATCCTTCCGCTCTTGCACGTTCTTTAATCTTATCTTCGATCGCTACATCAAAATAATCTTTCAGTTGATTAGTAACCATGAATGGTTTAATCACCGGCGTATTTTTCTGATACCAAGCAATTACGTTTTCGTTCGGTTTACCGTTTGGCTGAAGAATATTATCAAACAAAAATTTGTTGTAATATTTATCATCAAAGGTTAAATCCGGCACCCCAATATCTGCTAACGTCAATCCTTTTGCGTCAAGATAATTCTTGAATAATTGTACGTCGGCTTCAATTTGAGTTTTGGCGCGATCTTCCCAATTTGTTACGATGTCATAATGTCTATCAAATTCTGTATCGATTTTACCTGAAACTTCTTCCAAGTATCTTCCATACTCCAAAATGCCTGTTGGATTTTGAGCCACAAGGTCTCTCTCAAATTCAAGTTTGGCTTCTGGGTCTGATAATCCATTTTCCGGGAAATCGGGATATTTCGTCCGCACTGCTTTTAATAGCATATCACCCTTTTGTTTTTTTGCCATTTCGATATAGTCAGGCGATTCGACTACTTTTTTCTCAGGCTTCCAATCTGGATCAAAAGGTGACTTCAAAGATTTAATATAAATCTGTGAATTAATATAGTTCTTAAATGCGCGTTCAGAGAACTGATCTCCTTTGACACCGTTAAGAATTTGTTTAAAATCTTGCGCCATTTGGTCAAGATTTTGAGCGTCTTTGTTCTTTTCTCTGAACTCATTAACCTTTTGCTGAATAACTTCGTCGGTCACTAAAAGTGGCTTTTCGGTTTTATCCGGCTCTTTTGCTACCGGTTCTTCCGCCGGTTTTTCTTCAGAGACTTCCTGTTGAAGGTTAGGTGCTTCATCAGTGGGTTTTTCCTCGTCAATTTTGGCTTCTTTTGTGATTTTTATATCCTTCAAGAAGATTTTAGACTCTACGTTTTCACTATTTGAACTACTAAGAGTCTTAATTGTGTCAAGGAATTTGTCGTTATCAATGTCGTCCCGCGATAAAATTTCGTCTAACGTAGTTTCATCAAGAGACAATACATCGGTATCGTCATTTATTTCTTCGGTTTTACCCGTGTTTATTTGATCCATAAATTCTCCGCTTATTATAGCTTTGATTGATAAAAATTATTTTTTAATGTAAGCCTGAGGTTTTGTAAAGATTAACTCCACATAACCGGAGGCGATTGCTCCGCCCGTATTGATTAAGTAAATACGATAAGAACCTGCAGTTTTACCAAAAGCAGAAAATGCGCCTATGGTATCAACCTGTGATTGAGGTGCTCCCGCTGCTCGTAGAGTATCTATCGCAACCGCTGTGCCGTTATAGAGTCCTTGCAATCTGATTGAACAGTTAGGCGCTGAGTAAGTGCCAACTGTTTTGATTGCGTAACTTCCTACACCGGAAGCAAAGTAATAATTGTAATCCGGGATTGTGAATGGCAGTGTGGTAATTGCAGTAGTCGAGTCAGTAGTCTGAGTCGATAACGTTACTTTTACCGAGTAAGTACCATTCGCATCATTTTTGTTCCAAGCAGCAACACCTGTCTGAGCGGAAATAAATCCCGCCAATATTGCAACGAATAAAAAAACCTTTTTCATTTTATTTCTCCATGTTAATTAAATAGACTGTTCATAATATTTTCGGAAACTATTGAGTCGGAAAGTTGTTGATTTTCAAGAGTTCCCTTGTGCAATTCGTTCATTTTTTTAAGTAAATCAACTTTAGCATTGTTTTTAGTGAGATCGCGAACCATGTTAGCGTCCTCTTCTTGCTTCTGTTGAGCTGCCTGCGCTTGTTCTACTTTTGCCTGTTGTGCTTTTTTAATGTAAGCGATCATTTTGTGCCTTGTCGACAAACCGGAAACTTCCAAAGCTGTGATTGGATCAACGTAAGACGGGTCAAGTCCTTGTAACCATGTATTAAATTGCATGATTTTTTGACTTTCAACTTCAAGCGCTTTTCTCCCGAGAGGTTGTTTGCTTGTTTTTATCCGAAATCTACCGAACGAAACATCATTCATCAATTTACCCAAGATAGAAACATTTAACTGTAACCATTCTTGGTCGGCATCATCGCCTATTAATGAAATAACCCTTGGCATTGTCAAATAAGTTTGCGCCAATGCAAGATTATTATTCGCTATCATTATCAAAGCATGTTGAGCGTTGTCGTTAATCCATTCCATGAGTATAGAGGCTTGTCCAATCCTTTGCGCGTACAGCGTACCAGATTCCTTAGAGGACTCCTTCCTGCCTTGCACGTTCGGACTTTGACCGGAAATAGTCTCCGTGTCGGCTTTTTCCATAGCAGCTTCTTCAGCTAATCCCATAGGTAATCCCGGAGGAACGTTTGGAATTATCCTACGGTTCGCAAGAGCGCCGTCAGCGACTTTCTTGAGACTTACTATCTCATTGCTCATTAAATCATCCTCATAACCTTTAACGGCTCCCGCTTCGGCAATATAACCGCCTTGGGTGGACTTCATTAAATAAGTCAAGATTGTGTTCCGTCTCAGGTTATAACTTGAAACCGGATCAACGATTGAATCAAGAACAGATTTTGTTTCTAAAATATCGGGGTGAAAATCATAACATAATATTGGGATATATTTAAAATTACCCGATTGGCATTTCTGCATATCATCATAAAGGACTAAATTTAATGCAGGACAAACCGACGTTTGCCAAATCACTTCACGCCATTTTTCTTCAACTTTTGGGTCTTGGAAAGATTGCATTAAGTATGAAAGTTTATCCCTATCATACCAATTCTTTTCGGATGAAGCGTCTTTCATTTTAACTTCATTCGTTATGTCTTGGTTCTTCCCGGTCGTAAGGTCTGTAATCGTCATAATTGGCTGTTGCCTTCGCTCGAACCAATCTACAACCTTGAACCGTCCATCACCGTTGTACCAATCAGAACCGTAATTATATTTCAAATCCCCATCGTTAAAGGAATTGTAACCATGCTTTGCGCCTTGATAATTGAGAGAAGCGTTTAAGAATCTTTCAGCCCAAGTTAAAAGCATACGTTTCATTTTCCCTTTCTTCATAGCACTTTCGCCGACTACGAGCATCGCCTTCTCGTATATTTCGTCTCTCAATGAGTGATCTTTTTTGGCGTAAATATCTATGATCTCAGAAGCCTCATAAAGCCCACTATCGGACATATAACGCATATCTTTGGTATCACGTCGAGTCCAATTTGTGTCAAACTTTAACCTTAAACCGTCATACCATTCTACCGAAACCATGCCTTCGGGGTCTTTTTGATAGGAAAAAGATGTTTTTAACCATCCAATTCTACCAACTACCGACCAAAGAAATGCTTTTGCCAACTCATATTCAATGTCATTGGCTTGGGTAAGAAAGTAATTTGAGAGTTTTTTCTGAAGGTCTGCGGCTTGCTGATCTTGAGGAGTTTCGCCGGAAAAATCTAATCCCGGGATTTGCCCTTTGAAGTTACCTACTATCGATAAAATTATCGGTAAGAATAAGTTCCATTCAAAGTTCGGTCTTTTTTCAAGACTGAGTTTGGCTAAATCTGCATCGGAATAAATATGACCGGCGAGTCGATAAAAATTTTGTAGAATTTCTTTCTGCCATGAATCGAACTTCGCTACAAGCGATAATTCTGCCGTGCCAATTCGAGCAATCGTCTGAGTATCTTCATACTTAGAACGACTCTCCTGCATCGGAGAAGGTTCATAATTCATTTGGAAAGGCATAATTTGAACCAAAATTTTTAATGATGGTTAAATATATGCAGAAAGTTTTTCTAAGTCAATAGGGAATCGGTAATTTTTACCGAGAAAATCAGTAATACTTACCAGTGGTAGATTTTACCGATTAGTTTAAATTAATAGAAATAAATCCAATCGAGGTTGCGGCAATGCAAAAATTGTTGACTATAATAAAATCAAATAAACAAACGGTTATCCCTATCGGCACTTGGAGAATCATGTTTGAGATTTGTGTTGGGAGAAACGTTAGTATGTAAAAACACATCGCAATAATAATTAAGTGATGTAATATTTTGATTGTTCTCATACCCAATCCTCGCCGTTCCAGGTCTTGTTGAAGTTGCGTTTCATAACGTACATTAACAATAGTTGTTCTAACGAATCCCCCGCTTCGTCGTAACCAAATTGGTTTTCAATGCTCCAAAACTTCTTCCCTTTTTTCGTATTGGGATTAAATTTATTCTTCCGGGGATAATCAAGTTTTTTTATCTCAAGGCAATCCTCTATCATCTCTTGCAGTTGGTCTTGGCGGGGAAGCCAAATAAATTTAGTTTTAGGCGGGTTATATGAGAAAAAATCGCCCATTGTATTCAAGAAAATCGTTGGATCAGAATCCCTTAGTTTTGTGTAACCTACCAGTATTTTTACTTGTGGTTGTATTTCTTTTGCCGCCTCACACATTTTGATATAAGTTCTGTCCTTGTAAAATTTCATATTTTCTCCTATGCTGACATTACTGTAAAATCTTTTTTCTTCTTTTTCCCCTTGCCATACTTGTCGAACTGAATCGGTAAAAGTTTTTGCGCCTTGGTGAATGGATAGGGAATCGCCGTTAGTCCATACCTACTGCTGTCGCTCGCGTGATCCGGCACGTTGGGATCGTTCCCGCAGCCTTTTATATCCTCGATATTATTTTCATCTGTCTGCAAAGCTATGATTTCATCAACCCACGATTCACAATATCCGTCAAAGAAGAAGAACATATTGTTTGCAAAATACTGCTTCATTACCCACCATCCGATTACTCTATCGGTAATGGCTTTTTGTAAGTAAAGTCCGTTATCCTGGAAGATATTTGCAAAAGTTAAGTCTGAAGGATTAACCGCGTGCAAATCTTTATGAGCAAAAGCATCTGTTCCTGAAGCAATAATTGTTGGCATCCGTCCTTTTGTGTAAGGGAACTCTTTAATGAGCTTGTAAATCGCTTTCGCATGGCTTTCCGGGTCTTTCCTGCGGACGTAATAAACAAAGAGCAAATAAACTTTCTTTTCGAAATCTCTCGCAAATAGACAAAAAGCACATGGTGAACTCCATCCAGGATCAAGGGAACCGTACAACTCCCATTCATCGGGGATATCAAAGGGTTTGATTTTGCTCTGCCTTGTATCAAACATATCAAAGAAATCTCCACCAAAAGCATCCCAATCGTTATGGAGCAAAGCGCCTTCCATTTTCTTCCCCAACTGCATGATGTTCGCCGCATAACCGGGATCGCTTTCCATCAAAATTCTATTCTCAAATAAAAATCCTGGAATGAACGTTCTCGATTTCGAATTGACAAAACTTGGGTGTGAAGCTGTCACTCTGATGCCTTGTGGGTTATCGTCGGGATCGTTTACGTTTGGATCTGAAATAAAGAAATAAGTCTTTCCGGGTTGAAGTACGCTCCGACCATGTTTGATAAATCTCTTTTTAACCCATATAAGACCTTCACCAGTGGGGTTGGTGGTGGAACGCATACGTTTCCCTACACTTACGCCATTATTCATCACCACGCCTCTTAAACGTGAGAATAAATACAAATACTGTTTGAGTTGGAACTGAGTTAATTCGTCAAATCCAATATACTGATAAGCCGCGCCTTGATGCGCTTCAACATCGCCCAGCTCTTCTAAGTGGCATAAATAAATCTTTGAACCTGAAGGGAAGGTGAAACTCGAACCAGGTTCGCCTTTTCTCTGTAATACGAACTTCGCTCCCAACGATAAGTAATATTCCTTACATTCATCGATTAAGTTTGTTAATCTTGTGGAGGTTCTTCTGAAAAGCACAGCTCTGTATTTTGGGTGCATGTACGCTGCCATCCCAAACTCTTCGTACTGATACTGCATCCCTAAAGCGTCAATTACCAAAGCCCATGAGTTATGAGTAGGGATAAACGATTGAGAAATCAAATACATACCCGAAGGGTTGGCGACCTGAATACATTTCATTGGAACCGGCGGAACCTTCTTAATCGATACCATATAATGCTTATCGTTCGTTTTCCGTCTGTGATTAAGGTTTTGTCTTTCCAACTTTCTCTTTAACTGGAAAGCCGGGAAATCTGGATTGAAACTTATTTGATAATGAAGTTTCTTTTTAACTCCATAAAGTTTCGCCTGTTTGGTCCTTCGGAAAGTTTTAACTCCAAGAGAACAAATAAGTTCGTTAATATCATCTGCAAGTTTTTTATTCAACTGTCCGACGGAAGCGCAACCATCTTTATCAATATGCCCATCTGTGTCCATTATCCCCTGCAATAAAGCGATTCTTTGTTCTTTGGATGATCTAAGATATTTCATGGGGATATGTTTGTTCTGCAATAAAGAAAGTTCTTTCAATTTTACTCTAAGACCTTTGAGCCTATATATCCCAAATTCATTTTCTAAATCTTGCTTCCTAAATTTTACAGATAATATCACTTCGTTACATCTTAGAAGCATTTCGTTAAAATCTTGGGTAAGCATCCCGACCTGTCCGTCTCTTGACATTCCATCACCCAACCACATTCCAAGAACGTAGGGATCAATTTCTAATTCTTGTTCGGGTAATTCTATCGCCGTTGTTATATCAACGGAAAAATTTGTCCTACCTCTTACTTTTTGATTTGTGAATAATTCATAGGTTTGCCTTACTTCTCCGGTTGGCAACTCAAGGTATTCATACTCCCTGTTCTGGTTCATAAGAGTAACGTTTTTTTGTGAACCTTTATTCTTGGGATTTTCTTTTGCCCGACTCTTCCGATTGATTTTTCGTTTCACCCTGTATTCCTCGGAATGTCGTAATTCCTTTTCCCGATCTTTCAAGTCTTTCGTTTTCCATAAGTGCCTGCCATCGCAAGTGATTTTTTCTCCATTGTCAAAAGTAATTTCAAAAGCATCTGGGTTAAAATCTATCTCAGATTCCCATATAACTCTCGTCGGTTTTCCGTCATCAGAAAAAACATAATCCCCTGGGTGAATGTCAATCATAGCCTTATTTCCCAAGGGTGTGGGGATGATGTGATGTACATCACATTCTTTGCCTGGTCCAGCAGCGCCGCCAAATAGCACCTCTGTTTCCGGTCTTGAGAGAAAATCTACCTGCCCTCCGTCCTGGGGACAAATAACATAATGCTGTACCGTTACTTTTTTCGACTGAAGCATTACTTCGGGATTGTCTAAGACCAAATCAAAGGTGTGCATGCTACTCATTTAATCTCCGCCAAAAACTTATCAATGCAATCCTGGAAAAACTGCTTCAAGGTTATTCCCCGCTTCGTCAACTCTCCCTTGAATAAATTCCATTTCTTGATCTCGGTGCTGATGTTATAAATTACGTACATATTAATCCTCAACTCTTTCATAAGTCTTTTCAAAAATGTCGGGTTTACATGGACAAAATTCTCCATTAACTCCTTTAATTATCCAATCGCCAAAACTTGCGTGCATCCAACCATCCAACGTTCTTATCTGTAAACCAAACTCGTCTTTTAAAACTATACTGTTTTGTGCGGGGTGCATCCCTGCATGCGCCCATTCGATAATCTTTAACTCCGTGTAAGATTTTAATTGTATTGCCTCAACCACTATCGGTTTCTTTCTAAACTTGCTCATAAATACTCCTTTTTGTTGCCTACTAACATAACTAATCCTACCTTAATAGTCAAGTCATCTTTTAAGAATATCTTTAATTTGTTTCTCAAGTGAAGCAACTCTCTTTACCTCGGTGGATTTTGTCCGCTGTTTTGTGTCAAATAGCAATTCAGAGTACTCCCGTCTCAACATCTCAAGCCGATGCAGGTTCGCTTTTGAGAAGTAATAAGGATTGGCAAAATATGTCGCGGGTGAAGTTCTCTGCATTAACCCATCGTTACACATTCTCCCTGCCGCAATCTTAAGAGCGTTTTTTGAAATCTTGTAATTGTTACTCAAGATCACAAGTTTCGGCAAGTCCAATACTACCCGGTTCAATCCATCCATTTGTCCTAAGATCACCTGCATAGTCCCTGTCAAACTGATGTTCGCTTTCCCCAACGCAGAGTAAAATGTCAAATAATAATGATAGTGTTTTTTCTTCGGAATATAGTCCGAATCGTCGATTATTTCTCCATCTTCTTTGTTGTAAATCTGTCGCCTTAACTCACTCATTTTTATCTCCTTTCTTGTTACTCAGAGGTGTCTGGAATGACCCCAAAAGTGTCTGGAATGACACTAAAAGTTTCACTTTAGACACCTCAAAAATACGACTTTCGCCCTACTATACCAATACTCAAAACAACTTTTCCGCACTTTTCTTCTGTTAATACTGTTACACTCATTTTCACGGTGTAATTCCATACAGTTTTGGGAAAAATTTCCGCCCAAACTCATGTATAAATTCACCTACTTTTTCATCAACTATCACTACCGGATATTTTAACTCCCGTATAACTACTCTGTGAGAAACGTCACAAGGTGTAATCCTATGGAGGTTTGTATGATATAGGACGGGGGTATTATTTACGCCCCACGAAGTACCGGTACTTGGGGGGACATGGGGGGTGGGGTCTGTTTTTCTCCGGCTTGACATTTCCCGGCGGCATCTTCCTCCGCCATCCCGGACGTGTTGCGCGCGCGTTGTACTGCTGTAGATCGCACAATCTAATCTCTTTTGCATCGTTATTATATGGGAACGGTTCATTCTTACTCTATGCTTAGCTGTATATTATAATGACTTAGCGCAATCGCTTGCGTTATTCTCACGGTAACTCACTTGCCTTGCCTCTCCTTTAAATAACTCTCGATTAATCGTTTAACATCCTCTTCCTCGAAACTTGGCGCGGCAATTGTGTTTTTAAAGGCGGGGATGACAAACGTCTTAATAATCACAAGGTTGTCCTGGTTGAGGTTCTTGCGATTATCCATTATGCCGGTTATCTTCGCAATCAGTTCGGTGGCTTTTGCGGCCGCCATACCGTTAAAGTTATATTTTCCAGTCGGTTTGCCGTGTTTATCCAAGACCTCAACCTGTTGCATCGACCGGACATATATTTCGTTCAGTTTGTTAAGCATTGAATTTTCGCTTATTTCGTACTTTTCCTGGCGTTTGTTATGGATATAGTCTAAGTATTTCTGAATATTAGGAGTTTTTAGCAATTTGCTCCCTGAGACGAAGGCTGCTTTTTCACTGCTTTCGGGATAAATTAGTGAATAACTTTTAACGAGGTTTAATGATTTGATAAACTGTTCGGCAAAAGCTTTATGCTGTGGCTTCATTTTCCGACAAAGTTCTTTAAATTCTTTTTCCGTTTGTTTTTTTTCAGCTGGTGCTTGGATTGTCAGTGCGGAATTTTCGGGAATTTGTTCCGGGCTCGGGTCCGGCGTTTCGGCAAGTTCAGCTCGTTTCAGGTCGGATTTTTTTGGCTTGAGACTTTTCTCGATGCTTTTTACGATATCTTCAGGGCTTTGTGAACGTGGCATTATATGACATCCTTATAAATATTTTGCTAATATAAGATAAGTGGGGGAGATTTCAAAAAACGGCTTCATTTGGGAATGATTTATCTAAACTTAATTCATTTGGTTTGATTTCCGATTTAACACCTCTGTTATGCCATCCCATGCTTCTTGGGGGAATCTATTATGCCAAACACCACCACCATCGTGAGGGGTACACTCAGCGCAAAGTGCTTCTCCGTTCCTTACGTTATCAAAGTATTTTTCATTATGTTCCTTTGTCCAGTACGTCCCACCACAAGCGGTATTATCAACACAACCACATCTATCACAAACAAATAGTGGCATTTTATTTCTTCTCCATTAATTCAAATGCTTTTTTAACTCCAGCGTTAAATGCTTCTTGGCGGGAAGTCCAACCGCGCGGGGTATAACGTATTTCGTTTATTTCATATACCCAAATCGGTTTGTGTACTTTAATCTGTGGACATACCGCGTACCCTTCTCCATCGCAGAAGGAGGTTAATAAACCATTGAGTTCGTAAACCTCAATTATTCTGTTATGTTCATATCCGCCGATTCTCCAATCCATTATATTGAATCCATCCCAATGGTATACGGGTTTTTCGTTTACATATTCTACAAACTTCTCCCAAGTCTTTTTACTTAGTTGCAGCTGGGTTAATAATTCTTTCATTGTTTCTCCTTAAATTTTAATAAATTATAAATTGCATAACAAAAAGTTGCCAAACTGAATCTTGTGAAAAATTTATCGTTGTTATTTTGAAAGGCATAAACAAAAGCAGAAATAGTCCATTGCAAAGCCCACCATAAAAACAAATAAACCGCAAACTTCTTTTCGTCTTTCATTCTCCACCATCCTTATCGGTGGCAAGTTTCTGTTTATCTTGCAAATACTTGATACACTCTTGAAAACCAGCTACAAAAAACGCTTGTTCTCTTGGCGTTAAATCTTTTGACAAACTTACCGCTATTACACCAGCCTCTTCTACACCAGGCAATTCCGTTTGTTCTTCCGCATACTCTTTGGCTATGGTTAGTACGTGTTCTACTGGCACAACCTTTTCCCAACGGCGGCAGTCTTTTGCTTTTGTGTGCCACCTTAACGCTTTTTTGTCTAACTCGGTTAAGGTGTTCTTCTCGATTCTTTCTTCTATACTCATTTTATCTCCTAATTTGTTTCGTTAGAGAAACTTTTCTAAAAAGTCCACCTCTGATTCTTAACGCCAAAGTCTCTTTCCCTTCGCTAAATCTAATTGTTATCGTAACTTGCTTCATTTTCAAAATATTTACTGCGGGTTAGTTGGTAGTTAGGCGGACAAATTTTCCGGTGAAAATACTGCTACCCAAGTAGGGTAATAATCATCGCTATTGTCCGTTCCTACCTCAAATACTGTTTTACCATTCGCTATATTTATCAATTCAAGTGTATCATTCTTACCGTAAGTGTCATCTGCTTTCATCCTTGACAAAACTCTTACCGGCGTAAAAATGTTTTTGACTTGGGTGATACCTTCTTTGATTTCTTTCATTGAAGATCGGTAGCCATCGTCTGGGTCTTCAACTGCTGTATAAACTTGGCCATCTAAAACAAAGTTTACGCATTGGCAATCTTCAAAATTATCTCCCCAAGTTTTTATTTTGTCGTTTTCAAAATCAATTCCTGAAAACATTTTTTCGCCTATCAAATCCTGTAATTCCATATTGCTACTCCTCGTAAAATTTGCCGCCTAACTCGCAATTCTACTCCGAATTACTTATATCGGCGGCGGTTAATATTTTTTTTATTTAATTAAGTTTCTCATAATTCTAAAAATCTTACAATGTCGTAATCGGGTAAATTGCAACTCTGTTATACGTGTTTTTGTTACCGCTTCTTGCTTTCTGCCGGAATCCAATTTTTATTTTTTGCTGTATCCCTTAACAACACTTTGCCATATTGCGAGGCTGTGTCAAGTTTGCCTCGCTTTATAGCGTTGTAAATTGTTTGCCGGGAACAGTTCTTCTCGGTTGCAAACTCAATTATTGTTTTCATCGTCAACATCTTCCCATTGTTTGCTATAACCATTCCAACGATAATTATCACGAGCTTTTTTCTCGCATTCTTTTTTTGTCGGTCCATAATAACTGTAAGAATTGCCATCGGTTACCTTAACTATCTTGCCAGTTTGATAGCTAATTGTTTTGTTCTGAAATGTTACTGTTAATTTTTTCATTTTGTAGCTCCTTTAATGTTTGTTTTTAATCTCACATCAAAGATACAATTTGTTTTACGCAATGTCAAGCATAAAATAAAAATAATTTTACTACGTCGGCAAAAAACGTATAACCAGTTTTTCAAGCAGACCTCAAATAGAGGTTGGCTTTACTCAACTGCAATCATCCAAAATTTGTAAGAACTAATTATTCTAAATTCGTTTCAGCTGCTTAAAAACCACACCGTTAAACGTATTTTTTGCTTTCCTCTTCCAAGAACATAGTTTCTTGTATTGGCGGGTCAGCATGTTGAAGACGTTTCTTTTCAAGTGCCCGAAGTGTAAAAAGATTTCCGAGCTTATAATCGAATCGGACGAAAAGCCGATTTGCGAGAAGTGCCGCGTTGTTTTACTCAAACTACCGAGCGGATTCTCGTTCTTCCAAAAGCTAACTTAACCCACCACAAAAAACATACCACAAATAAATTAAATTATTTTAACTTCTTTGAAAATAGTTCTTGACTTTGAGCCTTATTATGATTATTATTACAACAGAGATTAAGAATAATTAAAAAGGAAACATCATGGAACAATCAGAATTATTACTGGAGTTAGATAATCTAAGGGCAAAGATTGAAACCAACGAAAGACCAATCCCGTTTAGAGAGGCTTGCCGCTATCTCGATTTAGCCCCTTCGTTTGTTTACAAACTCACCCACCGTAAGGAAATCCCGTGTTATAAGCCTTTTGGGAAGAAACTTTACTTTATGAAATCAGAATTAAACGCCTTTATATTACGGAACAAAAAGGGATAAGGAATATCATGGAAAAGAAAAAGGAAAAATATCACTGCTTAAAATGTGATTACAAGTGGAACCCGAAAAGCAAATTCAAAATTGGCATTCCGAAATCTTGCCCTAATTGCAAGAGCTATACATGGAACGTAAAAAGAAAATTAACGGTATAAACAGCTAAACAATAATTAAGGAGAATGAAATGAGGCATGACATTTTGACGGTAACAAAAAACGGTAAAAAGGTTTACCGAGTTAGGTCTTATGACACGGCTTACATACCAGCCATAGAGATCGAGCCAAAAGAGTTCACATCAAAAAAAGAATTATTGAAACACATTTCTAAAACCTTAAACTAAGGAGTACTTATGGAATATGCATTACTCTACGTTGAACAACACGCTATCTCGTTTGTGATAGCAGCGTTTAGCGTTGGATCGTTTGTTGGAATATTTGTCATGGCTATAATGGCAGCATCGGGACGCGCTGATCTTGATGCAGAGATTATGCAACTGCAAGCGGACATTGAGAACCTAAGACGATTAGGCGCAGCAAAGGACGTTGTTGCTCAAAAGTTGAAGGATGATATTGTCGAACTGAAGAAACAAAAACCGTTAAAAACCGGATTTGACTTTAACGGAGCGCGGCAAAAAACTCATATCAAACTTTTCCAAAATAACCCCGAAGAGTTTGAAATATCGAAGCAAGGGGGGTTGATATGAAAAAGTTTAACCAGTACACACCGGACTATGACAGACCTTGCCAAATGTATTCCCAATGTTGCGGAAAGCCTTTGAATGGTGATGATCTCGAAAACGAACGTTGCCCGGACTGTAGGGAATATTGCACGCCGGTAGAGTGGAATGACGCGCCAACACCGGAAAGCGAACAGATTAAACAGCCTTACGAAATAATAAACGGAGTTTTTAACGAGATCAATTTAATTTTTAAGAAAGCATCGTGAACCTTACTTACAACGATATTAACCATGAATACAAACTTGACGGAATGACTATTCCTTCCGTTACCCAAGTGCTTAAAGGCGCGGGTTTGGTTAATCTTGATTTTGTGAACGAACAACTCTTAGAAGAAAAGGCAGACTTAGGCAAGAAAGTTCATCTTACAACAGAGTTATACGATAACGGAACTCTTGACCTGGACGAACTTCACCCAACGTTAAAAGCATACTTAGACCAGTGGATAAAGTTCAGAAAAGATTTCAACTTCATTCCTACAGAAATTGAGTTACAACTCTTCCACAAACTTTATCGATACGCCGGAAGGATTGACAGAGTTGGTTTAGCCCAAGGAGTTTTGACCGAACTTGATATAAAGTCCGGGATGAAATTCAAACATCATGCTATCCAAAACGCCGGATATGAACTTTTATACAACCAAGGCAAAAAGAGGGGAGAACAAGTTAAAAAAAGAATGACAGTTTATTTAAGCACGGACGGTTACAAGGTAGAACCACACAACAACGAAAACGATAAGAACGTTTTCCTTTCAGCCCTCACAATTTCAAATTATTTATTAAGGAGTACAAAATGAGTAACGAAACAATTCAAGAAGTTGAAAAAGAAGCCTTAGAATCAATAGCGAAGGCAAGATCAATTTCAATAACATCACAGGAACAATATGACGAAGCGGCTGTTCTTTTAAAATTGGTGAAAGAGAGACAAAAAAAAGTGAAAGAGTCTTTCGATCCGATAGTTGATAAAGCACACAAAGCACACAAAGAAGCCGTTGCACAAAGGGACAAACTTCTCAACCCATTATTAAACGCTGAAAAAGATTACAAACGTTTGATGATTAATTATGACAACCAAAAAAAAGCCGAAGCAAGGGCAGAACAAGACCGATTGCAAAAACTTGCAGATGCAGAAGCGGCAAAACAAAAAAAGATTCTTGACGAAAAGATTGCAAGAGCAGAGGCAAGCGGCAAATTAGAAAAAGTCGAAGCATTCCAAGCGCAGAAAGAAACGATCATTCCGATTCAAGCTCCGGTAATTGCGGCACGAATCAACAATCCTTCCGGTGTAAGTTATAGAGATAACTGGACGGCGGAAGTAATTGACATCAACTTAGTTCCCCGTGAATACATGATCGTAAACATTCAAGCCTTAAACGGCATTGCAAAAAGCACAAAAGGTACAATTCAGATCCCCGGCGTAAAATTCAATTGTGAAAAAATATTAGCGAGCAGAGGTTAATCATGTCAGACGAAGTGATGAAACAAAACCAAGAGTTACAAAACTATTCCCCCATCGGTTTGATTTCGCAAGCGCTTGCACAAAACGCAACGATTGAAACCTTAGAACGTTTAATGGATTTGCAGGAACGTTGGGAAGCAAGGCAAGCGAAAAAAGCCTTTGACGAAGCTATGTCATTGTTCCAAAGCAAATGCCCGATTATCAAAAAAATGAAAAAAGGTTCAAAAACGAATACCGGAATCGTCGCCTTTATGTACGCTCCGATTGAGGATATAGTTGCCCAAACAAAAGATTTAATCGCTGAATGTGGTTTTAGTTATTTAATCAAAACCCCAACGATCACGAAAAACGACGTTACTGTAACTTGCGAAGTGAGGCATCAATTAGGACACTCTGAAATAGGGACAATAACGATGCCTATGCTAACAAAAACAGGTATTATGTCAGACGCGCAAGTCGTTTCCGGTACATCTACCTTTGCTAAAAGAAATGTTTTCTGTAACTCTTTCGGGATTATGACACAAGAAAAAGATAACGATGGAATAGTTGAGAAAGCCGAACCCAAAAAAGAAACGATCCCCGCACCGGCGCAAATAAATCGTAAGAATGAAATTGAGAAATGCACAACGACAAAACAGTTAAACGAACTTTGGAAAAGATTCTCAACAAAAGAACAAGAAGATTATAAAATTTCTTTCACGGCAAAGAAAGAAAAGTTGCAGCCTAAGAAAGTTGATATGACTAATCCGTTAGGCGTGTAACTTGAAACTCTTTCTAACAAATACTCCGATGGGATTGAAGCCCGTATATGACGAAGATTACGAAGAAAAGAAAAAGCTGAAACTAAACGAGACTTACGAAGTGAATATAACTTTAGCCCGTAATCTTCGGTTTCATAGAAAGTTTTTTGCACTTATCGGGATTGGTTTTAACAACTCAAAGAGAGTTACAGCATCGGAGGAGTTGGCGAAAACAGATGATAAAATTATTCCTCTTACAAAAAAATCTTATCGAGCGTTGGTTATTATGAAATCCGGTTACGTTGATATGATTAACACCGGAAGGGGAATAATGGTTTTGCCTAAAAGTATAGCCTTCGAGAACATGGACGAAGAAACTTTTCGTGATCTTTATTCAAAGGCGTTAGACTTCATCATTGAGGACACAGAAGCAGACCGGGAACTATTTGAAAAAGAACTATCAACATTCATATAAAGGAAACACAACATGGCATTTTCATTGAACAGAATCGAAATAATAGGATCGCTTGGCAAAGATGCCGAAACGAGAACAACGAGTACAGACCTTTCAATTACTTCCTTCTCCGTTGCAACAGAGAACGGCTACAAGGATAAAAACGGAGAATGGCAAAATACTACCACATGGCACAATGTAACGGCGTTTAAGGTCCCGGACTTCGTTAAAAGCGCACTTAAAAAAGGTGCTAAGGTTTATGTTGAAGGACGGTTGGAGGTTCAAGATTACGAAGATAAAGACGGAAACAAAAAAAGATCGGTCAAAATTATTGCTTCGCAAATTATCCCACTTGATCGAAGAGAGAGGGGCGAACAACAGGAGCAGCAACAGAGCGAACCGGGCGCAGGGATGAACCCGCCGGGAATGACAAAACAAGAAGAAGAGGACTTGCCATTCTAAAGGGTTGTTAAAATGATAAGGCACATAACGATGTGGCTGCTAAACCGCAACGGACATAAAAATATTAACTAAAATTTAGAGGTAAAAATATGTTACAGAAAATTAAAAATTTTTTCACAAAAAAGTTGTCGGATTTGAGCCGCTTGTTATACGGAAACCGGCGGGAGTAGAAATGAAAACGTTCTTAACAAAAACAGAAAAGGGAGTGCTAATTGAAGCGCTCCCTTCCGATGGAGTTTCTAAATTGAAAATCGGTGAAACTTACGAGGTGGAAATTAAACTTGCCCGTAACTATTTATTCCATAAAAAGTTTTTCGCACTGGTTAAACTTGGAAGCATAAACACAAAGTTAGAATTACCCTTTGATGTTTATCGAAAAGTAATGATAATGAAAGCGGGATATTTTAAGGCATACAACACTGGAAAAGGAATATATTACGAAGCAGATTCAATCGCATTTGACCAAATGACGGAGGAGAAATTCCAAGAGGTTTACAGCCGCGTACTTGATAAAATAATTGAGGATATTGGGGCAGATAAAGAACTATTTGAAAAAGAACTATCAACATTTATTTA
>Ga0172379_10002726_pt1 | contig 30363 bp, 29 predicted proteins | sample GrowelOW334metaG_FD_119756 | JGI IMG/M metagenome (GOLD analysis project Ga0172379, IMG submission 119756) | Groundwater microbial communities from an aquifer near a municipal landfill in Southern Ontario, Canada - Groundwater well OW334 metaG | ecosystem: Environmental > Aquatic > Deep...
ACGATGCTTATTAATGATATCGTCATATTCCACCAAATGCTTACGAATATCAAAGTTATTGCCTTCTACCTTTTTTTGTGCCGATTCGATTGATTTAGAAATCATACCGTTTTCAATCGGCATGTCCTCGGGAACTTTAAGAGTTGTCATGACCGATTTTAAACGTTCGGAGCCAAAAATCCTCATTAAATCATCATCCAAAGAAACAAAAAACCTACTGGAACCAGGATCGCCTTGCCTGCCGGATCGTCCGCGCAACTGATTATCAATGCGCCTTGATTCGTGTCTTTCTGTGCCGATAACATGCAAACCGCCTAAAGATCTTATTTCTTCGGCCTTTTCCTTATTATAAGGATGGCCACCTAAAATAATATCAACTCCCCTGCCGGCCATGTTCGTAGCCAGGGTGACCGAGTTTTTTTGTCCGGCTTGGGCAATTATTTGCGCTTCGCGCTCATGGTTTTTGGCGTTTAAAATTTCATGCTTCACGCCTTCTCTGCTTAATAATTCCGATAAACGCTCGTTTTTTTCAATGGAAATGGAACCAACCAAAACCGGCTGGCCAATTGATTGCAGTTTTTTTATTTCCTCGATAACCGCCTTAAACTTGCCTTCTTCGCTTTTGTAAATCAAATCATTGCTATCTTTTCTGATTAATGGATTATTAGTGGGAATTTCTGTTACGTCCAATTTATAGATCTTGGAAAATTCTTCCGCTTCGGTTGAAGCCGTACCTGTCATGCCCGAAAGTTTTTTATACATCCTAAAATAATTTTGAAAAGTAATAGTAGCCAGGGTTACGCTTTCGCGCTGGACTTTAACGCCTTCCTTGGCTTCGATGGCTTGATGCAAACCTTCGCTGTATCTGCGGCCGTACATTAAACGCCCGGTAAATTCATCAACAATCAAAACTTCGCCTTCTTTAACCACGTAATCCTTGTCGCGCTTAAATAAAGTTTCGGCCTTTAAGGCGGATTCCAAATGGTGAACAGTGGAAATACCCGAAACCTCGTAAATATTTTTTACATTAAGGGCTTTTTCGATTTTTTCTATCCCCTCTTCCGTAAGTGTTACGGCTCGCATTTTTTCATCAATATTAAAATCTTCGTTGGCGGTTAAATTTTTAACTAATTTGGCAAACAAACGATACTGTTCTGTTGATTCCTCTGCCGCGCCCGAAATAATCAAAGGCGTTCGAGCTTCATCAATTAAAATAGAGTCAACTTCGTCTACAATGGCAAAATTGAGGCCCCGCATGACCATTTGGCCGGAGGACTGCACCATATTGTCTTTTAAATAATCAAAGCCAAATTCATTATTGGTGCCATAAGTAATATCACACAAATAGGCCTCGCGTCTGGAAATTGGTCGTAAAAAGTTTTCATTAACTACTACTCCCAAATCTCGTTCTTGTTCAATTTCTGCGGGCGCCTGATAGGTAGCATCGTAAATAAAAGCAGATTCATGCTGGATGCAAGCCACGCTTAAACCCAGTAAACCGTAAATTTGGCCCATCCAAACGCAATCGCGCCTGGCCAAATAATCATTAACCGTAACCACATGCACGCCCATGCCGGAAAGAGCGTTTAAATAAACGGGCAAAGTTGCCACCAAAGTTTTGCCTTCACCGGTTTTCATTTCGGCAATTTGGCCGTGATGCAAAACAATCCCGCCGATCAGCTGCACGTTATAATGCCTTTGCTTTAAAGTTCTTTTAGAGGCCTCGCGCACCAAAGCAAAGGCCTCCGGCAAAATATCTTCTAAAGTTTTGCCGTTTTTTAAAACTTCTTTAAGTTCGGTTGTTTTGCTTTTAAGTTGATCGTTAGAAAAACTCTCGAAGCCGGGCTCGAGAGCGTTGATTTGTTCAACTATTGGCTGTAAGGTTTTAAGGTAACGGTCATTGCCGTTGCCAAAAATTTTCTCCAAAAATGTCATACGGCAAGTTGTTCGTCGTCTGTTTCTTTTTCTTTGATTTTAGTTAATTGTCTGGCTGCGTTATCGCGGGCTTTATCAATGGCGGCGTGGATATCAAAATCAGTTTCTACTACTCTGACCAATTTTTTACCAACAGCGATATTAAATTCAGCTCTATAAACCTGGCCTTTATGATGATGAGCATCTCGGCTTAAATCAATATTAAAACTGATAATTTTATCCGAAAAATGCTCCATTTTCTTTAATTTATCAGCCAAATATTCACGCAAACTGGGGGTAATTTCAAAATTTTTAACGTATAATTGGTATTTCATACTTTTATAATATCAGATATTCGGTAGCTTGACAATTCAATTTATCAATAAGCATTTACTATGGTCGTTTATCCACTTTGACAATTTGTTTAAAAAACTTAATAATATCCTCATATGAATAACACAAACGGTTTAAATGGCAATGGTTTTGAAATTGTTTCCGGCAGATCTAACCCGGAACTGGTTAAAAGCGTGGCTAAAGGCCTAAATGTAGAGCCCATTTTTATTGATACCAAGCCCTGGGGCAATGGTTATCCCAGGTGCATTAGGCCCGATGACGTGACTTTTTTGCATAAAAAGGTATTTATTGTTACCAGTTTGCGCTATCATGAATTAGGTTCGCCGGTTGATGAATTGGAATTGATGTTTGATGCCTGCGGTAGTGCTTCGGAAATCCATATCATTTTAACATGGTTTTGCACCAAAGATGATATTTCGCACAATTCCGGCCACACCCCAACCACCACCTGGATAGCCAATCGTATTAAAAATCTAGGACCGAAATCGGTTAACTGTTTTGATCTGCATCAATCCAGCCACTTGGAATTTTTTTACCCCATTAGGCGCAGGCGTTTTTATTTTTTGCGTTTGCTTATTGAAAATGCCAAAAAATTAGGGATTGGCCAGATTGCCGCAACCGATGACAGCTCCAGCAAACGAGCCCGTAAAGTTGAGGAATTTTTAAAAACCAACAAGCCCTACATTGTGGCTACAAAAGATCATGATCATAAATCCGAAAACAGCCAGGTAAACTTTCATAAAATGAGCGGAGAAATTTTAGCCGACAAGGTTTGTTTATTTGACGATATGGCCTTAAGCTTATCAACTATCAAAAGATCGGCTGAATCGTTAAAAAAAATGGGTGTTAAAGAAGTTTACGCGGCCGCTCCGCACTTTGATCCAACCTCAACAACTTATGAGAACTTAAAAGAATGTTTTGAAAATGGTTGGTTAACCCGTTTTACCACCACCAATTCGAACGTCATTGATGAAAAGTTTTTAGGTTTTGGTAAAGATAAATTTGAGGTACTTGATGTTTCGGGTTTTGTTTCGGATGTGATCCGTTCCATCATCAAAGGCGAATCAACATCATCTTACTTTGACGACATCTAAAGCAGAATTTAAATTTAAAAACAAAAGAACCAATAGTGTATTGGTTCTTTTTTGATTGATGATTTAAAATCCAACGTATCTTATTTCTTCCTGTAATTGAATTCCTGCCGTATCACGAGTTTGCTGTTTAATTAAGCTAATCAATTGGACAACCTCGTCGGCCTTGGCACCGCCCTGGTTTACAATATAGTTCGCATGTTTTTCAGAAATCTTGGCATTGCCTATTTCTTTCCCCTTTAAACCCAAATTTTCAATTACCCAAGAAGTGGGTATTTTTTTATATTCCTTGAATTTTGGAGAAAATTCCCAACCCATGGCAACTAATTTTTGTTCTATTTCGGGTGTATAAATAATATTTTTAAAAGCACAGCCGGCGCTGGGCTGGCCGTACGGTTGGCTATCCATTCTATATTTAATGCGTTGATCTATTAATTCTTTGCTTTTAGCTGAATCGCCATTGCTTAAGGCAATGTTTGTAGATAAAATCAACCAACTATCATGTTCTTTAAAAATGCTATGGCGGTAAGCAAAACAACATTCGGCATTATTGATGGTTTTAATTGTTAAATCATCATCCAGATAATCAACGGTTAAAACAACTTTATCCATGGCCTCGCCATAGGTTCCTGCGTTGCCTTTAACAGCTCCGCCAACCGAACCAGGTACGCCGGCTTCAAATTCCAAACCAGTTAATCCTGCGGCCAAAGTTTTCATAATTAAACCTGCTAAATTATAGCCGGAATCAACCTTAACTTGTGTATCATTGATAATAATATCCCTGGGCTTTACTTTAATTACGGCTCCGTCAAAACCAGCATCGCTTACCAGCATATTACTGCCGCCGCCAAGCAACATATAGGTAATGCCTTCTTGCTTAAGTAATTTAATCGCTTCGGCTAAGTTATCAGGATCGTTTATTTCCAGATAAATTTTGGCCGGTCCGCCAATTTGAAAAGTAGTATGGTTTTTAAGAGGTTCATTTTCCCTAACCACGCTGGCAAAGTTATTAAGCTGTTGAATTAAATGCATATATTTAATTTTGTTATTTACAAACCGGCAGTGTAATTATTATTTTTGAGGCCGGACGGCTTGTGCGAGCAGTAAAAAATTTATTTAAACAATTACATTCGGCTGTGGCTAAAAAACGTAACAAGAATAAAATTGAAAGGCGAGTTCCGGAAGGCCAAAAAAATGATAATTACACGGACGGTTTAATGAACTATATTTCTTGCCACCTGATCAACATCTCCCGCGCCCATAATTAAAACCAAATCATTCGGTTTAACTTGATCCAATAGATATTTTTGGGCAATTGGTAAATCAGCCGCGTAAGTTATTTCTTTAAAAGGATGCCTGGCTTTAATGGCCGCTACCATTTCTGTTGAGCCAACACTTCTGACGCCATCGGATTGTCTACCTGCCACATCATAAACTTCACTGATAATCAACTGATCAACATAATCAAAACTTTTCACAAAATCATCAAAAAGCTTGGCAGTGCGGTCAAAATGATGAGGTTGAAAAAGAGCCACTAGCCGTCGTTCTGGATAAAATTCTTTTGCCGCCTTAAGCGTGCCTTTAAGGGCTGTTGGATGATGAGCATAATCCGAAACTACTAAAATATCTTTTTGGCCCTTTAGTTTGCCCACCAGCTCAAATCTGCGCCAAGAACCGGAAAATTCTGCCAGTGATTCTTTAATTATTTTCCAATCAATCCCCGCTTCTTTGGCTACGGTAATTGCCGCCAAAGCATTATAAACATTAAATAAACCTGGTATTTTTAAGGAAAATGGGTGATTTAAAATTTTAAATAACTGCTTCTGCTTTTTATTGGCCAACTCTGTGGCTACAAAATCGGCGTTATTGTGGATGGACCAGGTTTTAACTTTGTAGCCCTTAGATTTGGTTAATGATTGCAAAGCCGGGTCATCGGCATTAAAGGCCAAAAATCCTCCGTTAATGGGTAAAGAATTGATATATTTTTGAAAAGCATGCTTTAAATCGTCCAAATCCTTGTAATAATCCAAATGATCGGGTTCTAAATTGGTTAAAATAATAGTTTGAGGAAGCAAATTAAGCATATGACCCTTCCATTCGCAGGCCTCAAGTATTAACCACTCCGAACTGCCTTGCCTAAAATTTCCGTCAAAACCCTGCACTTGAGTACCTACTATAATGGTCGGATCAAGGCCGGCTTTTTCAAAAATTTTTCCTAACATGGCAGTGGTTGTTGATTTGCCGTTAGTGCCGGATATGGCAATGGTTTTTTTATCATGAGAATAAACACCTAAAAATTCCGGATAGCTTTTTTGTTCAATATTAAATAATACTGTCTGTTCGCGTTCGGGGTTTGTTTCTTCCACTGCTGGAGAATAAACAACCAGATCAACATCGGGCGTTATATTGCCAGCTTGGTGGCCGTAGGTGATGGCCACACCTCTTTTGGCGAGATTTAAAGTTAAATCACTCTCTTGAATATCAGAACCGCTAACTTGCTTGCCTAAAGCCAAAAAAATCTTGGCAACTGCCGATACGCCAATTCCGCCTATACCGATAATGTGAACCTTATTAATTTTTGAAAAATCCATAGTTTAAATTAAATCAGCTATTTTTTGCTCACCGCCGTGCATCATAATTTTTTCAATCTTGTCTGATAATTTATCAAGCTCAACTTGGTTATTAATCAGGGCTTTGATTTTATCAGCCAATAACTCCGGCGTCAATCCATCTTGATTAAGATAAACAGCTGCTCCACGATCGCTAAAATAAACGGCATTTTCTACTTGCTGGCTTGCTGGAATGGGAATAATAATAGTTGGTTTGCCCAAATATGACAATTCCATTAGCGTTGATAAGCCGGCCCTGGAAATAATTAGATCTGCTTGTTTTAAACGGCTGTAATAATCTTGATTTAAAAATTCAAATGCTAGAAAATTATCAAGCTGATTGGCCTCTGGGTTAAATTTATTTTTACCAGTGACTTGCCAAAATTCTATTTGGTTTAGTATGGTTGTTGTTTTAACCGATAACTCGTTTAAAGCCGCTGCACCTGTACCTCCACCCAAAAACAAAACTGTCGGGCGATTATTTTTAACGATATTATTTGTTAGCGCAACTTCTTCCCTGATTAAGGAACCAACTAGCACCGGATTTTGATTTTTAAAATCAGCTAAAGATTTGGCAAAAGTTACCGTTATCGTATCGGCGATTTTTTTTACCAGAATATTACTTAAAGTTGGCTCTAAATCCAGTTGATGGATCATGATTTTTATTTTAAGGATCTTGCCGGCCCAAATCACCGGTACGGCCACAAAACCACCGGCAGAAATTATCACATCTGGTTTAAATTGGCTTAAAATAAAGTAGGACTTTAAAAATGCCGCCAGCAAAAAAAACGGAGTTAATAAATTTTGCCAGCTAAAATAACGTCTTAATTTTCCAACCGGAATATAATTAAATTTGATAGAGGGGTATTGCAATAAAAATTCTTTTTCCGGTCCATGTTTTGTGCCGATAAAAAGAACTTGTGGCTCCCCTTTTTTTAATAATAAGGACTGCCAAATTGCTATCAGCGGGCTAACCGAGCCCAATGTGCCGCCGCCGGTTAAAACAATTTTCATGTTCTTGTTTGTTTAGAAATATTAACCAAAATACCACTGGCAATCATTAAAATTACCAAAGCTGTACCGCCATAACTGATAAATGGCAACGGTAAGCCGGTTAAGGGAGAAAGGCCTATCATAGTGGAAATATTAATGAAGGCCTGAAAGGCAATCCAGGATGCAATACCTAAACTTAAATATTTGCCAAAATCATCGGGTGATGCCCTGGAAATTTTTAAACCCCTAACAATCACCGTTACATACAACAGCAATAAAATGGTGCAAAAGATAAAACCCATTTCTTCGGCAATAACAGCAAATATGGAATCGCCGTATACCTCCGGCAAGTAATTAAATTTTTGCCTTGATTTGCCGATACCTAAGCCAAATAGACCACCGGAACCAACAGCAATTTTGGCTTGATTAATATGATAGCCAACGCCCTGTAAATCTGCCGAGGGATTTAAAAAAGTAGTTATTCTGGACAAACGGTAAGGCGCTATCTGAACAGCCAGCATTACCAAAATCAAGCATCCGACAACCAAACCACCCAAATGCTTTAAAGCGCCACCTGCTACAAAATAAACTATGGCGCTGATAGCGATGATAACCACTAATGTACCAAAGTCCGGTTGAGCCATAACCAAAAGAGAAATAATGCCTAGCAAAAAAATAAAAGGCATGAAACCCATTTTAAAATCCTTAATGGCATGTTCGCCTTTTTTTTCCAACCAGGCGGCCAAATAAATTAAAAATGCCAGTTTAACTATCTCGGTCGGTTGAAAGCTTAACGGCCCTATTTTAAGCCAGCTTTGAGCTTCTTTACCGTAAGTTTGACCAATACCCGGAATTAAAACAATGACTAGTAAAAAAAGCGAAGCCAACAAGGCAAAAGAAGCAATTTTGCGATATTTTTTGTAGTCAAACTGTGAAGCCAAATAAAAAAATAATAAACCAGGCAACAAGCCATTGGTTAATTGGTGTTTAAAATAATAATAACTGTCGCCGAATTTTTGATAAGCATCCACAGAGCTGGCAGACGAAAGTAACATTAAGCCAAAAACAATAATTAAACCCAAACTGCCAATTAAAATAAAATCCGGCTGATGATGGGAATGCTCAAAAGCAAAAGGACTTTTTGCTATTTTTTTTAGCCATGGCATGATTCGCCAATTATGTTTCATAACGATAATTTATTTACCAACTTAATAAATTTGGCACCCCGTTCGCGGTAATCTTTAAATTCGCCAAAACTTTCGTTTGCTGGAGACAATAAAACAACATCGCCCGCATTGGTTGATTTAAAAGCGCGTTTTACTGATGTCTGCAAATTTTCTACTGCCACAAGCTCAAGACCATGTAATTTAAACAATTTTGATAAATAAGGAGTAATAAGTCCGCTAGTCAAAACCAATCTTACCTTCATGGTTTTAATTGTATTAATCAAGGCCTGATATTCTCCCTTTAATTCATCAGGATTAATTCTGGAACCTTCAAGAATCAAAATACCTTTGTTTAATGGCAAACTCTTAACTGCCAACAAAGTTGCTTTTGGCCTAGTGGCCGCGCTATCATTTATATACCTAACACCCTTAACGCTCCGAACAAATTCCATTCTCCCGCTTCTTGGGGCAAAATTATTTAAAGTTTTTTTAACAACGTTTGCCTTGATTTTTAAAATTTTTGCCAACTGCATTGCAGCTAAAGCATCACTTTTTAAATGAGTACTGGAAAAATAAGGATTAGTAATTTTTGGCAAACTATTTTTTTTCTCACCGTAAAAAATTGTTCGATTGGGCCAAGTTATTTTTTTTAACACCAAATCATCGGCATTAATAATCAATGTATCGTGTTCACTTTGATATTTGCACAAATTCAATTTAACTTTTTTATAATTAGCAAACGAGTGGCCATGATCATCCAAATGATGAGGAAAAATATTGGTAATTAAAGCTATGGCCGGTGATTTTTTAACGTATCTAGCGAATGTTAAAGTCCGATTATTTACTTCGGCTACGACTATAGCATCAGAACCTGATTTAATAATTTTGTAAAAATCAACAAAATGCCAGCTTTCACCGACTAAAAATGCCTTTTTTTTGCTGGCAACAAGCATTTGATAAACCAAATTGGTAACCGTGCCCTTGCCGGCCGTTCCGGTTACGCCAACTACTTTGCCGGGAAAAAATTCCAGTAAAAGATTATACCAATTCCACAAACGGTATTTTTTTAATTTACCGTTAACAGGATATCTAAACCAAGAAGAAGGGGCAAAAATGATATCGTTTTTGGATAATCCCTGAAGATACTTTTTGTCAAAATTTATTTTAGAAAAAGATTTGACAATAAGTTGAAAGGTTTTCTCTTTTTGTTTTTTGGATAAATTATCCTGATAAGAAAAAAAGTTTTTTTTAAAATCTTTGGCGGATTTAATTTCATGGCCGATTAAATTTTTGCCACCAAGCAAAATTAAAAATAAGGCCAAACTACTGCCCTCTGTTCCGGATAATCCCACCACGTGGATGGTTTTATTTTTTAAATCGTTTAAATCCATAACTTTTGCTTACCAGCTTTTATCCAGCAAAAATAAAATAAGTCCGACCACCGCTGTTACTCCCGAAATCACCCAAAAACGCATGACGATTTTTGGTTCCGACCAGCCAACGGCTTCAAAATGATGATGAATTGGCGAAGATAAAAATATTTTTTTGCCGTGGCGCAATTTTTTTGAAATAAGTTGAATAATGACCGACAAAGATTCTATTACCAAAACTCCGCCAATCACGGGTAATAAAAACATGGAATTTGTAAGCATGGCGATAATACCCAAAGTAATACCCAAAGACATAGAACCCGTATCGCCCATAATAAAACGAGCAGGATTGATGTTAAACCATAAAAATGCCAATAATGCGCCAATAATAACGGCGCAAAAAGCCGCTAAATCATATTTTCCTAAAGCAAAACTAATCACAGCCATGGCGCCAAAAGCGCTTAAACAAACGCCACCGGCCAGGCCATCTAAACCATCGGTTTCATTAACCGAAAAAGCAGTGGCTACGATAGTAAAAATAAATATGGGAATATACCACCAGCCGATTTGTAAATTTCCCCAAAAAGGCAAATGCAAAACATCCCAGCCCAACTTATAGTAAAACCAATAAGCGCCAACAGCGGCAATTAACGAAAAAATAATTAAACGATGCTTTACTCTTAAGCCACCGCCATTTGGACCGATATTTTTTACTCCTAAAATATCATCAATCAAGCCGACCAAAGCCGAGGCGATTAAAGCGCCTAGCGGAAGTAAAGTTTCGGATCTGGTTAAAAAATTAAGCTGGCCAATTAAAGAATTTGGCCAAAATTTGTGGATATAGTAAAAGACTATTGCCAAAATTGCCGCAGATAACCAGATGATTATACCTCCCATGGTTGGAGTACCGGCTTTTTTTTGATGTAAATTGAAAAAAATGGGCGCACTTTTTAAATTTCTGATTTGCTTACCAAATTTATATTTAAACAAAAAATGAGTTAATAACGGGGTTAGAGCCATGGCCGAAATAAAAGCCAGCGTAGCCAAAAAAAATATTTTGATAACTTCAAAATTGTCTATCATAACTAGCTAAAATAATTGATTATTAAAGATAAAATACTGATTAAAGTAAAAATTTGGGCGCAAAAAACCGACCAAATCAGCCATCTGGCCAAAATCGGCCAACCTTCTTCCAAATATGCAGAAAAAACAATATTTAATATTAAAATAATCAAGCATACTCCGGGATAATAAATAACCCAAAGCCAAGGCCCGATCCAGCCGATGCCAAAGTAAACATTGTAGTATAAGGGTATCCAATCTGTTTGAGCTGGTAAACGCCAAATAATCAAAAACCAAATAAAGGCATTAACCAGTAAATTGGCCAAAATCGGAAGGTAAAGCTGGGGTTGTGATACGGCTTTGTTTAAAAAAAATGCGATTTTTTTCATAGGCACATTTGCAAAATTATTATAACAAATATTTATTCCCTTGGCTATCCTTACGATTCTTTGAATTTTATGGTATAATTTAGACACGCTTTAATTAAGAAAGCGGAAAAATATGATAGAAGACAAAAAACTCCAAGAGCTTTTGTTAAAAAACGAGTTAATCGATGAACAAAAATTAACAGAAGTACTAAAGGAGTGCAAAAACCAAAAAAGTACCCTGTTTGAATACGTCAGGCAAAAAAATGTTGTGCCGGATACCGCTCTTTACCCTTTGCTTGCCGGTTATTTTCAAATCCCCCTGGTAGATTTAAAAGATGAAAACATTCGCCGTGATGTGCTTTTTTCCATCCCGGAACCCATTGCCCAAACCCATGAATTAATTGCTTTTAACCAAACTGATGAAGGAGTTTTTATCGCCACCACCGATCCAAGTGATTTGGAAACCTTGGAATTTATCAAAAAAAGATTGGATCAAAACCTTATTATTCATTTGGCAACTCCGACCACTATCCAAGATACTCTTAAGCAATATCATCAAAGTTTGGAAGCGGAATTTCAAAATATTAGCAAGGAAGGCGAAGAAGATACTAAAAATGACCAGCAGTTAAAAGAATTGGCCCAAGATTTACCTATTGTTAGGGTAGTTGATACGCTTTTGGAATATGCTATTTTTGAAGACGCTTCCGATATTCACATCGAACCAACGGAAAAAAATGTTATTATCCGCTATCGAATTGACGGAATTTTAAAGGAAGTAATGAGCTTGCCTAAAAATGTCCAAGCCGGCTTAATTGCCAGAATCAAGGTTTTAGCCAACTTAAAATTGGATGAACATCGCTTGCCTCAGGATGGTCGCTTTAAAATAAGCTCTACTCAATACAAAGTAGCTTTTAGAGTTTCCATTATTCCGGTATTTGACGGGGAAAAAGTTGTTTTGCGCTTGCTTAACGAATCAGCCAAGGCCTTATCTTTGGAAGATTTGGGTTTGCAAAAAGGATCATTGGAAATTTTAAAAAATAACATTGCCAAACCACACGGAATTATTTTGGTTACCGGACCAACGGGTAGCGGAAAAACCACCACTCTTTATACCGTGATGAATGTTTTAAACAAGCCGGAAGTTAACATTTCCACAATTGAAGATCCTATTGAATACCGCATGCCTCACATTAACCAAAGCCAGGTAAACCCAAAAATAGAATTTACTTTTGCCAAAGGTTTACGTGCGCTTTTAAGACAAGATCCAAATATCATTATGGTTGGTGAAATCAGAGATAAAGAAACAGCCGAAATTGCCGCCCACGCTGCTATGACCGGTCATTTGGTTTTATCCACTTTGCATACCAATGATGCGGCCTCCAGCCCCCAACGCTTGATTAACATGGGCATCCCCTCTTTTTTGGTTTCTTCTACCACCAATTTGATTATTGCCCAGCGTTTAACCCGTAAAATCTGCAAAAACTGCATCTACAGCTACAATTTGGATAAAGAAATGATTAAACAGCTTGATAAGCATTTTAATTTGAAAAAGGTTTTGGAATTTTTAGTTAAACAAGGTTTGTTAGCCAAAGAAAAAGCCGCTTTGGAATCTATTTTATTTTATCGTGGCAAAGGATGTAAAAAATGCGGCCTTAGCGGTTATAAAGGACGCTTGGGCATTTATGAATTAATGGAAATAAGCCCTAAAATATCCGAATTAATCACCGCCGAAGCCGAAGTGGAAAAAGTATTTACCCAAGCCGAAGAAGAAGGTATGGTTAGCTTAACCCAAGACGGGTTTATTAAAGCCATTAAAGGTATAACTACGGTAGAAGAGGTTTTAAGGGTTACCCAGGAATAATTTTAAATAAAAAAATTATGGTAGTTGATTTAGGCAAAATCAAATCAGGACACGAGGAGTTGGAACAAAACCGTCCAGCGCCTTGGTTTTCAAAAATGATTAACAAATTAGGTTCCATTTCCACCATTAGCGCCAAGGATAAGATTTTTTTCGTTCAAAATTTGCAAGTCATGATCAGGAGCGGTTTAGCGTTGGATAGGTCGCTTAAAACTTTGGCCGATCAAATGGAAAATAAAAGATTCAAACTTATTATTGCCGAACTGGCCGCCAATACCGAAAAAGGCATTTCGTTTACCGACAGTTTAACAGCTCACGAAAAAACATTTGGCCATTTGTTTGTTAGTATGGTGGCAGCGGGTGAAATTTCCGGCCGCTTAGAAGACGTTTTAAAACAAATTTACTTGCAGATCAAAAAAAGCCATGAACTAAAAAGCAAAATCATGGCGGCCATGATTTATCCGATTATCGTCATTACGGCCATGATTTTTATTTCCATCGGCATGATGGTTTTTGTGGTACCCAAAATTACCGCGGTTTTTGTGGAAATGAAAGCCGAATTGCCATTGGCGACAAAAATCTTAATCGGCATTTCCAATTTTATCGTTAATAACGGCTGGCTAACCGGTTTATCTGGATTGCTGTTTATAGCTATAATCGTTTTTACCTTAAAATACAAAGAAACCAAATGGTATTATCATTCATTGTTTATTAAATTACCCATGATCGGCACCATTGTTAAAAAAATCAATTTGGCCAAATTTTGCCGAACCTTAAGTTCGCTTTTAAAAACGGATATTTCTTTAGTTAAATCATTTGAAATCAGTGCTGAAATTTTAAGCAATGTTGTTTATCGCCAATCATTATTGGATTCGCAAAAGGAATTAAAAGAAGGCACTTCTTTAACAGCGGTTTTACAAAAATATCCCAAATTATACCCACCGGTGATAATTCAAATGTGTTCTGCCGGCGAAGAAACCGGCACTATTGATGAAATTTTAGGAGAAATGGCCAGTTTTTATGAAGATGAAATTGACCAAGTTATGAAAACTCTGCCGTCCATAATCGAACCCGTACTCTTATTGATTTTAGGCACAGGAGTAGGCGCGATGGCTGTAGCTATTATTATGCCGATGTACAGCTTATCCGAACATGTTTAATTTATTACAAAATAATGCCCGTTAATCACCGAGGCGTAACCTTGCTGGAATTAGTAGTTGCCATGGCAATTATTTTTTTGATTGTAACTATTTCTTTTCCCAGCTTAAAAAGCTACAGTTCTTACCAGGATTTAAAAAACAGCACCGAAAAAATGATTGGTGATTTAAAATTGGCCCAACAAAAATCTGTCACCGAGCAAATTAAATATTCTCTTCAAGTTACTGCTTTAAGTGCTGATTATTCGATGATTAAAAAAAGCCAATCGCCGGTAACTGTGGAAAATTACATTTTGCCCACACCTATTGTGGTAGCTTCAACTACCGGCATTGTGGCCCAAGAAGTTATTTTTAATTCTGCCGGTGCCGTTGAAAACAGCGGAGAAATTTTTTTGCAAAATTTACAAACACTGCAACAGACAAAAATAATTATTAAGCCATCCGGCTATGTTTCTTGGGAAAAAATTTAAATTTACTGAACAATCTGGCTTAACCTTGGTAGAAACCTTACTTGCCTTGGCTATTTTTACTTTAGCAGCCACTTATTTGGTCAGCTTATTTCCTTTTGGCTTAAAATCAGCCGGTATGGCAGAACAGGAAACAATAGCTATAAATTTAGCCCAATCCAAAATTGAAGAAATAATCGGCTCAAAATACAGCGATGTGCCAACAAGCGTTAATACCGAAAATTCTCTTACTAGCATTGATCCGGCTTTTGCGGGTTTTTCCAGAATTACAACCGTTACTTATGTAGATGGCAACTTGGCTCCAAGTGCCCAGGATTTAGGGCTTAAAAAAATTAACGTTTCAGTTTTTTGGCGGAATAAATTAACTCAAGCAACTTCTACCACCGCTTTAATGACCTTAATTACCAATTACTAATGGCTTTGTTTCAAAATTACTTAAAAAAAACCATCAGGCCTTGGCAAAATTGTTTTGGTTTTACTTTAACCGAAGTGGTTAGTGTTTTGGGCCTAACGGTAATGATTATGGTTTTAATTTACAATGTTTTTTTAATTTCACAAAAATCATTTATCAAGGGTGACGAAAAAATGGAAATCACCCAAAATGCCAGAATTTTACTGGATCGGCTTAGCCGTGAATTAAGGCAAACACAAGAAATCACCACGGCACTACCTTCTGATAAAGACCAAGTTGGCTTTCCCCCGGCTGCAGAAATTATGTTTCAGGATGGCCATGATGAGCAAAATATCCAATATTTAAGATATTATGCAATTGGAGCTTTAATTAAGAGGCAAAAAATTGTTTATTTTTTTTCAGCCGAACCGGATAATTATGTAAAATGGAACGCACTTGACCAATTCGGCCAACCACCCAACCAATCAGTAATTGATGAAAAAGATATTGCCGAATATGTTAGCCAAATGCAATTTTATGGCGATAATTTGATCAATATAGATTTAAGCTTGATTAAAAATCAAAGCACAAGCCGTTTTTTTACCAGTATTTGGGGAAGAAATATAGGCAATTAAAATGAAAAATATTTCAGCTACAACATCAAAGTTGGTTTATCGCTCCGAGGGCACTATTTTAATTTTGGTTATGGTCATTGTTAGTGCCTTGGTTTTATTAATCAATTATTTTTTTAGTTTTGTAATTACCGAAAAAAAAATCGCCCAAAGCCACACTTTAGCCACCCAAACCTATTATTTAACCGAAGCGGGCATCCAAGAAGCTATTTGGAAAGTAAATAATGATGCTACCTGGAATAATAATTTTAAATCAAACCCGACTTGGGAATCAAGTATTATCAGGCCCAATCCTTTTGCCCCAAATCAATCGTATCAAGTTGCCATAAAAAATAGCGCCCTTGGCCAAGCCACCATTAGCGCTACCGGCACTGTTACAGCTTTAATTTCACCATCAAGAAGAGTTGTCCAAACTACAATTTTTCAGGCCCAGGGCCAATCACCAACTTCCAGTTTAGCCATTTTCAGCGACAGAGATATTAATCTTTCGGGCGTTAATTTAAATATTATTAACGCCAGCGTTTTTGCCAACAGAGATATTGGCCTAAATTTTTTTACCACCTTAAATGTTGATAAAATCGCTTTAGCCGCCAGAAGAATTGAAATTTCTTGGTTATCTGCTTTAAATTCCGCCAATAAAATGTCTTTAAACTATCCACCGGCTCCAGCTGGCGAAGACATGCCGCAGTTGGATTTTAATTCCAGCGATCCCGCCTCATTGCGCAATCAGGCAGATAATTATTATACATACCAGCAGTTTAGAAATTTGATAAGTGATTCATCCAACATTGTTTTGAACGGCTTAACTTATGTGGACGGGCATATATCAATTCCTAGAGGCAAAAATATCACCGTTAACGGAGCTTTGGCTGCTAATGGCAACATTAGCATTGGGACCGATTTTATGCCGCTGTGGCTGGCAAAACCCAATGTAACGGTTATTGATCCTGGCAGCGGCCAAGTTGGCTTATTTGCCGCCGGAAACTTTAGCGTTGGCAGCTACACGAATTCATTAAATATCCAAGGTTTAATTTACTCCAATAACAACCTTAACATAGATGCCAGCGGATTGACTTTTAGCTTAACCGGAGGGATTGTAGCCAGAGATCTATCCATCAACAGCTTATGGAATTCCCTAACAATCAACTATAACGAGGATTTAATATTTAGAACCTTGGGAATTTCCAATCAATCCCCCGTTATAAATATCAACCACTGGGAAGAGGAATATTAATTCCAAATGTGCTATAATTAGGTTGAAATAAATTAACTTATGTTTGATAATTTTGTTCAAAACTCATTTGGCTTGGATATTTCCGAACGTGCCTGGCGCTTGGTTCAGCTTAAAAAAAACGGCCGTCAGATCAGCATTGCTGCATTTGGAGAAATTGCGGTGCCAGTGGGTGTTTTAAAAAACGGTAAATTTTCTGATCAAGATCAGGCCATCAAACTTTTTAAAACATTGCTGGAAAATTTAACAGGTGGACACCTAAACACCCATTATGTTTCCGTAAGTTTGCCGGAAACGGAAACCTTTATTAAAATCATCAATATCACATATCCAAAAAATAAAAATATTCTGGAAGAAGTGATTAATGAAGCCAAAAACCACATTCCCTATCCTTTGGAAAAAACTTACCTGGATTGGCAATTTGTAGACGAGAATAAAACCAAAGCAGTGATAGGCGTTTGCCCTAAAGAAATTGTCGATAATTTTCAAACTACCCTAAGTTCAGCTGGTTTGATGCCGATTGTTTTGGAAATTGAAGCTACCTCGATTGCCCGAGCAATTTTTCCTTCCGACTTTTTATCCGCAGAACCGATTATGGTTATTGATTTGGGATTTTCTCGTACCGGCTTGTTTGTTTACGAAAAAAACTGCGTTGGCTCCAGTTTATCCCTTAATTTTTCATCCGACTTGCTGACCAAATCAATTATGACGACTCTTAACCTAAGTGCGCCAGAAGCCGAAGAAGCCAAAAGAAAAATCGGTTTGGACCCTACCTTAGCCAAAGGTGGTATAAAACAGGTTTTACTTGAACCGATAAAAAAACTGGCTGTTAGCATTAGAGAGGCAAAATATTTTTATAACGAGCACTTGGATCATCAAGAACCCATTAATAAAGTGCTTTTAACTGGCGGGGGTAGTAATTTAAAACAATTACCCGAGGTTTTAAGCGAACTCACCCAAATTAAAGTAGAGGTAGCTAATCCGCTTGTTAATTTATCTATGGGTAGCCTAAATTTCCCAGAAAATAAAATCCAATCATTTAATACCGCTATTGGCTTGGCTTTAAGGCAATTCAATTGATTTTTATGATATCGTTAAATTTAATTTCACCCGAACAACAAACTCATTTAAAAATCAGGTATTTGCATATTCTGATTAAAAACTGCGCCGGCGCTTTGGTGGTTTTATCAACCATTTTGGCTATTTTTTTAGCTCCCTTAAACGATAAAATAGAAGATTTAAAAACAAGCAATACCAGGCGAAAAGAAACAATTATCAGCAATAGCCAAACCGTTACTTCAAAAATTAAATTGCTTAACCAAAGAATTGCTTCGTTAAGCCAGGTAAACGAACGATATTATTCATGGAGCCAAACATTAAACGAACTTGGTGCATTGGCCGAACCAGATATTTATTTAACGGAATTTACAGCCAATAATCTGGAGGGTAACTTTATAATCAAGGGCTATTCACCAACCAGAGAAAGTTTGTTGAATTTTAAAGACAAATTAACCGCTTCCTCATTTTTTAAAAAAGTAAACTCGCCTTTGACAAATTATTTGCAAGAGAGTGATGTTACTTTTGAAATAACCGGCTCAATTAAATGAAAAAAATATTTTTTCAATCGGAATACTTAAAAATTGGCTCTTTTTTATTGATTTTTTTGTCAATTTTAATATTTTTTAATTTACCACCCGCAAATAACATCAATAAACTTTTTAATTTGCTTAAAGCCGAGCAAGCCACACTTACCCAGCAATCCAACCAGGGGCATAATTTTGCCAACTCCCTATTGGATTATCAAAAATTTAACGAACAAATACCGGATTTTAAATCTGTTTTTTCTACTGCCGGCCAGGAGCTTGTTTTAATAACCGATTTGGAAAAAATAGCCAAAAATAATCATTTAAAACAAGAGCTTAACTTAAGCGAAAGCAAAACAAATTTTAACGAAAATATCGAATCTTTGGGTTTAAACATTAAACTTGCCGGCTCGTTTGCGGATTTACTGGCTTACTTGCAAGAATTGGAAAAAATCAAATACCGCTTAAGCGTTGATTCTGTTTCTTTAATTAAAAGCGAGAACGATAAAGGCCTGGAAATCCAATTGCTTCTTAACACCTATTGGTTAAAATAATTATGCTTAAATTAAAAATAAATTTAAAAATAATTTATTCCGCCATAATTTTACTTTTGGCCGCAATGTGTTTTATTATTGCCTGGAGCTCTTTTCAAAAATACAAAAATTCACAGGAGTTATCCGGTAAAATCCAAAATATGCTGGAATATGTTTCTTTGGATCAAATAGACACTACTAAGGGAACGGAATTGATTAATAGTTTTTCCGCTACCACTACCCCATCTTTAAAAATCTCCACCGACCCTTTTAAAACGTTTATAAAAGACGAAACAACAGTTGCTACAAGCACTGGTATTTAATTTTATTAATTCCGGCTTATTTTCTAAAATTTAACAATTTTGGCTTATTTTAGTTGACAATTATATTAATATGTAGTAAAATTTTAGAGTTTTAATGACATTCGGGGATCGTCTAATGGTAGGACAGCAGGTTTTGGTCCTGTCAATCGGGGTTCGATTCCCTGTCCCCGAGCCAGTTATTACAAAAAATAAGTATCTTGTAAACGATTAAGCTACAAAATGTGCTTGATTATATTATATAAAAATGATAAAATAATTCTATTATAAATATCCGATTACTAATATGTCAAAAAGACGCAAGGCCTTTGGTAGAAGGCAAAAGTCCAGTTCCGATAAAACCAAAAAGCGGTTGGAAATTAAAAAATTGATGTTGGAAGCCAAAGCCAAGAAGAACAAGAAAAAGGGCAAATAATAACAAATCAAAAAATCCGTCGGATTAACATTCGAACGGATTTTTGTTTACTTGGATTATTTCTTTTTATTCAAGCAGGACTTAATGAATGCATTGAATAGCGGATGCGGCCTAAGCGGACGAGATTTAAATTCTGGATGGAATTGAGTGCCTAACATAAACGGATGATCCTTGATCTCTACAATTTCCATCAAATCGCCTTTAGGAGAATCGCCCGAAATTATCAAACCTGATTTTTCAAACGAAGAACGGTATTTATTATTAAATTCGTAGCGATGGCGATGGCGTTCGGATATTTTAGCTTGACCATAGGCCTTATAAGCCAAAGTTCCCTTTTTAACCAAACAGGGATAAGCGCCAAGACGCATAGTACCACCTTTAGCCCGGCCTTCGGATTGGCCAGGTAAAAAATGAACAACTAAATGTTCGGCTTTAGGATTAAATTCTTCGGAAGTAGCATTATTTAAACCAATTACATTGCGGGCAAATTCTATGGTCATTAATTGAGCTCCCAAGCACAAGCCAAAATATGGGGTCTTACTCTCGCGAGAATACTTGGCAGCCAAAATCTTGCCTTCTGTGCCGCGTTTACCAAAGCCACCGGGAATTAACAGGCCGTCCATTGATTTCATAAAATTAAGTTCTTTTTTATCGCCTTTTTCCAGCTTATCGGCATTAATCCAAGATAATTCCAATTTAGCATTATTATTATAACAAGCCGATTTTAAGGCCTCGGTAACGCTTAAATAAGCATCGTTATTTTCTACATACTTGCCGACTAACCCTATTTTAACCCTGGCTTTGGCTGATTTAATTCGATTTAGTAAGTTTTCCCAAGGCAATAAACTTATTTTTTTGCGGGGCAGGCCAAAATGATCAAAAATCAACTGGGATATTTTATGCTTTTCAAAATTAACCGGAATTTCATAAATTGTTTTAACGGTCATGGCCGAAATTACGGCTTCTTTTTTTAAATTGCAAAATAGGGCGATTTTTTCATTTTCAGCCGCGCTTAAAGGATAATCGGTTCGAGCTATAATAATATCCGGATTAATACCCAAGTGTTGAAGCTCCCTAACCGAACTTTGAGTTGGCTTGGTTTTTAGTTCATTGGAAGCGGCAATATAAGGCACCAAGGTTACATGAACAAACATAACTGCTTGATGGCCTAATTCATGGTGAATTTGTCTGGCGCTTTCCAGATACGGCTCGCCTTCTATATCGCCCACTGTTCCCCCTATTTCAATCATCAAAAAATCTGCTTGGGTTTTTTCGGCTGTTTGGTAAATATAATCTTTAATAGTATCGGTAATATGGGGAATGATTTGGATTGTTTTGCCCAAATAATCTCCTTGTCGCTCCTTTTTTAACACTGCCTGATACACTTGTCCGGTTGTTAAATTGGAAAGCTTGCTTAAATCCTCATCAATAAAACGCTCGTAATGCCCTAAATCCAAGTCCGTTTCGGTACCGTCATCGGTTACGTAAACCTCGCCATGCTGATACGGGCTCATGGTACCGGGATCAACATTTAAATAAGGATCCAGTTTTAAGGTAAAAACTTTATAACCGGCCGCCTTTAAAATTACGCCGATGGAGGCGGATGAAGTGCCTTTACCCAAACCGGAGCAAACGCCGCCGGTGACGAAAATATATCTGGTTTTATTTTTCTTGTTCATTGTTTTGTAAAATCTCAATTGTTAAATTGGCTTGTTCATTATGAAATTTCAGCGCCACCTTGCTTAAACCCACTTCTTTAAGATGGTGTTGTAAAACAATTTGCTCTGGTTTTAATGTTTGACCGAGCTGCTCTAAAACAGCCGTAGCTATATCGGTTGCAGAGATAGCTTTAAATAAAGTGCCCTTTGGCGATGCCTTGGCTTTGATGGTAATTTTTTGGTTATTAATTTTGCCTAAAGCGGAAATTGCCTTAAGCTTTACTTGAGCGATTTTTTTGGCTTGGGCCGTTTTGCTAATGCCTAATTGGACGATTTTTCCGCCGGTAATCGGTTCGGCCAGTTTAGTTGGAAATAAATAATTTCGGGCGTAACCGTCATTAACGTTTTTAACTTCGCCTGCTGATCCCAGTTTGGGGATATTTTTTAATAACAGAACTTGCATATGATTTATCGATAATAATCTGTAAAAAAACAACAGATATTTATTTCATCGCGCTTAATATTTCCAAAGCTTTATCCATTTGCGGATCCTTGTTGGCCTTGTAATCCTCTTCGGTTAATTTAACAACTTCATCGGGCGTAATGCCGTTTTTATCGATTGTTCTTCCTAATGGAGTTAGCCAACGGGCAATAGTTACTTTAACAGACGAGCCATCGCTTAATTTTTCCAACTCTTGCACCGAGCCCTTACCGAATGTTTGTTCGCCAACAACAGTTGCCAATTTATAATCCTGCAAAGCGCCAGCCACAATTTCGGAAGCAGAAGCAGATCCGCCATTTACTAAAATTACGGTTTTATAGTTGGATAACTGCGCTAAGCCTGAGGAGCTGTAATCTTGATTTAATTCAGGATCCCCAAAATCCTCTTTAACTACCACCTCGCCTTTGCTTAACCAGTAGCCCGAAATAGCCACCGCCGTATCCAAATATCCACCCGGATTATTGCGCAAATCCAAAATTACACCCTTAGGAGATGTTTTGATCGCCTGATTTATTGCTTCCAAAAACAAACTATTGGTATCGGCGTTAAAATTGCTGATTTTAATCAAAGCAAAACCGTTTTTATCCTGATAAGTCACGCTTTTAATTTTAATGGTATCGCGGGTAATGGTTATTTTCTTAATTTCATCAGATCCCTGGTGAGCAATGCTTAAGGTAACATCGGTGCCCTTATCGCCTCTTATCAATTTAATAGCTTGATCCAATGGCATATTGGTAGTGTCTTTATCATCAATTGCCATAACTTTATCCAAAGGCTTAAGCCCTGCTTTTTCGGCTGGCGAATCTGCCAAAGGTGAAATAACAGTTAACCGCTCATCCCTAATGCCGATTTCCGCGCCAATGCCTTCAAATTTGCCCTGCAATTCGTCATTAAACTCTTTTGAGCCCTCTGGGTTTAAAAAGACCGAATAAGGGTCGCCTAGGGCTTCAACCGAGCCCCTAAGCGCTCCATAAAAAAGCTGAGTGTCGGTAATTTTATCCCGATCAATATACTTTGTTTTAATAATATCCCAAACTTTCCAAAAATTTTTAAAATTAACGTCTTTAGCAAGATAATCAGGTAAATTATCGGTATTTAAAACCTGGCCGCCATTTACGGAATTACTTTCGGGAGAATTGGCCGAAACTTGCTTGTTTAAGCCAATAGTCATGCCAATAAAAAAAGCGACAATCAATAAAATTACCACGCCTGCAATAATGGCAACATTGGGGCGTTTGGCTGATGGCGTTAGTGGATAATTTAAAGGTTGATTGGTTATTTCCGTCATAATTAATTTAAATTAGCATTATTTGATATTTATTCTTTTTCTTCAACTCTGGTAATTTTAGCTCCTAAAGTGGCCAACCGTTCATGAAGATTTTCGTAACCCCGATCTATGTTGTATGTGTTTCTTAAAATGGATGTGCCGGAAGCCGCCAACATAGCTATTAAAATAATAACCGAGGGCCTTAGTGAAGGTGGTGAAATGATTTCGTTACTTAAAAGCTTGGAGGGACCATCAATATAAACCCGATGCGGATCAGCCAATGTTACCTTAGCGCCCAAACGGTTGAATTCATTATAATATATTGCTCGGTTTTCATAAACCCAATCATGAATCAAAGTCCTGCCTTTGGCTTGTGTAGCAATGGGCACAAAAAACGGCAAATTATCAATATTTAAACCGGGATAAGGACGAGCATAAATTTTTTCTTTTAAAGCAACGAGTTTGGAAGGAAAGGTTTTAATATCCATCAATTTCGTGCGTTTGTTAGCCGATAGATATTTTTTTAAAATCTTGAATTTAAAACCCATTTTTTGCATTTTAAAAAGCTCTAATTCCAAAAAATCAATTGGACAACCCTTTATAGTTATAGTTGAGTTAGTAGTAGCGGCAAGCGAAATAAACAACATGGCTTCAATCGGATCTTCTGCCAAATGATATGTCACGTTTTTATTTATTGAACCAACGCCATGAATGATTAAAGTGGTGGTACCAATGCCTTCGATTTTTACCCCTAAAAGTTCCAAGTAAAAACAAAGTTCTTGAATTTGATAATTAGCCGAGGCGTATTTGATGACGGTTGTTTTGGGAACCAGTGAGGCGGCCATTAAAACCGCTTCGGTTGCCGTATCTCCTGATTCGTACATGATAATCTCCGATTGATGAGCCCCAGTTTTTTTAACAACTTGATAGTAGCCATCGTGTGAAGTTATAGCAACGCCAAAATTTTCCAAAGCAAAAATATACGGGGTAATAGTCCTTAAACCAAGCTTGCAGCCGCCGGATTTTGGCAATCTAAACGATTTAAAACGATGGATTAAAGGGCCAAAAAGCATTAAAACCGCCCTGGTTTTTAAAGCAGATTGCTGATTTATGTTACTTAAATTAATTTTTTTAGTCGCCTTAACTTTTACGCTTCTGGCACTGGTCCAAGTAAATTTAACGCCAATGCTTTCCAAAACTTCAATAATCCGTTTATTTTCCTCTAAGCTGGGAAAATTAAAAAAATGGGTTTCACCCTGATTTAATAAAGAGGCGCATAAAAGCGCCAAAGTTGAATTTTTAGTGGAATTTACCTTAACTTCGCCGGAAAGGCGTTTTTTCCCTTGAATAATATAATATGACATTGTATGATAGATTATATTCGTGTATGTATAATTACTGTTATGCTTCAAAAATCGTTTAATTTAAGGGGTTGGGATAGCTTTATACGATAAAAACCACCCGCCATACACGTTAAATATTTTATCAGTTTTTTATAAAAAAAACAACCGCCATATATGAATCTAAATTCACGTCGCTACTTAGTAATAATTTTGACCCTGATTTTTGTGATTATCGCCCCAACCCTGATTTTATACGGCTTGGGCTACAAGTATGATTGGGCTAAAAAACGTTTGGAAAAAACCGGCGTTTTTTTTATAAAATCTTTTCCCAAAGGAGCGGATATTTATTTGGAAGGAATAAAGCTAAAGAAAAAAACTCCCAATCAAATTACCCGGCTTTTGCCAAAAACCTATGAAGTAAAAATAGCTCAAGAGGGTTTTAGGCCTTGGTTAAAAAATTTGGCTATTGAACCGCAAATAACTACCTTTATTGAAGATGTTTCATTATTTTACCAGCAACCCGAAATTAAAACACTTGCCAAGGGCTCTTTTACCGATTTTTTAACAAGCCAAAATTTGGAAAATATCGCTTTAATTGAAAAAGGGAAAGATAACAAATACATCCTTTGGTTTTACAATCCAAACAATGAATCTTTTTCCAAACTTTACGAATCAACCAAAAATCTTCAGTTGTTATCTTGGTCGGATAGCGGACAAAAAATCCTATTGCAAGAAAATAGCGACTACCTGGTTGTTAACAAAAATCAGCCGGATCTTGTTTATAATCTTAATAAAATATACAAAACAACTTTTGATCAACTTAAGTGGGATGCGCTTAATGATAATTTACTTTATGGTTTAAAAAATCAACAGTTAGGACTGATAAATTTAAACCAAAAAAATTACACAACTATTACTACAGATAAAATCATTGATTTTTTACCCTATAAAAACGGAGTGCTGTGTTTGAACAAAACTTTTGAAAATTTATACTTAAAAATTTATTTACCGAATGAAGAACGATTAATTTTTACATTACCCAGCGGCGAAAATTATCAATTTAGCAATCTTGATGGACAGCAAATAGCTCTTAATGACCAAAATCAAAAACAACTTTACATTATCAATCCCAACTCTTCCAGCCAACCAATTAGCTCCATCTTAAAAAACGCTAGTGGCTTTAGTTGGCACGATCAAGCTCTGATTTATTGGGATAATTCGGAATTATGGGCTTTTTACCCTGTTTCCAATCAAAAAATACTTTTAGAAAGAACAGTGCAAAAAATCAGCAAGGCATTTTGGCATCCCAATATCGTTTATATTTATGCCGTTATCGGTAATAAATTAAAGCTTTATGAACTGGATAGCCGTGACCAAAGAAATATTTACGATATTTTGAGCGTTTTACCCGGCGAAGAAAATTTTATTGCTCCAAATAAAAAAGGCGACGCGTTTTTTGCAATCACCACAATTGATAATACACCAGGATTTTATAAATTTATTCTTCAGCCCTAATACGCGCCTGATTATTTTTTTGATTTGTTAAGTTCTTTGGCCACCAATTGATTGGCGCGCAATAATTCTTCAAACGAAGTACCGGCATCCACCCACCAATCAGTCATCACCTGACAGGTCATTGTGCCCTGCTTTACATACATATTATTCAAATCGGTAATTTCCAACTCTCCCCTAGAGGAGGGTTTTAATTTTTTAATCAGCTTAAAAACCTGACTATCGTACATATAAATACCGGTTTGGGCCAAATTGGACTTGGGTTTTTTGGGTTTTTCCTCAATAGAAATTACTTTGCCCAACTTATTTATTTGCACCACGCCGTATTGGTTGCAATTGGGCATTTGTTTGGCAAAAATTTTAGCGCCTTTTTTTTGCCCGCTAAAATCCTTAACCGCTTGTTTAAGATTATACTTAAATATATTATCGCCCAAAATCACCAAAATCTTTTGGTTGCCGGCAAAACTGCTGGCCAGCTGAACTGCCTGCGAAAGTCCGCCGGCCTGTTTTTGGATTTTGTATGATATTTTTAAACCAAAATTATCCCCTTTTGCCATTAAATCCTTAAATGATTGCAAATGGCCGGCGCCGGTAATTAACAAAACTTCCTTAATCCCCGCTTTGCTCATGGCCTCCAAGGGAAAATAAATCATCGGCCTATCAAAAATCGGCAATAAATGCTTATTAGTGACTAATGTTAACGGCCGCAATCTGGTGGCTGTACCACCGGCTAAAATGACACCTTTCATAAAATTATTTTAAATAATCTTTTAAGGAGTTTTCCCAGGGCCTTAAAAGCGGTAATTTTGTATTAAGTAATATGGAAAACTTAGGCCGTTTGGCCGGACGGATAAATTCAGCCGAAGTAACGGGCAGAATTGCGGCTTTAAAGCCGGTTAATTCTTTTATCTTTAAGGCGAATTCGTACCAGCTGCAGCTGCCGGCATTAGTTTGATGATAAATGCCAAATGACGGTTTGTCAACCAAAATTTTTTTAGTGCTTTGGGCTAAATCCAAAGCGTAGGTAGGATTTCCCACTTGATCGTTAACTACTTTGATCTCCTCTTGCTTGGTTGCTAAATCCAAAATAGTATCAACAAAATTTTTTCCGTTAGCCCCGTAAAGCCAAGCGGTTCTAATGAGGTAAAAATCACAGCCGGATTTTAAAATTAATTCCTCACCCAAGGCCTTGCTTTTGCCATAAGCGTTAAGAGGATTTATTTGGTCATTTTCCAAATAACCTTGACTGTTTTCATCGTTAAAAACATAATCCGTAGAATAATGCACCAAAATACAGCCAATTTTTTTACATGCCTGGGCTAAATTACCCACTGCTTGGCCGTTAACCAAATCACAGATTTCTTCGCTTGCTTCGCAACCATCAACATCGGTAAAAGCGGCTGCGTTAATGACAAAATCGGGTTTGATATCATTAATTTTTGCCTGTAAATCCTCAAATTTGGTTAAATCATAATCAGGCAGATCAGCGGGCACCAAATCATACTCGGCCAAAGCGTTGCATAAAGCATGCCCCAACATTCCCCCGGCACCTAATAGTAATATTTTCATAATGACCTGTCATTAGCGAGCGAGGGCAAGAAAAATTTGTCCGCGGGACACGTCACAGTACACGTGAAAGCAAATAAATTTTTCTTGTCCTCACTGACTTTAGTATATTCCGTACTGTTTTTTATAATACTCCAAATACTGCCCTGATTTCAGCTTTTTCCACCACCATTCATTCTGCTTATACCAACGGATTGTTTCATGAATAGCATCATTAAAATCATACTCCGGTTGCCAGCCCAATTTTTTTAACTTGGACCAATCAACGGCGTAACGCCTATCATGACCTGGGCGATCTTTAATCAATTCAATTTTATCCTTACTCAAGCCTAATTCCTTTAAAATAATATCAGTGGTTTGATAATTCTTTTTTTCAACGCCTGTACCAATATTATACACTTCGCCAACGACGCCTTTATGCAGTAAAAAATCGATCGCCCAGCAATGATCAAGTACGTAAATCCATTCCCTGATGTTTTTGCCATCGCCGTACAAAGGCACTTTTTTATTTTCCAATAAATTAGTAATAAACAAGGGTATTAACTTTTCCGGATACTGGTACGGTCCGTAAAAATTACAGCTATGGGTAACGATAACCGGTAAATTGTAAGTTTTAATGTAAGAACGGCAAAGTAAATCAGCGCTGGCTTTAGAAGCGCTATAAGGCGAATTGGGTAAAAAAGGCGAATCTTCGGTAAATAAGCCTTTGCTAATACTGCCAAAAACCTCATCGGTAGAAATTTGGATAAACCTGCTTATCTTAAATTCCTTAACCGCTTCCATGATATTATACGTACCAATAACATCGGTTTTAACAAAGGCATCGGGATCCAAAATGGACCGATCCACATGGGTTTCGGCCGCGTAATTGATAATTGCGTCTATTTTATTATTCCGGCAAATCTTAAAAACAGTTCGCTGATCAACAATATCGCCTTTAACGAATTTATAATTCGCATTGCCTTCAATATCCTTTAAATTGTCCAAATTTCCGGCGTACGTTAATTTATCCAAATTAATGATTTTATAATTTGGATATTTTTTTAAGATATGCCTAATGAAATTTGAGCCGGCAAAACCAGCTCCGCCGGTAATTAGTAAATTCATATTATAATTTGTAATAAATGTGAGCGAGGCAAGAAAAATTTATTTGCTTTCACGAGTACTCGAGTGTCCCGCAAATAAATTTTTACTTGGCCGAGCGAACATTAAGTACCCATTTCCCAACTGGAAAGATATTTAACCTGTTCGGGAGTTAATTTATCAACACTCACACCGATCGCTTTAAGCTTGGTGCGGGCAATGTATTGATCGGTTTTATCGGTTACATCGTAAACCCGTTTTTCCAATTTCTTATAATTTTTAACAACGAATTCGGCGGCCATTGATTGGTTGGCAAAACTCATATCCATTACGGAGGCGGGATGGCCTTCGGCTGAAGCCAAATTAATCAAACGGCCTTCGGCTAAAACATTAACTACCTTGCCATTCTTTAAGTAATAACTTTGAACAAACGGGCGTACTGTTTCCACTTTTTTAGAAACCTTTTTTAAAGCAACTAAATCTAACTCAACATCAAAATGGCCGGAATTACAAACAATCGCGCTATTTTTCATCTTTACAAAGTGCTCTTTTCTAATAACATGGATATCACCGGTTAAGGTGCAGAAAATATCGCCAATAGGAGCTGCCTGTAACATTGTTTTAACCTCTAAACCGTCCATAACCGCTTCTAAGGCCTTAACCGGATCAACCTCGGTAACAATAACCTTAGCGCCCATTCCTTTGGCTTTAAGGGCAAATCCTCGGCCACACCAGCCATAACCAGCCACTACCACTGTTTTGCCGGCAAGTAAAATGTTGGTCGCCCGAATAATGCCATCTAAAGTAGATTGACCGGTACCGTAACGGTTATCAAAAAAATGCTTGGTAGCCGCATCATTAACCGCGACAATCGGGTAAAGTAATTTTTTTTCGGCCGCCAACGCTTTTAAACGAATAACGCCGGTAGTTGTTTCTTCCGAACCGCCAAAGATATTTTTTACCAAATCTTTTCTTTTGGTATGAATAATAGAAACCAAATCCGCACCATCATCCATGGTAATATTTGGCTTAGTATCCAAGGCCGCGTTTAAGTGTCTGTAATAACCATTGCGGTCAATATTATTTTTAGCAAAAACAGGGATGCCAAAGTCCTTCACTAAGCTGGCAGCCACTTCATCCTGGGTTGATAAAGGATTGGAGGCGCACAAAACAACGCTAGCTCCGCCCATTTTTAAGGTTCTCATTAAATTGGCGGTTTCGGCCGTAACATGCAAGCAAGCAGCCAATTTCACGCCTTTTAAGGGCTTGGTTTTGGAAAATCTTAAACCAATTTCCCGCAAAACATCCATTTGCTTTTCCGCCCACAAAATTCTTTTTTTACCGGCCTCGGCCAGTTTGAGATTCTTGACGTCGTATTTCATTTTGTTGTTTAATTAATTAATTTTTAATTATCCCAACAATATTCTATCATATCAGCGCCAATTGTAAAATAACCCTCTTATTTAATATAGTTGGATCATCAAATATAATCTAATCTTGACATTTTATAAATGCTTGTTAAGGTTGATAAGACAAATTTTCAATCCTTTTGTTTTGCTCGGGGGTAAGGGTCCCGCGCCAGGAAATATCGGAACGCGATCACCAGTGGCTCTGCTTTAATGTGAAAAACAAAGTGAGTATGCCCGCCCGAGGCTAAACTCTAACCGACGTAATTAATCGTCTATTCATTAAAAGAACTAATTGCAAAACAACAAGGGAGAAATGTTATATAGTGCTAAAAAAACCTATTACTGTATATAGGGAGGAGTTGTATTGTCTAATTTGGGAAATCATTATTATATGATATATCTTGAAGGACGTCATCTAAGCTATTAATAGTGTCTTTTTGGGTTAATTTGTAGGCCTGATCAGCATCATAGGTATTAGTGACCATGGTACCGTTATGGTATTCAATGGC
>Ga0172379_10002727_pt1 | contig 30358 bp, 39 predicted proteins | sample GrowelOW334metaG_FD_119756 | JGI IMG/M metagenome (GOLD analysis project Ga0172379, IMG submission 119756) | Groundwater microbial communities from an aquifer near a municipal landfill in Southern Ontario, Canada - Groundwater well OW334 metaG | ecosystem: Environmental > Aquatic > Deep...
GCCTTGTCGTCATTCCCCTGAAAAGGGGAATCTAGGGTTAGTGCGATAAACTCTAGATTCCCGCCTCCGCGGGAATGACGGGCGTGAGGAGATACGGAAAACTTCCCGGTAAATATAAAAAAGCCGCCTCGGTAAGGAGGCGGCTGTCGATATGAATTATTCTTCAACAATATTGCCAAGATGGTGGACTATGCCCGCCCGATCGGTCACCACTTTTGTTTTCATGGAGTAGTAGTTGTCGATAAGACCGAAGTCTTTATATTGCTGAACGTTTTGTACAAGACCTTTGCTGAGGAATTTTCTGACAGATACTTCCGATTGTCCTGTTCTGTCCACGATAATGTCAATTGCCTGGTCGTTTGCCATTTTCAGCTGTTCTTTAATGCGAGTCATTCTTCTTTTTCCGCCTAAGTCATGTTCTCCTACGTATACAAGAGTGTGCGCAAAATGACACATCATATGACTGTATTTGTCTGCGCCGCGTGCGGTACACCCTTGGAGGATGAGCTGTGCTGCGGCGGAGTACGCATAACCGCTTACGAACGCCGTCGTACTTCCTTTGTAGAAAGAAAGCAGTGAATGTATCTCAAGTCCGGCAATAACGCTTCCTCCTGGAGAGGTGATTAGCACTTTTGCCGCAGGCGGGGAGTCTTTTGATTCGAGGAACATAATCGATTCTCTCACATAGCTCGCCATTTCTTCATTGACAACTCCGTAGAGGCGTAATTCCGGCACCGGTTTGTCAAGAAGCGCCACTCGCACTTTTTTTGTCAGCTCCGCAGAAAGAGTAAAAATGGAGGCATTAGCCACCGGATTATATATTGGATTTCCGTGTGTATCGTATAGCTCGAAGATAGTATTCATATTAAAACCTCCTTTCAAAGTTCCATATTCTCTATTATCAAGAGTATATTTATTTTAAAACGCTGTCAATTTTACAAAAAACGGGGATGTTGTCCCCGTTTTGCTTTTCGTTTATTATCTCTTATATCGTTTCCATAGATTCGTTAGAACGTTTGAAAGTCCGTTCTCGCTCTCTTCGTTTGAAAAATCAGCATCTTCCTTTGCTTTTTTCGTTGCATCCATTTCTTCTTCCGGCTCTTTGAATTTAAATTCGAGAACGCCGTCGAGAAGTCCAAAATCAAAGGCTTCTTTCGCTGTCATAAATCTGCCTTTTGTAAGAAGCTTCAAAATTTCCTGTTCGCTTCTTTTTGTTCTCCTCATCAGGATAGTCTTCGCTTGCCCCTTAATCGTTCCTAATTCGCGCAGCATTTTTGTGCGCCAACCGATGCTGTTGAGGTCGTGCTCGGTAATAATATCTATAGAGAGCGCATTATGACACATGATCGCACAGTTTTCCGTTGCCAGTCGATAGGTGCATCCTTGGAGTAAGAACATTGCTGCAGCGGAACACGCTTTCCCGATAGCAAGCCCTTCGACTCGTATTCCCGTTTCGAGCGCATACATCATGAATTGATCATGGATCTCAAGCCCTTCTTGCACTGCTCCGCCGGGTGATGAGATCTTGACGGTAAGGACGCCGTCTGCAGGAGGTTCGTGTGTGAGTATCATGAGAGAATCGCGAACATAATCTGCCATTTCTTCGTTTACCGGTCCGTGAAGGTATAAAAACCCTTTTTTTGCCAATGTTAAAAGTGCCAGATTTTTTTCATCTTTCGGGATGATAAACTTTTGTCCCTCGTTCATTTCATCGTTTCGCATACTTTTTCTTATGCTTTTTCTTGCTGTAAATTGATAACTCATGTTTCACCCCCGTTTACTCTTTCTTTGAAAGAACCGAACAACTAATCATATCCTGCCAGTTTCTGTCTTTTTCGTCAAATAAAGTCGCCACGGCATACGCCGTGGCGACTTTATTTTGTTGCTCGAGAAATTGAATTCTTCCGCGTTCTCGTCAGAGGACGAGAGATTATTTCCGATGAGGAAATTGGTCGTGGTTTGAGTTGTTTTTGTTTACCCGAGAAGCCCTTTTGTTGAGAGCTTGAACGGGTTTCCGAAACGCTGTAGAAATTTCGGATAAGATTGTGTTCGTAGTAACTTTTCTTTTGCAAATTGCAAATAAAGAACAGTGACTTTGGGTGTTTACCCGTAGCTTAGTTATTTATGTTTTTTCCGGTTTTTCAGGGGGACCGTCGCGAACTCGTGTCCCTCGATATGCCAGAAATCGTTTTTTCTCTGAAAGAGCTGTATGTCCATCCTTCTCTTTTCCTGCAAGAAACTCGTTAAATCTATGGATCTTAATTCGCGGTTCCGTGGGTCCATACACAAAGGCATAATGTCCACCATGTACGGACCCGAAAAGGGAACCGAGGAGCACCGACGAAATGGTCAATTTTTTAGTACTCATATTTTTTGTTGTTTTAACCAATACCGGAGAAGAACGCGCGTGATCTTCTCTGCTTGTTGATACGTCCCCTCACTTTCTATTCTTTCACAAAGAGTCAGCTGTAAATCGAATAAAATTGATTGTCAAACACCAGAGAGGAAATGTCTTTCAGACTAGGGAATAAACGGAATCAAAAAGTATAAAAAAACCAAAATGCAAATGAATGCATTTTGGTTTTTTTGAGTTACGTACACGTACTTATCTGCAAGGATTTGGCTCCACTGAACCATCCCAGTGTCGAAATTCCGAAGCTTCAAAAACAGCGTTTCCCACCATGTGTCCGATGATCTTTATCTTTTCTCCGATGCGGCTTCGTACATCTTTCGCGACGGCAGGTACACCTGTCGTCACCCATTGATTTCCCTCAAAATCAACGATTATAACGGGGTTGGTGGTGCTCGAAATGATCATTCCCGCAAGAAGTCCTTTTTCCGGGTGAAGCCATAAACAGGTGTGGTTTCCCGTTATATAGTGATAATACGGGATGGTTTCCATGAGATAATCGTCCGTGTCTTCCGCAAAGCCAGTAATATACATGAGTGTTCCGAGGATTAAACTTATGAGAATACTGAGAGAAATGATCATAGATTGCTTATAATGATATCCTTTCTCCGTTTCCGAAAAAGCGTAATAGGAATACGGGATACAAATAATTATGAAAATAAGCCACAGCATCGGAAGACTTTTCCAGACATGTTCCCAAAAACCCCTTCCGGCTTGTTGATAAATATCCCAATCATTTGTCAGGACAGTATTCAAAAAAATTCCGAAGGAGATGGAGCCGATAATAAGAGCGGAGAGAGAGATAGCCAACACCGAATAATCATGGAACAAAAACGTCCATTTCGGCTTCGGCGTAAGGTGGTCTTTCTTGATGCGACCCATCACGCAATTTATACAATTGTCTTCATGTTGCTTGTCCATATCTCTTTGTGTATTCTTCTTTGAATAGTGTTTTTGCTCTCGATATCAGTGTTCCGACCGTTCCGACAGGTTTCTTCAAAATGTCTCCGATCTCATCATAATCCATTTCTTCCAGATATCGAAGGATAAGGACTTCGCGATATTTTATGTCCATCTGGTTCAAAACGTAAGAAACTTCCTCTTTCGCGTAACGAATCTCTTTCTCGTTCGGTTGGCTGTCCGCAATATACCGCTCAAAGAAATCGTACTCATCGTTGTCGGTGGAAACCGTCTTTGGTCGCGACTTTTCTTTCCGTAAAAGGCTTACCGCGTGGTTATGTGTAATACGATAAACCCATGATGAAAATTTCAAATCAGGGTCAAATCCGTTCAAATTAAGGTATATTTTTATGAACACTTCCTGGAGGACGTCGTCGATGGAATCACGAAAAGAGGGGACGATACGGATGATATATCGCGAAAGGGGTGCGGTATATCGTTTCATCAGACAGCCGAAATACTCCTGATCCTCGATAGAGAGCGCAACCAGTTCCTCATCAGTCTTTTCTTCGCAAGTGTTGTACATAGAGTGGATGTGTGTGGGGTATAATGACATTATACACTAGTTTCGGCTTTTTGGGTGCATGGTGTACAAAAAGTAAAAAGGAAAAAGGAAAAAGAACGACGAACTCCGTTGCCTTTTAACTTTTTTCTTTTAACTTTTTACTTTCGTGCGTCGTCTCCCGCCACCCAGCCCGTCGTCCAACAAAGCTGGAGAGAAAATCCTCCCGATGGGCGATTTATATCGAGAACATCCCCGAGAAGATAGAGGTTTGGTACGATCTTTGATGACATGTTCATGAAATTTACTTCCGTGAGCGCGACACCACCGTCGGCAATGAGCGCTTTTTCGAAACCGAGCGTTCCGGTGACCGTGAAGGTGAGATCTTTCATTTTCTTCACCAGTGCTTTGCGTTCATCTTTTGTGACGGCGTTCGCGGGTCTTTCTGCAAGGGCGATATCCGGCAAGCTGAGAATTTGTTCAGCGACGGCTTTATCCATCATTTCCGGTAAAATATTTTTCAGAATTTTATTTTTGTTTTTATCAAACAATTTCACAACGCGTTTATCGAGTTCGTTTTCTTCCGTGTCAGGAAACATATCGATACTCGCGGTGACAGCACCTTTGTCTAAAAGTTTTTTTACTTCAAACGAGGAATTCAAAATGAGCGGTCCTGAAACGCCGAAGTGTGTGAATAGAATTTTCCCCGTTTTTTTGAGAACATTTTTATTATTCTGGCGGAAACGAATCGTCATGAAGGAAAGGGAAATACCGGAAAGTTCATGAACCCATTTTGCGCCGGTCGTGAGCGGGACGAGATTCGGATTAGGCTCTTTGACTGTGTGGCCGAGCGCTTCGAGTATCGCTGTGCCCTCGCCGCCAATCCCGGAAGCGAGCGCTACTTTTCGTCCGACAAAACTTTCTCCCGCTTTGGTTTCAATAACAAAATTTCCGTCACCGTCTTTCTTTAACGCCGTAACTTTTGTTCCGAGTTTTATCTCAACGTTGCGCTCCTTAATGTACTTCGCCATCACCTCTGTCACGTCGCTCGCTTTTTGCGTTTTTGGAAATGCGCGTTTTCTCGCTTCGATTACGAGGGGAAGCCCACGTTTCTCGAAAAAATCGAAGGTGTCTTGCACGGAAAATTTCGAAAAAGGGGAGAACAGAAATTCTTTCGCTTCGGGGAAGTTCGCCAAAAAAGCGCGGTTATCAAATTCCGCGTTCGTAATATTGCACCGTCCGCCGCCGGTCAGAGAAAGTTTTTTCCCGAGTTCTTTGTTTTTCTCGATCAAAAGCACCCGCCGCCTTGGCACGCCGGAGCTTTGAGCGGAGGCGGCACGCCCCGCGCACATCATTCCCGAAGGTCCACCACCGATAACGATAAGGTCAAAAATACGATTATTTTGCATTTTTACAGGGTATCATCTATTGACAAAATATGCAACGGTGTGTATATTAATTTTTGGGTTTGAAACAATAGGAGAAGAGAAATGCCAGCCAGAAATGCAAGAAAGGAATTAATAAAAAAGATCCGTGAAGATACCGAGTTCATTGTCGAGTTTTGGAAAAATCTTGAATGGAAGAAAGAAGTCATTTACTTTTTTGACAAGGAATATATCGCAGTTGAAGTAAGAGGGGAAGAAAAGCATCTCTATTTACGTTCAGATATGTTTGTCCCGCTCGTACTTGGTGCCGGATATGAAACGACGCCACTGACGGTCCTTTACGCAATATCTTCCGTCTGTGAAAAGTATTCTGTTGTCGGGTGGGATAAGTATACAACAAAAGAATATTTGGTCGATTTGATGGACCGTGCGCAGAACATTTACGAAGAATTGAATGAAGAATAGCAGCAAGCGGGTTTGTCGCCCGCTTGCTTTTTTGTGTCTCATACGTACTTAATGATAGAAAAGGAGTATAATAAAAACATGAAAACAATCATTCTTCTTCATGGCGCTTGGGTCACGCCGAAATCTTGGGACCCTTTTAAAAGTTATTTTGAAGCGAAAGGGTATCGCGTGCTTGCGCCGGCGTGGCCCGGGAAAGAGCATACAGTCGAGGAACAGCAAAAAAATCCCGATCCGTCGCTTGCGAAGTTGGGATTGAAAGAAATTGTTGATTATTATGCGAAAATTATTGAAGCCGAGCCGGAACCGCCGATTCTGATTGGGCATTCTTTTGGTGGACTATTCGTAGAAATGCTTTTAGACAGAGGTCTGGGGAAAGCGGGGATCGCTATCGATCCGGCTCCGCCCAAAGGCGTGTTCGCATTGTATCCGACGGCTGCTTGGGCGCTTCGTCTTCCTCTCACAACCGCGTTCGGCTGGAAAAAAATTATTCGCTGGCCGCTTCATCATTTCGCGTACGCATTTACGAACACGCTTTCTCCCGAAGAACAGGAAAAAGCCTATCGCGAATATGTCGTTCCCGAAAGCGGGCGAATATTCTGGCAGGCTGCGTTTGCTCCGTTCAATAATGTTTTGAACGTAAATTTTCAAAATCCGAATCGCGCACCGCTCTTGATAATTGCCGGAGAAAAAGACCACATCGTCCCCGCCGCCATCAACCGCGCGAATTTCAAAAAATACCAAGCGTCGTCTGCAAAAACGGATTTCAAAGAATTTCCCGGCCGCACGCACTGGATCATCGCGGAACCGGGATGGGAAGAGGTGGCGAAGTCTTGCGAAAATTGGATCCGGGTCAACGCATAATAAAAACGTCCTCAACGTGTTTTTGTCCGAGCGCCCGGGATATTTTCCATGCCAAAAGAAGGGAAGGGTTGTAACGCCCCGCTTCGAGAGAAATTATTGTTTGGCGTGTGACCTCACATTTTTCCGCCAGTTCCTCCTGGGTCATGCCGATCTTTTTTCGGAGTTCGGATATTTTTGTTTGCATGATAATAAAATAGAAAAATAAGAAAATAGAAAAATAGGAAGATTCAAAACGTTGGCGTCGGAATATCTTTCTATTTTCTTATTTTAATATTTTTCTATTATTCTTTTAATTATGTTTGTCCAGATAATAATTTGTCGCGGCTTTGGCAATGAGTGCCGAGACAAGAGCGATGAGGATTACAGGGTCTATCCATGCTTCTTTTCCTTGTGCGAGCGTGGCTGATATCTGGTATCCGACACCGGCTGTGAGGACGGCGATCATTACCCAGAGCGCATTTCTCTCCGCAATGGCTTCGTGGATAGTGTCTCGTTCGTCTCTTGGTACGCGTCCCATTAAATACGCGACATCAATAGCGAAAAAAATGAACCACGCCAAGATAAACACAAGAACCGTTTCACTTACTTGTACGAACGACATGATTGCAAGCGGAGCGACCATTATCGCCGTATACACCCATCCTTGCCATGTGCATGGGGTAAGTCCCCATCCGGTGTATTTTCGTCTTTTAAACCACTCTTTTTTTCCGATCATAATATTTTTGATAAATGATAATGTAACATAATTTATACGTAAAAAATATGTTACATTCTTACTATAGCACTTAGGAAAAAGAATGCAAGCGCGCATATGTTGACTTAATCAAAACTTAATAGTATAATACAGCACAGGTTTGAAATTACATTTGCCATAAGGAGATAAATCATGGAACTGTTAAAAATGATGCTGGGGTGCAGTGATTTTCCGCGGATGGAACCGATTTCTTTTTCTGAAACAGAGAAAGGCTACGAGATTTTTTTCAAGGCTTTAGAGGAATATCGGTCTGTGCGATACAGTTGGAAACACTCCGCTCTGTATATCGCCAGCCCCGAAGGCGTTCGTTATGGATACCAAATGAGTCAGGAAGAGTTTTCTAAGGCTGTTCGGAGGACTGTGACAAACTCAATCGATCTTCTTCGCCTCCTTGCCTTTTCCGAGATCCATTTCAAGATTATTGAGTGGGAAGAAATTATCCCCGTATCGATCGTTACCGATCTGGAAAAAATGAATGTACGGAATATCGGTTTGCCTGCGCCTCCGGAGGTAAGGAGGTTGGAACAAAAAATAATTCTTCCGATCTCAAATCTGGATTTGCTCGGACTGAACATTCTGCCGATCTCTTTTCCCGTAGAAGTGAGGGAAGAAAAACACGCCGCTTTTTTCAGGATATTGGAAAAGCAAAAGAAAAAATATGTTCTCTTTGACTGGGAAAAGGGTGAGCTTTTGGTAAAGGACCCGGACATCGGGGAAGAAGATTCCGTACAAACAATATCTTTTGAAGATTTTGTGAGCGAGGTCAACCGAACGCTGGAAGTCGAAAACAGCATTGAAATGCTGATACTTTTATTTCGTTCCGGAATCGTCGCCCATCTTATGGGATTAAAAAAGTACTTCAAGACAAAGGAAAGGACCCGGTGTTTTGGTGAACGTTTGGGAGAACTGGCGAGAGAGATCGTTTAACTTATCATCGCGCGAGGGTTTATGGCCTTCGCGCTTTTTACTTTTTGTTTTTTTCTCGTATACTGTATTCATGCACACACTATTATTTTTCGGCTTGATCCTTTGGGTGAGTTTCTGTTTCGCAAAAATGGAAATTCAGATCGAAGGAGAACGCGGCTGGGCGGATGCGCTTCCGACGTGGAGGTTGTCAAAAGATCATGTTCTTGCGAGGCTTTTGGCGGGAGGAAGGGAATTGACCGGTTATCATCTTTGGGTGCAGACATTCGTTTTTTCTCTCCTTCATCTTGTCTATTTATTCACGCCGTTTGGTTGGAGGATCGAATTACAGCTTTTTTCGTTCATTTTTTATGTGTGGATCGTTGAAGATTTTTTGTGGTTTATTTTGAACCCGGCTTTCGGATTGAAAAATTTCAGAAAACAAAAAATTTGGTGGCACGAACGTCACTGGTGGTGGATTGCGCCGCGGGATTATTTCGTGTTTATTCCGATTGCGACGATTTTCTATTATCTTTCTTCTGTCATATAAAAAGGCGCCCCGAATTATCGGGGCGTTCGTTTTTGAAATATTAGTGGCTGTGGTGAACGACGTCACACCAGTCCATGTCTTTTTGCAGATGCAGTTCTTTGAGAATATCTTCGGGTTTGTAATATTTTAATCCGAATGTTTTTGCAACCGCTTCATAGGTAATTTTTCCGTCAACGATGTTCAACCCTTTTAATAATGCTTTGTTTTCATTACAAGCATGACGCCACGTTTTATTCGCCAATTCGAGCGCATAGGGAAGCGTTGCATTAGTAAGCGCGATCGTGGATGTCCTTGGGAACGCGCCGGGCATATTTGCTACGCCGTAATGTACGATTCCGTCAACAATGTAGGTCGGAGCATCGTGAGTCGTAGGATGGATAGTGTCTACACATCCTCCCTGATCGACCGCGACGTCGACGATGACGGCGCCTTGTTTCATTAGCGATAAATCTTCGCTACGAATCAGTTTTGGAGCCGCCGCGCCCGGAATAAGAACACCACCAATAACGAGGTCCGCGTCTTTGATGTGCTTCAAAATATTTTCGCGATTGGAAACAAGACTTTCAGCTCCCGGCAAAATATCTCTCAAATACCGCAGGCGTGGAAGCCAGGAATCCAGAATGACAACGTTAGCACCCATCCCGAGTGCTTTTTTAGCCGCATTCAGTCCGACAATACCGCCGCCGAGCACGAGAACTTTTCCACGCGCCGTTCCCGTAACTCCGCCTAAAAGAATCCCGCGACCGCCGTATATTTTTTCCAAATACTTCGCCCCTTCGTGCGTCGCCATACTGCCGGCAACTTCCGACATCGGGATAAGCAAAGGAAGAGAATGATCCTCAAGTTCAACGGTTTCGTAAGCAATACAGGTCGCGCCGGACTTCAAATGGGCTTCAGTGAGAACTCTGTCTGCGGCGAAATGGAAGTAGGTAAAAATTACTTGCCCCTTCCTCATTCGCGGCCATTCGGGAGCAATCGGTTCTTTGACTTTGATGATCATGTCCGTAAGATCCCATACATCTGTGACCGGCATTATATGTGCCCCGACCCGGAAATATTCATCATCACTGAAACCGCTTCCGATTCCGGCAGTCGTTTCCACAAAAACTTTGTGACCAGCCGCAACAAGCGCCTCAACACCCGCCGGAGTAACTCCAACCCGATTTTCATTCGTCTTGATTTCTTTTGGAACACCTATTTTCATCACTGCCTCCTTATGAGAGATGTGAAATTAAAAGAGTTTCTTTTTTATAAAAGAACCCTTACTCCACTCAAAGTATATCTGAGGGGGGTATTTGTCAAGACTTCGTACGAATAGGAAAATATGAAAATAGAAAAATAGGAATATTAACGACGACGGCGTAATCTTCCTATTTTTCTATTTTCATATCTTCATATTGTTTACAAAAAAAGAACCCCGCATTACACGGGGCTCGGAAAGGTTGTGGTTACCGTTTATTTTTTATTTCTCTTCCAATTTAAGAATAGCGTTTCAAAAAAACTTGGTTCACGAATCGTGGGGAGTCCATAATATGCCGGCGTCACTTTTTTGCAAGTGCCAAACATTTTATCCCAGATTGATAGAGCGAAACCAAAGTTGCTTTCATGCTCTCCCCAAGTGCTGGAGTGATGAACCGCATGTTTGGATGGAACGACGAATACTTTTGAAAGAAGTCTTTCTCCTCGGAATGAAATATTCGCATGGTTTAACATTACGATGGATGTGACGATAATTTCGTTGAACGCAACCAGTAAAGTCGGGACGCCGAAAACGATTATAAAAATCGCTTTGCATATGGTGGTGAATAATACATCGCCGATATGCAAACGAAATGTTGTCGTCGCATTCAAGTCCCAGTCGCTATGGTGAACTCTGTGAAATTTCCACAAAAACAAATTTTTGTGACGCGTCCAATGGGAAACGTACATCATAAGGTCATACAGCACGAAGGAAATGATCATTTTGAGAGGAACACTATCGGTTACATTGAGCAATCCGAAACCGGACAAACTCTCGGCAATCGCCAAGAGCGAAGATACCGACAGAAGATTCATAACAATATCATTGAACAAAAATATCTGCAGGTTCACTCGTTTTGAGTGGCGAACGATATCTTGTTTATTATCCCGATGCATATGGTATTTTTCCAGAGCGACAAGTGCGGCAAACACGAGAAGTATGAACGCCTTCTGATACCCCGAAGAGAAGAGCAGACTCTCATTGTTGAGTTCCATGATAAACGTCTCCGATTGTTGTAAAGAACAAAAAAATGGCTTGTCACTTTTTTGGGGAAGCCCCGAGAAGAGACACGCCATTCGGAAGAAAAAAATTCTTCCAACGACAAGCATATCTTAATACGCACTTCATGTCAAAAAAATTGCGTCACGCTTTTTTTATTTATAAATTATTGATATAATGAAATCAGGAATTATCAGCGATAATATTTTTAATTTTATGGCAAAAGGAATGACGCACAAAAAAGAGGCGAAGAAACCGAAAAAAGGAGCGAAGAAATAATTTGGAAAAATGAAAACCGCCCGTGGGCGGTTTTTTGTGCAGAACAATAGTAAGTTAATTCAAGCCTTTATTTCACGTCTTCGACGAAAGGGTATGCCACCCTCACCCGCAGTACGTCTGTAACTGAATTCGGGGTAACAGGAGAGTTGTCTCTCGCCCAGTCTCCTGTGTATCCGCAGATAGAATTGGAAAAGATAATATCGTATTTATCGAGCCATTTTCCGATCGCGCGGGCAAAGATCGGAAAATCTTCTTTTTCAGTGTCTGTTGGCTTAAAAATAAGCTGCGTAAGTCCGCTATATATAGTTCGTTCATCCGGTTGTCTCCCGACTAAACCGCAGACGGCATAGTAGAATTCATCAGGATCAAAGATTGTTCGCGGCGGTAAGTTAATTGTTTTCATCGGTCTTTCCTGTGTTGTTGTAGGGTTCAAACTGTGTATATTATATATTATTATAAATATTTGTCAAGTTTTAAAAAAGCGCGTATTTAAACGCGCTCTCCGTTTTATTTGGACATTATCTTTTCTATTTCCAAATACCGTTCCATTTTCGAAAAATTTCCGATCATTTCGGCTTTTGCGTAGAACGCCGGGAAATTTTTTCCGGACAACTCGAAAAGTTTTTGGAAGAAGGGTATGAGTTTCCGGTATTCATTTTCTCCGGCAAGGTCGGCGTTATTTGGTGGTCTCCCGATCCATTCATCAAAACCGCCGTATCCGCCCCATGATCGTTTCAGTGCGGCATATTTTTCGTGCAGTTCGGAAAATATTTTTTGTTTTAACCGCCGCGTTTCATCCGCGGGGGGTTTTTCGAGATACATCAAATGAAGTTTGAGACGGATGTGGGTAATGAGCGAAGAAAATTCTTCGAGCCTTTTTTCTCCCAGAAGAAATTTTTCCGCTTCTTCGTTCCCGTAATGTTTGTGTATCCAGAGGAACTGTCCTTTGTGACCGACAAAAGTCGCAAACGCTTCATTGTAGGCGGTGTCGTCTTTGATGTATAAACGCTCGTGAGCGGTCTCGTGGAAAATAATACCAGCGAGCAAGGAGGGAGAAACCCTCAGATGCATATTCATAACGGGATCCGCGAACCAACCGAGTGTTGAAAATGCGAGAACTCCGCGAAGAGAAACGTCGTATCCTTCCGTCACAAGTTCATTTTTTACGCAATTTGCCCGATCTTCGTCAAAAAAACCGAGATACGAAGAACAGCCGATAACGGGGAAGCACCAGCGCTTTGGAGTAACGGAAAATTCCGGCGTTGCTGTGAGTGCCCACGTGGCGTAGTCTCGACCGATGTCCGCATAAGTGGTAAAACTGTCGGAAACCGGAAGTTTGAGTTCGTAGATCGCGAATTCGCGCATTTCTTGTACCCGACGAAGATCTTGTTGTAATTCTTCGGGCGTATTTTTGTCGGCAAGGAGTTTTGTCATCGGCGTCCGATGAGAAAGTATCTTTGCTTCGCCAAAAAGTATATGGGAATAATATCCGGGACCGGTGATCGAGGAGCAAGAACCAAGGAGGGCAAGAAAAACAAAAAGCACCGTCCAAGAAACAAGGCGCCATTTTTTGGTGATATTCATGAGGCACCTCCGTGTATATTTCAAAGAAGAGGGTCTCACTATATAATACCACCTTTGAAAATTTTGGCATTACTGCGGTCGGTCGAGAATCTCAGAATCATTTAAAACCTCTTCCGCGTGTACGATTGGGTTGACTTTTTGGTAGTGTTTTAGGATGATACCTTTTTCGCTCACGAGGAACGATTCGCGGACGACGCCCATGTATTTTTTGCCGTACAGCGATTTTTCTTTCCAGACGCCGTATTGATTGACGACCTTTTTCTTTTCATCGGAGAGGAGCGTGAAATTAAGGGATTCTTTGTCGCAGAATTTTTTATGCGAATCCACCGAGTCGGTGCTTATGCCGAGAACGGTTATTTCTTTTTCTTCATATTCTTTTGCATGGTCGCGAAAACCTTGCGCTTCCAGTGTACAACCGCTCGTCATATCTTTCGGGTAAAAATACAGCAACACTTTTCGCCCGCGATATCCAACCAAGGAATGAGCTTTTCCATTCTGGTCCGGCAATACAAAATCCGGCGCATCCTCACCGACGCGCAAAGTTTTTTGAGTTTTGATCTCTTTTTTCATAATTTCATTTATTTATACTTACTCAGTAGTACGCACCCCATTAATGAAAAATTTTTAAAGAGGGAATTTTATAACGGTAGTTCTTATGGATCAGTTTTTTGTTAAATTTGGTTTGGCCGGAAATGAATATGAAAATAGTTATACAGGTGTTGAATAAGTTCATCAAGTTTGTAAAGTGTTTCAAGTTCATAAAGTACAACAAAACAAAACCCCTCTCGCTCGTGATGAGCAGAGGGGCTTAGCGTTTAGAAAGCAACATTAAGGAATATGTTGGTGAAGCCGAGAAGTTTCGCAGAATCTCGTTCTTTATCCAGGGCTATTTCGTAAGGATATCCTTCTATTCTAATTAAGTAACGTCCATCAAGTTTGGCTTTTCCTGTGGCAATTACTCTTGCCCGCCAGTTATACATGTCTGTGTCTGGAATACACTTACCAACTTCAGTACTGGAAATTTCAATTGTCGTACCAACTTCGGGAACCCATTTGGGTAATATTTCTTTTTTCAGTTGTTTCATTTTCTTTTCCTCCTTTATCTCGCCACATCTCTAAAAAGAGCGACGGGGTAACTTGTTATGTGTTATTATGTTGTAATGTTCATACGCTACATATTATACTAGCATAGTTGAATTGAAATGTCAAGCATTATTTGACAAAAAATTTGTTTATGTTATTCTAGAAACGGTTGAAAATGGGTAAGTTTTGTAGTTTTGTCATGGGGGCAAAGAGGAAAAACATGCCAAATATTTGGAGAACATTGAAATGTCAAAAGAATTGAAAAAAAACAAAAACGGTCATTATACCATAACAGTAACCGGTCTTTATCTTACCGGCGAGGAAGAAATCGCACGACTTGAATCAAGAGGAATTCCCGTCTGTTCGTTTGCTCGTCACGTTTTACTTGGTGAGCTTTGGGAAGAAGGAGATTATGAAGAAAATGACAGAAAACATTATGATAAATATAATGAAAAACATCGTCTGGGTAAAGGAGAGGAATATCAAGTCGTTCTTGTTCCAGGGGAAGAAGTTGGTAAAAAATATACTAGGGAACAAATGAAAGAATATGGCAAGAAATTCGGATACAAAAAATTGCAAGCGGGCGCTATGCCTCGCCTTCGTGAAGCTCTTTCCAAAAAACAATTGGATGAAAAAGGTTTAACTGGTCGTATCGCAGGTATGCATAGTCGACTTGAACATCCGTACGACGGGGATTCCCTTGTTCTCTATTTGGGCGACTTGAATGGTAAGTCCTCGCTCGATGCACAATGCGATGACCCATGGCACGAGGGTGGGGAGCATAAATGGTATGGCGGTTTCTTCGTGTTCTATGACCCGCAAGTTAGTTCTTAAAATTTGATCTTTTGAATTTTTGACCCTTTGCGTTTTGCAGAGGGTTTTTTTGATACAACATAACATCAGGAAGGGGTGGAATGATGAAAACTATGCAAATAGTGTACTAATGCGGAGATTAATGAACGACGTTAGAACCTCTTTGATTGAAATAAATAATACCCAGTATTTACAAGCGATGATGGAGTTTGTGAAAACATTGAATGCGAAGGGTGTCTAGGGGAGATTTTGGGAAGAGATTAGAACCTCTGGAAATAACATGTTGCAGCGCTAAAATTATTGTGGTATATTTGGCGTGGATTTTAGAAAAACGGAGAGGTACCATGACATCTGAACGAACATATCATTTTCTTGAAACACTTATGGATAACAAATGGCACCGCCAGCTTCCGGCGGGTATCGGACGGGGTACTGTGTCTCGATGTAAACAATTCGCTATGATCGAAACAAAAGAGGGAGAGAAACTGTTTCGGATTTCAAAAAAGGGACGGATTATATATTTGGAATATCAAAGCGGAAAAACAGGAGAAATTTCCGATGAACTTCGTAAATGCCAACTTACAAAGTTACGAAAAATGCTTGGTCAGCATGCTGTTCGTTCTTTACAAAAAGGAACGGCAATCTTCAAGATATGGCGTCGCTCTCAGCCACACAATTGGTGGGTAGAAAGCAATAACGGAAGCTTCCTTTGGCATTCCACTGAAAATAATCCTCGTCCGAGTATTTCAACATATTTTGACCTTGTCAAAAATTCTTCCGAGCGTATTGTCACCGGACACCGTGAAATAATAGGTTTCGATGAGGGTGCTCATGAATTGTCTGTTTATAAACTGAAGAGCGTATATAGTTAAAAAGAAGAGATATACAAAGCTACACAAGAGAAACAGTTGCTCGGCAACGGTTTCTCTTGTGTAGATTATTTTACACAAAAAGCATCTCCTGTATGAGGTGCTTTTTTGTTGTAGTATATAAGTTTTCATAAAAATAAAGAGCTCACAAATACCTTATTGGGTATGCGAGCTCTTATAAAAAAATTAATCTTTATTTCGTCTACTTTATTTTTCTTAATGCTTCCGATAAGTTTTTAAGGACTGACATCTCTTCTTCGGGAGTACGTTTATAGTCGGGTGGTGCATTTGCTGGTGTAACCCGAAAAGATTCTATCAACTCATATGCGTCAAAATCATCTTCATTGCGTTTAAAATCTAAACAGTCATTTTCTTTCATCTATTACCTCCCATTGTTTATTACCGAACAAATAATAGCACGGTTGTTCTAACTTTACAATACACACAAAGAAAACAATATTGACTTAAATCTTCATCTTTCGATTGAGGCATTTTTTATTTTTCCATATAGTTCTACCTATTTCTCTATCCGTGCCCGCCCTGCGTAGCTCGTAGCGTAGCGAAGAGCGAAGTGGGGGAGATTAATGAATGATGTTAGAACCTCTTTGTTACCATCGGATGTCTGTTCAAGCCTTATGATTACACAAACTTGGTAATGGTTGAGGGACACGGAATGACATGCCGAGAGCGGTTTGTGTTGTTTATTAAGGAAATCACCATTCCCAATAGAACCTCATCACGAGGACAGCGGACTAAACCCCATTTCTCACAAATAGAAAGTTTGTGAAGTACAACGGTATAGGTGGAGAGTTATTTGAAAAATAGAAAAACGCCGCTGGTAGCGGCGTTTTATGGTGTGCGAAAGAAATTTAAACTACTGGCAACCCCGGTGTGAGTACCTTCTATTATTGAGAGCGCTCAAACCAAAGATATTTTTTTTCTTTCAATTCGGCAACGTCTACATCCCTAATCGTTTCCACGATCCACGAGAAAAAATCAGCGGAGAATTCAGGGTGCTCGTCCGCAAACTTTCGTATATAGACTTTTGTTTCTCCTGAAATAACAGGAGGGAACGAATTATCCGCCACACTTTCTCTTATACGGTAATCAAGCGGATACAAACTTGCTATGAGACAGAAATATTCTCGGCTCGTAAAGATAGCGATTACAGAATCGTCTGCCGGAAACGTAAGGTACGGATTGACAGTCAGACGGTTGTCATCAACCAACGAGACTAGTATTCCGCGAGAAAGTTTTGCGCTGCCCAACGAAAAAATATAATGTACACCATCGAGTCCGAATGTACACTCAATATCCGGGTATTTTTGTAGGGCGATATCAAGGTTTTCTTGTGAGCCAAAAAGCTCAACGAGTAGTTTCTTTTCTTTTTGGAGGCGCGCTAACTCGGTGTCCAGTTTATTGATCGCAGGATATATTTCGGCACATCTTTTTGTATTCATCTTGATTCCTCACTTTGTGACTGTTCTTGCTTTACTTTACACCGAAATCGATTGTTTGTCAAGCCATACGGGACAGAATTAAGCCAGTCACGATTCTTTTTTGAAATGTGTGTTGTGGTTGTTTTTTTGCGGACGACGGGCGGGAAATTGTGTGCTTCGCACGCTATCTATGGGGATATCTTCCCTTAGGGACAGTACCCGTTTCCGATTTGTTCGGATTGCTATCCTCACAAATAACGGAGAACGGCTTCGATTCCCCCACGCAAGACAAGCAGTTGTCTTGCTCATCTCCACCGAAAATTTACAAACAAAAATACCGGCTTGCGAGCCGGAATTTTTGTGTAAATTTTGGTGGAGATTAATGAATGACGTTAGAACCTCCTTGATTGAAATCGAGAATGCCCAGTATTTACAAACGATGAGGGAGTTTGTGAAAACATTGAATACGAAGGGTGTCCAGGAGAGATTTGTGGAAGAGATTAGAACCTAGCCAAAAAAGTTTTGACTTTTGTTAAAAATATTGTATGATTAACATCAGTTCTTTAGCCTAAGGAGAGATAGTCAATGAAAAAATTGAACATTGAGCTAGATTATCTGACAATAGAAAAAATGATTAGGATGATCGACGAACCCGGTGGAAGCATTTGCGAACGTATTCTCAGCGAGAACCGCACTCTTTTTGAAACGGCACGAGGGTCTACCCATATTCATCAGGCTTGGGGCGGCGGATATATTGATCATATTACAGATGGAATGAATTACGCGCGACATCTTTATTCTCTCGATTCGGCTATTGGACGACCCATGCCGTTTTCTCTTTCCGATGCTCTGTTGGTTTTTTTTCTTCATGACCTTGAAAAACCATGGAGAATTCTCGTCAACGAACAAGGCGAAGCGGAAAACAAGGAGGGCCTGAATACGAAAGAGGCGTTCAAAAAGTTTCGTGAAGATAAACTTGTGGAATATGGTTTAGGCCTTACTCCAGAACAACGGAACGGTTTGACGTATGTCGAAGGAGAGGGGAGGGATTATTCCAGTAAGTATCGGGTCATGAATGAGCTTGCCGCGTTTTGCCACAAGGTGGATGTTTGGTCGGCTCGTCAGTGCTATGACTACCCGAAAGAAAATGGCGACGAATGGACAGGGGCCGGACGTTTTCGAACAATGAAGTGACATTTGTTGAGCTTGCTTTAATCAGTAAGCTCTTTTTTTGTACACAAAAAATACCTCATTTTCGAGGCATTTTTTATTTTTCCGTATAGTTCTATCTACTTCTATATCCGTGCCCGCCCTGCGTAGCTCGTAGTGTAGCGAAGAGCGAAGTGGGGGAGATTAATGAATGATGTTAGAACCTCTTTGCGTGAATGCGAGAATACTCTGTATTTACAATCGATGGCGGAGTTTACGAAAACACTGAACATAAATGGTGTCTAGGTGAGATTTTGGGAAGAGATTAGAACCTTTCAAAAAGATACATAGATTTTCAATAATGTTTATAGTATAATTTAGATTATTTGTTAAATATATGAATTATGAGAATGGAAGGATTTTCTCCGCCGCAAGCGGAAAATAGCGAAAACAATATTGAAAAGAAACGTCTTGAAATTCCAATGGTTGATGTGACAATGAAAGAATGTGCTTCAAGGTTTGAACGAAAAGAAACGAGCGAACAGCTTCGTGTTTTTCTTGATGAATATTTTGCCGAGGCGATAAAAAATACGGAAATTTACAGCTCTGCGAAGTTCGGCACATCTTTTCCTTATGCGGTGGTAAAGTTACCGGAACTTGCACAGACGATATATGAAAAACTGGGGAAGCCGACAAGCATTTCGGAGAGCATCTCTTCTGGAAAAGCGGAAGATCCAGAAACCGAAGATACTGTTTTGGAAAAAGAAAAATCGCATAAAGAATTTATTTTCGGAACTATGTTTTCTGTTGGTTCCGCTCATGCTTTTCATTGGGCAGAACACGGTATCGACCAAATCGCGAAAAAATTACCCGGCGCACTCAATGCTCTTGCTCGCGGAGAAGAACCGGAGGACGTTGAGATATATGGTATGGGAAATCCGGCAGGAGAACTTGGCGATGTGTCGGACGAATTTGTAAATAAAATGGGAGACAAACCGTTTGAAGCGTGTGGGGAGCTGTATGCGGAGTTTTTGCAAACATTATCACAAAAAGATAAAAAATCCGCTTTTCGATTGTGGGGTGTTTCGATGGGAGCAAGTATGGCTGGAACAACAGCAGAGGCTTGGCTTAAAAACGGAGGGGCGACACAGTCGTTTGAGGAAGCAGAAAAACAAAATATTCCCTATGTTTCAGTTAATATGCAAGCGCCAGTCGGTGCGAGCGGAACGAAGTTTCAGAAATGGCAGATACCTCTTGGGTTTGCGGCGGAAATTGCTTATCAGTTGGCAAGTAATCCGTATGGACGCGAAGTTGGGCAAGGTGAAGGAACTTTTATGAAAACTATAAAAGAAGAACTGGAAAAGAAAGGAATATCGCTAAAGACAGGAGAAGAAGATTTGAAAAATAAAGTTATTTCAAAATTCCTCGATGAACTTCGTAGCGGTATTCCCATTCCAGAAGGAGTCAAAACAAATGAGGTTATTGGAATTTATGACCCGCTGATGTATTCAAGCGAAGTAAAATGGGCTTCGGAAAAACGTGAATGGGAAGAAGCGGGAAAGCACAGTTTAGGAGAAAGCATTATCCCCACGGAAGAAGAAAATCGTCGACGTTTTGCTATCAACCAAACACATACCCCTGCTGTCGTTCGTGAAAATTATTTTAAGCGTTTAGTCAAAGTAGCAGAAGAAATGGAATCGCTCAAAAAATAAATATACAAAGATTTGGCAAAATTATTTAAAAAGCACCTAAAGGGTGCTTTTTATTCTTCCATATAGTTCTATCTACTTCTATATTTGTGGAGATTAATGAATGACGTTAGAACCTCTTTGTGTGAAGTAAAGAATATCCAGTATTTACAAGCGATGACGGAATTTTCAAAAACACTGAATACAAAGGGTGTCTAGATGGGATTATTGGAAGAAGTTAGAACCTATTTCGGTTTTTGTTGACTGTTTTGCTAGATTGTGGTTATATATTTATTGGAGATTCTTTAAAAAATGGAGGAAATTATTATGGCTTGGCCATCATTACTTGTACTGGTAAGACACGCAGAATCAGAAGGAAATGTTTTAAACGTAGACGAAAGAGCACTTACTTCTCAAAGCACATATCAGTATTCTTTAACAGAACGTGGCAAAAAACAAGCCACTATCACCGGTGAGTATCTCAAAAAGACTCTGGGGGAATTTGATATCCACTATGTTTCTTATTATCAACGATCAAAAGAAACCATGAATATCATGTACCCGAATGCTCATGTATACGAAGATCCGCGGTTGGCCGAAGGGCAGAGGGGAATTTGGCACACGATGACAACCAAGCAAGTTCTTCATCGCTTTCCGGAGGAAATAGAAAGAAAACAACGCGAAGGATTATATCATTATAGACCACTTGGTGGCGAAAATTGGCCCGATATTGAACTCCGAATTCACAGTTTTCTCGGAACATTAAGTCGGGATTACGAAGGGCAACGTGTGATTATTGTCGTGCATGGACATTGGTTCATTTTATTTCAACGTCTCATCCATCATTTCTCGATAGAAGAAGCCCTGCGCCGTCACCGTATCGGCACAGTTAAAAATACGTCAGTCGCAATCTATAAAGGAAGTATCTTGGACGGTAAATCACGCCTTGTTTTGTTGGAAGAAAATATCGTTCCCTGGTATGGAAAAATAGAGTAAACCTAACACCCTGTTTGTCACACAAAAGCACCTCCGAAATGAGGTGCTTTCCTATTCTTCCATATATTTCCATGTAGTTCTATATCTGTGGAGATTAATGAATGACGTTAGAACCTCTTTATGTGAAATAAATAATACCCAGTATTTACAAGCGATGACGGAGTTTGTGAAAACATTGAACACAAAGGGTGTCTAGGGGAGATTTGTGGAAGACGTTAGAACCTGTTTGTTTGAAGTATGTTTAAATATTTTAATGTGTCATCCGGAGAGCATACTTTATAAGCAGTTCCACCAAGACTTTCAAAGACTTTACAACTGTTTTCTGAGTCCTCAATCAAAATAGCGTCAGTAATTTTTCCTTTCACGTGTTTGGTAAAAGAATTACCGTCATTTTCACTTTTGAGTTGTTTTTCGTCAAAAGAGTTCACGATAACATCAAAGTATTCATTTAAGTGTAGGGATGGCACAGTAAAACGACTGAAGCAGTCCATATTTCCAGTAATCAAAACTACATGGAAAATATCTCTAAGGTCGTTTATCAGCGCGAGTATTTCTGACTCAATTCGCATTGTTTGGCAATCTCTCACAAATAAATTCCATAGAGATTCATAGTCAATGTTTGTTTCTTTTGCTACTATCCGATTAATCTCTTCGGAAGAATAAACACCTTTCATCCAGTTGTTGACTATCTGATTTTTCCCGCTGAAAAGCAGGTTCTGAACTTTGTCGCGGTCATCTTCATTGAGACTGCGCCAGAATCTATCGTGGCAAATAGTTCCATCAAAATCTATAAAAAGCGTTTTCATATGGTCATTATATCAAAATAAAAATGCCCTGAAAATCGGGGCATTTTTTATACTTCCATATAGTTCTGTCTACTTCTATATCCGTGCCCGCCCTGCGTAGCTTTAGCGGAGCAGGGGAGATGGGAGTTATTTTAAATCAAATGTTTATTTGTAAAGGCATGTCCCGAACCTTGTTTCAAATATTTTTCAAATTTTAGTGCCAGGGATTTGTCATGAAAAGCACAATACCACATTAAAGAATACGGTTTTTTGGTCGACGAGTATTTTGCTGAGCCGCCATTGTGATCTTTGATCCTTTGCTTGAGGTCGGCAGTTACTCCTTTATACAAGCTTCCGTCTTTTTGACTCTTTAAGATGTAAACATAGTACATGGAGAAAAGTATATCAACTCTGTTTTAATAAAGCTACGTCCTGCTCCGCTAAAGCTACGCAGGACCACTGCTTCGTAAGTTTGCAAAAAACACCCCGGCTGGAGTGTTTGATGTGCCTGCACTGCGTAGCTTGTAGCGCAGCGAAAAGCGAAGCAGTGGAGATGGGGGGAATCGAACCCCCGTGCAAAAAGGAACTCTTGGTGCCGATACAAACTTAGTTTATTTTTTTTGGTTTAGACCTGATATGTTTTAAATAAACAAAATCATAGCAGTGTCGATCTTCTTTGTTTTGAAAATGTTCCGAAGCATTAACATTTTCTATCCTGATGTTTATTACACCTTTTCTCTTTTATCAGGAGTCGAAGCGAAAAGATGCCGTGCTTAGGCTAAAGCGAAAGACGGAGCAAAATACGGTGAAACCACCGATTTTACTTTGGAAGATAAGTTTGCACTTAGCTTTTTTCCTGCGCATTTTAACGGGCGAGCAGGAGTAACCGGTTTGAGCATTCAAGAGGACGGCTTATTGTCTAGGCCGATCATCCCCATATTTTTTCCTTTCAAGGTACATGTACAGTATACTCCCGTTTTGGTTGCTTGTCAAGATAAACCCTTGACAGAATTTGGAGATAGTGCATAATAGCTGAAGTTTGGCGTGTATGTCAAATAGGTTCTTTGAACCATTTAAATAAGGAGATGAAAAATGTGGCGACTTTTGTTGGTTGCTCTTATTGTTGGGCTTATATCATTACTTGTAAGAGAACTCCGAGAGGGGTTTAAAAAGGCTAAAATTTTCGCGGAATTAAAAAAAGCGGAAGAAGAGAAAGAACTTGCTGAATTGGAGAAAAAGCTTGAAAAAATAAAAAGCGGAAAAGTTACAAAACCGAAAACTGAAACACAAAATTTATCATAAACCAATCGGAGAAAGAAGAAATGGAAAAATTGTTGGATGTAAATGCGTTTAACGTAAAACGAATCGGAATATATGCGGGGAGTATTTTACTTCTCATAATCTTGTGTGTCCTAAATTGGGGCATTAACGATGCGGGACATCGTACGGTCATTCAGTATCCATGGGGTACGATTAATGTAAAATTTGAACCAGGGCTGTATGTTACATGGTTTGGTAAAGAAGATGTCTATCAAGATGTCATCACTTTTGACTTTGATAAAAATGATGCGACAGGAGAAGTCTCACTGAACCAAACGGGGATTGCCGTTCGCTATCAAGATGGCGGTACGGGAACGATTTTTGGGAAAGCTCGGTTTAGTTTACCCGCGGATGAGACAACGATGGTAACGTTGCATAAAGCGTTCCGAAGTAATCAAGCGGTTACATACAAACTTATCAAGACCGTTACCGAAGAAGCACAAAACCTTACCGCCGGGCTTATGAGTTCGGAAGAGGCCTATGCGGAAAAACGCGGTACTTTTACCGAGTGGGCACGCATGCAAATTTCGAATGGTAAATTTGTGACGGAATTGAAACAAATTGATACCAAAGAGGTTGGTACGGAAAAAACGGTAACGAAAAACATCCCTGTCATTTCCTATGGAAAAGATGGGTTGATGAAGCAACAAACAAGTGATTTTAAAAAATATGGAATTACGGTTGATGGTTTTCAAATCACCGACTGGGGTTTCGAACCGAAAACGCTTGAACAAATTGCCGCAAAACGTGCCGCTACTATGGGGATCATTACGGCAAAAGCTGAGGCCGATCGTGCAAAACAAGACACCATTACCGGCGAAGAAAAAGGTAAGGTTGCGGTTATGAATGCGAAGTATGCCCGCGAGGTCGTAAAGGTTGAAGCCATCGTAACGGCTGAGCAAGAAAAAGAAGTTGCGGTTATCGGTGCGAAACAAAAAGTTGATGTTGCCGAGCAAGCTAAACTTGAAGCCGAGCAAAAGAAACTTGCTGCCGTTGCTTACAAAGCGGAACAAATTCTCCGCGGTGAAGCTGACGGTGCTTATAAGCAAAAAGTTATGGAAGCTGACGGTGCGTTGACACAAAAACTTGCGGCGTTAGTGCAGATCCAAACTGCTTATGCCGAAAACTTTGGTAAACAAAAGTGGGTACCAGAAATTCAATTTGGTGTGGGCGCGAATGCCGGCGGTTCAAACGTTACTGACTTAATTAGTATGCTGAATGCAAAAACAGCAAAAGATTTGAGTCTTGATTTTTCACTTCCTTCCACTGTTAAACAGCAGTAATTAAAGTTAAACGCTCCGAGTAAAATCGGAGCGTTTTTTCTTTGCCGCGCCGTAGTCTTTGGCGAAGACGGGTTCGCCACACAATAGCTCGGTGAGAGCGGAGGCAGGTTGATTTATCTCGTGCTGTATTCTCTTGCTACGTCTCTTTCTATATCGCGTTTTTTTATTACCTCTCTTTTGTCATATTTTTTCTTGCCTTTGACGATGGCGATTTCGGCTTTAATTTTTTTTCCTTTCGGGTACATCGATATGGGAATTATCGTTAGGCCTTTTTGTCCTTCGGCTTGCGCGAGTTCGTATATTTCTTTTTTTGTCAGAAGTAATTTTCGGGTACGATCAGTTTGATAACCGACAACGGCATTATTCGGTTGGTAGTGCGGAATGGATGCGCCGACGAGAAATGCTTCGCCTCCGCGGACGAGTATGCGAGCACCGTCAAGAGAGCCGTGTGAATTTTTCACGGATTTCACTTCGTGGCCAAGAAACTCGATCCCCGCCTCGAATTTCCGGAGTATCTCATAATCGAAATGGGCTTTTTTGTTGTGAACGAAGGTGGGCATATATATAGTATAGCAAACAGGGGGTGACTTGACAAACGATAAATTAGAGGCTACACTCAAAAAAGATTTCGTCGGTTTTATCGGCGGAGGTAACTTTTATTTGTTGGCAAAAGAGGAGGATAATATGGTCATGACGACTTCAGAAGGCGATTTAGTGCACCCAAAACAGGCGGCAACAGAACCGAAAACAAAAATAGTATGGTCTGTCGCATCTGTGGAAACAGCGGAAACGGAAGCGGATGGGAACGGCGAGCAAAAATGGCACGTTGTTATGGATTCCGACTTGTGTGCCGGCGGGGAGGTTTAGGATGGGTGTGACTGCTAAGATGGGTATAACCTACGGTGGAAAAGAGCTTGAACAAGAAAAGGCGAAGAAAGCAAAATCCATTAATCTCTTAAAACAGGTGATGGAAAAGATAAACGATGTCCAATATCTTTTGAGTATCGGTATCCATAGTGGCATTTTAGACGTCGGACACGGAAATGTGTCAGTTGGAAAATCATTGCTTGGTACCGTTAATCAGCGATTTCTTGACGAAATTGCCGTCATTGAGGGAAAGGCCGTATATTTTCCGACATTAAATGATGAGGAATAACAGAAAAAAATGTTGAAGTCCCCGTGCCTAAGCGCGGGGATTTTTTTTATGCCTCCTCTTCATGAATTTTACATCCGGAACCATTACTCTCCGGCCGAGAGGGATACTTTTCCGCGATACGCAAATGTGTTATGATACATTTTATATGAAAGAACCAGAAAAAAACAAAAATATAAATACCAGTGAGGAGGAAATGATGCCACCGAAACCGCCAAAGAACGGGAACGGAAAAATGAAAATGCCCGAAGTCAGCCCTTCGAAGCAATTTTTTACGAACATCGGCGGCTCGATCCTCATTTTTCTTCTGCTTATAACGCTCTACTCCTACATCAGCGATCAGCAATCGAAAAAGCCGGCGGAGATCACTCTTACGCAGCTTGCGTCGTATGTAAAGAAAGGAGAAGTGAAGGCGATCAGCGTCGACGGAGAAAAACTCACTATCGATCTCAAAAACAAACAAAAAAAAGAATCCAAAAAAGAAATGGAGGATTCGCTTTCTCAGACACTCGTTAATTACGGAGTAACTCCCGACCAGCTTTCTGCTGTCCAGACAAAAGTTGTTGAACCGACCGGATTTTGGTTTTGGTTCATGAATTTGGCGCCGATATTGATTCCGGTGATTTTCATTCTGCTCTTTTTCTGGATCATTACGCGGCAGGTGAAGGGTGCTGGCGTGCAGGCGTTTACGTTTGGACAATCAAAAGCGCGCATTATCGATCCAAATGATACCAATCAAAAAGTTACGTTCAAAGATGTTGCCGGAGTAAAGGAAGCGAAGGAAGAACTCTCCGAAATTGTCGACTTCCTGAAAAATCCGAAAAAGTTTCTCGATATCGGCGCGCGAATTCCGAAAGGCGTTATCCTTATGGGCGCGCCGGGAACAGGGAAGACATTGCTTGCTCGCGCTGTTGCCGGAGAGGCGCATGTGCCGTTCTTCCATCTTTCCGGTTCCGAATTTGTGGAAATGTTCGTCGGTGTCGGGGCTTCCCGCGTGCGTGACCTTTTTAAGATGGCGAAAAAAATGGCGCCCGCTATTATATTTATAGATGAGATCGACGCGGTCGGACGCGTGCGCGGTACCGGCGTCGGCGGTGGAAATGACGAACGCGAACAGACGCTTAATCAGATCTTGGTGGAAATGGACGGATTCGAGCCGAACGAAAAAGTTATTGTGATCGCGGCAACGAATCGCCCCGACGTGCTTGATCCGGCGCTTCTTCGCCCGGGACGTTTTGATCGGCGCGTGACGCTTGACCTGCCCGACCTCGAAGACCGCGAAGAAATTCTTAAAATTTACGCCAAGAAAAAACCGTTTGCCGAAGATGTGAATTTGCGTACGCTCGCCGAACGCACTCCCGGATTCTCCGGCGCTGATCTATATTCCCTTATGAACGAAGGGGCGATTCTCGCTGCACGCGAAGGACGCAAAAAAGTCGCGCAGTTCGATCTCATCCGCTCAATCGAAAAAGTCATGCTCGGTCCCGAACGACGAAGTCACCTTCTTTCCAAAGATGAAAAGAAAATCACGGCGTATCATGAGGTCGGTCATGCGCTCGTCGCTTCCGTGCTTCCGCTTGCTGATCCGGTACAAAAAGTTTCCATTATCTCGCGCGGACACGCCGCCGGCTATACGCTCACGCTTCCGCTCGAAGAAAGAAAATTGCAGACGAAAAAAGAATTCTTGGATGACATCGCGAAAGCTCTCGGAGGTTACGCAGCGGAAAAAATGATCTTCGGCGACATTACCACCGGTCCGTCGAATGACTTGCAGGTTTCGACCGCGCTTGCCCGAAATATGGTGACGCGTTGGGGAATGTCCGACAGGATCGGACCCGTTGCACTTGAAGATCCGTCAGGAAAAGTTATTTACGGCCGCGGGATCGGCGAGAAAGAATTTTCTGAAGAAGTATCTGCAATGGTGGACTCCGAAGTATCTCTCATTATGAATCGAGGTCTCGAGCGTGCGAGAGAAGTCCTTGAAACACACAGAAAAGCGCTCGATATGATTTCCGAAGAACTCATCAAAGTAGAAACAATCGAACACGCGGAGTTTGAAAAACTGCTCATTGCGAACGGTATTGTGCCGAAGAAGAAAAAAGAGGAGCCGATGACGACGTAATGGTATTGAAATTATCTTGAATTGCTTACAAAGTATAAGCTTTATCAATTAAGAAGAATTAATTTTATGTTCGTAGACAATCACGCGGGGGGCGAAAAGGTCGGTGAGGTTCCGGAAGTAAACAAGGTCGGAGAAGAGATTGTAGAAAAGTTTGAGTATAAGAAGTACTGCGAGCTCGGCGGGATTATTAACGAGGGCGATTATTCGAGCGCCCTGACGCGAGCGAAAGAAACGGTCGTTGTCGATGAACATTTGGCAGGACAAGCCAAAAGTATAGCGGAGTTTGCGGGAATTTCTCTTGGAGAAAATGATCCGAGAGTTATCCTCTATGGCGTGTTAAGAAAGGATACAAAACCGGACGGCGGAGGCGATCACCACAGCTCAATGAGTGATCAACAACTTTTTGTCGAAGCTCTGCGGATGTATGGAGACGAAGATGCCCTTAAAAAATGCATTGATGCGTATCCCTATATTTCTTTCGACTACGGCAAATAAGAAAAAAAAGAAAATCCCGCTAAAAAAATGCGGGATTTTTTTTGTCGTGATTGACAAAGTCTAATAAATATGATAGCATTCAACTCTGATATCGCACATTCTGCAAAGAGGAGGAAAAAATGCACGATCGTCCGAAAGTTCAATACAAAAGCCTTTCTTGTGCACATCACGTATGGAAAAAAACAGGAGAGTTCCAAGAACCCGGGCATCGTATTAAAATTTTCCTTAAATGTATACATTGCCCGAAAATAAAGATTGCTTGGAAAGACGAAAAACAATGAGTAAGCCCGCACCCCGCGGGCTTTTTTGTTTGACAATAATATAAAACTTGTCTATTATCACAACGGATTCGTTTCTTGTTGAGGAATAAAAAAATGAGCGAAAATTTGTGCGGCGAACGAGTTGTATACGATTGGAAATTTGACGGGACGGACAGTACCTATTCGCTATTTTTTGGCGAAGGTGATGAAAGGAATAAACCATCCAACCAAACAAGAAAGGTTAAGTGTGGTCAGCCGTTTGATAGAATGGACCGCGCTTACTTAATGCATTAATTTTTTTTCGGCTGAATCCCCGCTCAAACGAGAGGGGATTTTTCTTTGACAAAGTCGGTGGGAAAAAGTATTCTTCTTTTTAGAAGTGGTGCATTTTTATATAGAAGAGGTTTCCAATGAATGACTTATATGCTCATTATTCCCGTGTTGGTTTTTCGAACATGAAGTATCGCAAGTGCGGACCCGTTTGGGGATGGTTTACTACCGAAGCGGCGCTTGTCGCCACACAATTCGTCACCTACACAGAAGGGCAACTCGTTATCGTTGTTCCGTACGCCGTATTTTGTGCCGGACACGTCTGCATTTATGTCGACAACTATTGTCTCGGGCAAAAAACCGCGACCGGAAAAATTTCTGAAGCGTATAAATGGGAAGAACGATTGGCAGGGCAAGGGTTTGTCCCGGAATTGATATTAAAGATCAAAGATTTTTTGTACAGAGAAAATAAGAAATAATAGTACCAAGCTCTGCAAGAAATTGCGGAGCTTGTTTTTTTTGTTTGTCGCCGGACGGGGTTTTTAACCCCGTTCATGACGTTTATATAAAAACATTTACAAAATGTTATTTCCAAATTCGAGAACAGCAACATGGGTGCTGCGATATAAACGTTCCGAACGCGGTCAGAGACCACGTCCGGCGGAGACAGACGAAACGTGACCTTGACAAATTAAAGTAATTGTGTAGTATAAAAACCAGATTGTAGAACATTGGCAATTGTGTAAAAACGAAACAGGAGAAAAGAAATGAAAGAAAAGTATGAAGAAAAAGATAACACTTGGGTGATTGTCTGCGTGTGTATCGCCGCGATTGTTTTGTTGGTGGTGTTATTGCGTGGAAATGGGAATTATCAGCCACCAGTACCATCAAGTACAATAACAAGCTTGCAAATGCGGATACAAAGACTTGAACAACATTACTCTGGTGGTGTTGCTCAACATTCTGCAGAGCAAGATCCCCCCGTCATACCACGATTAAAAACCGAAGAAGTACCTTGCTATAATGAGCACGAACTATGCTCATGGCAACGTCTTTAAATCCAATTGTAACGATAAAGAGTCGGAATAATTTCCGGCTCTTTTTATTTGGTGAGGGGTCTGTCTTTATAAACATCATCATTTTTGCGCCAGCAAAAATACAAAAAACAAACGTAGCAAATATAAAATAATTTCTCACGAAATGTGGTCATACCACCCCACCCCAAGCGAGCCGTTTCGTCCTTTTCCCGAGTTATGGGCGCGCCCTCCTTACAGGAGCAGTACACCTTTTCAATATTTTGTTTCGTACCTCACAAAATATTAGAAGAAGGTCTTGCGGAATGTGTTCCTTCCCATTCCTCACCATCCTCGGCGCGCACGCCGAAAAGGGAAAAGGATGAAACGGCGGGCTACTTTCCCCTTGACTATTTCTGCCGTTTTGCTATGATGTTTATCACTTGTCAGTATCGCTTTTATGCGTATTTTATTGTACGTGGAGAAAGAGGACGACATGTATACATCGTTTAAGAATTATTAGAAATAACGCATATTTATTAGCGGCCGTGGTTCGGTTGATTCACATCTTAAGAGCCGAACTTTGGCCGGTAAAAATAAAAAATATATGGCAGTAGAAGAATTCAAGCGGGATAAACCGCACGTAAACGTAGGTACTATCGGACACGTCGACCACGGCAAGACCACTCTTACCGCGGCAATTCTCCATGTTCTCGACATGGCGGGAA
>Ga0172379_10002728_pt1 | contig 30351 bp, 20 predicted proteins | sample GrowelOW334metaG_FD_119756 | JGI IMG/M metagenome (GOLD analysis project Ga0172379, IMG submission 119756) | Groundwater microbial communities from an aquifer near a municipal landfill in Southern Ontario, Canada - Groundwater well OW334 metaG | ecosystem: Environmental > Aquatic > Deep...
ATAGCTGGCTGGTTAATCTTTCGTTTTCCTCGCCATTGTCCCCGACGGTTACGCTCATAATGGCTTCCTGCCCAGAGCTTTCCGCGTCCGACGGATCCCCACCCTCGCGTTTAACTTCCGGGTTAGAGATTATACCGAGTAAGTCCTCCCTTACCTGAAGGACAAAAGAAGACATGGCAAGGGCAGATAGATTCCCATCTCCCGCAATTAAGCTAAACGCTTTAAGAATACCCGCAACTTCTTTCGGTTTTTTTCCGCGCAGTGACTGTCTTATAAATCCAAGAAGTACTTCCCTCGAAGGATCTCTCCCAATTCTCTCCGAAATAACATGTGCATTCTGGGAACGAGAAACTAAGCGCCTAGCATCAGAAGCTTCTTCGATGCTGATATTTGCCCTTTCCATCGGCTCTCCAAGAACTTGCATTCTTTCTGCAACATATAACGATTCTCCCGGGATTTCTTTTAAATATTCTCTCGCCCTGGTTTCTCCCTTTGCCGCGAGTGAACTCATAAAAACATATTCTGTTCTCATGTTCAGGGTAGCTGAAAGCTCTTTCCATCTCCGCAGTTTCATTACAAATCCGATAAGATTATCAACGTACCCGATCGTATGCCAGGCTTTTCCTTTTCCCTTCTCCTTATACACTTCAAGCAGGCGCTTGCGCATAGCATTAAGAGATCTAACATCAACTCTTACCAGCAAACCTTTCCACTTATTTTCATTACTTCCTAAAACAACCTGAAGAATTCCCTTTGCTTCTAAACTTAATGATTCAATAAGTTTATTGCTCAACGCTAACAGTTCAAGATATTCTGCCGGAGCTCCTTGGGGAACAGCAGATCGGTATCTTTTTGCAGTTTCAAGGGCAACAGAGATCGCGTCTAATGCTCTTTCTGCCGCTCTTAATCTCTTATACAAACTTTCATCATTGGTGCCGGCAACCGCTTTATACTCTCCGATAGCTTTTTCCGCTTCTCTCTGTTTTGAGCGAAGCAAAGAAAGGGAATCTTTCAAGTTAGGCAGGCCGGCAATATTTTGGCTGGATAAAAACGTTCGCAAGGCATCAAGTGTCGATTTGCAGAACACCCCTTCTTTCCATCCTGATCCAAGGCCTAAAGCACCGGCCATGACCAAAGAATATTGAAGATAGGCAATTGTTGCCCGGGCAAGAATAGGGTCATCTTTTGAGGGGATCAATTTACCATCCTTATATTCAATGGTAGCTTCAACATTCGTTCCCGATTTTAGAACAACGATATATCCGGTCGTTTCACTCTGGCGAGTCGTATATGAAACTTCAATGGTGTATTTTCCACGCCGAAAGAGATCAAGGACCTTATCCGGAAGCTGAAGTTCGGGGCGGGCGCTCCTTGCAGCAGAGAACGCAGCAAAGTCTTCCCGCAATGTAGGAGATTCAACGGGAGCCGCCAACTTAACCGGCTTTAGTTCCGTATTGTTGGCTACGCGCAAAAATAACATACGAAGAAGGCCGACAACAACCGGGTTCGATAAAAGCTGTTCTCTTGCCTCTTTTGAAAGGGTCGTTGATGTAGAATTATTATATATTCCGTTGGCAATAACTATCATTGTTAAAAGCTTTGTCTGGTCAATATTGCTTCCCGGAGCAAGACCAATAACCTGCTCAACAAAGAGGATCTCCTCTTCCCTTGAAAGCGGTGCGACCACAGCTAAAGGAGGAACAGTTATTGGCACAGTCCCTTGTCCAGAGGACGCAGAAACATACTCCTCGGTCTGGCCGCTTGGTGCCCAAGTTGGCCGCACGGGGAAATATGGACCTTGAACTCCTCCTGGGACCGGTAGTACCATCTTTTCCCTCCCTAAAAAAAATCGCTTTTAACAGTTGCCTGTTAGAAGCGATCGTAGTCAATGGGTATTTCTTGTTAAACCTTCAGTAACAGGCGGCCTGAAAGTTTACTCTTTTACTCTGCTCTCACTATATATATCGGGTTTTGAGGGGTATAACTTGCATGAAATAACGTGGAATATATACCTATTTTTTGGCTCTATTACTACTAATATTTATTGGTCACTGAAGCACGTCAGTCCCTACCCTCTGCGCTTCTGCCTCTACACCAGATGGGGAATGAGCGGTAGAAGGAGCAGTCGGTGGCAATGGAGGTGCTTTATGCTGTTTATCTGCTTTTGTTGGTCGTTTGGCATCACCTCTAGCTGGCTCCCGTCTTCCCTCGGGTCTTACCTCGGGTCTTACCTCAGGTCTTACTCCCGGCTGACCTAGTTGAACCGTAGGACCTTCCAAAGGTCTACCTACTTCAGCTGTAACCCCTTTTTCTTCGACATCCCCCTCGCTTACGGGCAGAGCTTCTAGTCCTTTCCCTTTATCTGGCCCCGTTACTGATGCCAATTTGCGAAATTCTTTTGGATGGATGTTGTCCTCGCCATGTTTACGAATAAAATCACTTGCTTTATATTCAAAATGATCCCGAACGACTACAGTTGCCTCTGTTCCAGCATAATCCGGTATATATGCCATCAATGTTTTTGTTACTGCGTCTAATCCCTTAATTTTCCTTGCTTTTGTTGCAAGAGTAGCCATTTCGGTAAATGCTTCCTGAAGGCCTGCGGTCTGTAATGCGGTAGAAGCATCAGGATTTGCCTTTATTGCTTCATAAGACTTCAAGTATAGGTTCCAAGCAGTCCGGAATGCGCCCATCGCCTGGGTAAATAATTCTTTGTTATTTCCGCGCTTAATAGCAAGTTCCTTTAGCACCCGGCCAAGCAAAATGTGCGCTTGGATGTTTTGGACATCGGCAGCTGCAGGATGTTGCTCTATGAATGTTACAAGCTTTGTTTTTGCTTCAAGCAATTCCTTTTCCGGAGCTGCAATATCCCTTAAAGCTATTTCTTCGGTCCCTCGTTCAGTTCGTTTTGTATAGAACAGTCCCCTCTGGATTTGCCAGACTTCATTTGGCATTTCAAGCGATTTGTTAATTAAACCAATTAGGGCGGCTAGTGATTCCGACCTGTTAGGATCTTTCTCCTCTAATCCACTGGACGCAAAACTACCCCTCAATTGCTGATCTATTTGATATGCGCCCTTGCTTGCTTCGTCTAATGCCGTTAAAACGGTTACCGCCATTTGCCTGGTTGCAAGCTCTTTTGAAGCAAAGCACTTTGAAGCAAGCTGGGCATAAAGTTTAAATTTATTCTCCCCATCTGGTAGTGTGGCCAATAAATCCATGGCTTTTTTATATAAATCTATATTCTCTCTGCTCGTATATGCCGTAAAGACCATCTCTTGGGCTCGAGGAGTTCTGGCCAAATCTTGGATGTATAAATTACCATTTGCTGGATTTGTTCTTTGCATCCAAAACGCTTCCATTTCATCCGGATAACCGGTTAATTGCTCCATATATTGCTGGGCAAGCTGCAAGCGTCCATCGGCACGATCTTTTTTTCTCATAGCAAAACTATCAAGCTGGGTAAGAAGGCCCTTATCTCCTCGTTTTACACTACCGCCTACCACAGCCTCCTCCGCCTTACCCGTCTTTAACCACCCCAGAAACGAATCTTCTTTTCCCAGAACTTCTCTACTTGCTAACCCGGTTCTGTCAACAGCATAGCCATCGACATTAAACTGGGCCAAAAAACCCATGGTTGCCAAAAATGAGGATACTTGAGACGTATTTAGTGTTGATGATGATAAAACCTCGTCACCGACTGTAAATCCGGCATCCCCTAAACCCAATAGATTCACGATAATTCGTGTAGCTGTTGGTTTTGATCCCGCTCCAACTTGCGCAAGTAGATCTTTCGCTGAAATAGAGACAGCTTCTCCAAGCAACGTCTGCGCCGCTTTATCGGCAGGAACAGAGACGTACCCAAGTTGGGTAGTAACATATGCACGAATTGCGATCTTTCTCGCAGTTTCATCTAATCCTTTCGTTGCAATTGCAACATTTTGGTCAAACATTGCTTGGGCATCTTCAATTGAAATTTCCCCATCCCCTCGACTCCAGAAGTTAACCGCTGCATTTGAGAATCCAAGAGCTAAGGCTTCTTCCATTGTTAGGCCGTTAGATAAATCAACCTCAACCTCGCCAATGGTCACAGCCTCTCCTCTCTGAAGTATCACTTTTTGCGGATCAGTTACCGAAAATGCTCCGTTAATAAGAAGAGTGTTGAAAGCAGAATCTCTTGAAGGGAGAGCAACGGGCCTGACTACAGTGGCAGTCACAGCGGTTGTACTGCGCGGATAAGGCGTTATTGTGGCACTTTCTGTTGAGTCCCAAATATATAGTGTTCCACCGGATTTTTGCAATGAAAAACTATCGCCATCTTCAACTAAATAACAGTCATTTAGTCCAGCGGGAGCATTTAAAATAATATATTCTGTTGTTCCATCTTTTATAGTTTGCTTCCCAATTACAGTATATTTTTGATCATTATAATTAACTTGAAACAAGAACTGCCCTTCGGCAAGTAATGGAGCAAGAAGAGCTAATTCTGCAGCAGATCTGGCAACAGAAGGGTTCTCTTGGATTTCACGAAGAAAATTATCAACAATTCTAATTTGTTGATCTTCAACATTTAATTCGCTATCAGGAATACCCAACTCCGCAGCCTTGGCCTGTAGAGCCCTAAACTCAACGAGAGAAGTTGTCGCTCCAATTCGCGCGATCAAATCTTTTTTTACTCCCTCTTTTCCTAGCTCTACCAACCTAACTTCTGCCGCTTCTAATTTTTTAACAACGGATGGAAGAAGTTTTCCTTTTTCTACAGTTCTTAATTGCTTAAAAGCTTCGTTTCCTTCAATTTGTTCTTTTTTCTGTCCAGAAGGATTCCACTCTTTTAAATCATTTGCAACTGCAGGATTAAATTGGTTTGGGTCCAATCCAAGGCAAGTTGCAATAGCTCTTAATGTTTCTAGCAATCCCCCTGTACTCAGGTCCATTTTTTCGGGGTCTAAACCTTCTAATTTTGATAGATCTATCCCTTTTTCTCTTAAATATGAAAGGAGTAATTCTATGTTGTTGTTTGCGCTGGAAAGATTAAGAAGGGAAATTAATTTTTTTAATATTGCAGCAAGATTTGCTGTTTTACTTCCAAATTTCTTTGATAATTTCTTCTGCAGTACCGTTCGCTCTTGGGCAATAGTAAATGGATCAGCTTCATCATTTCTTTGATTTCGTACAATTAGTTCGTCAATGAACACAGACAGACCTAACTCATAAGCTAAAATAGCAACTTGTGAGGTTACGCTACTTTGGGCATCTTTGTCCCAAGCCGTGGTTTTTTTCATCTCCCCGGCTGAAACTATTATCGTGTTTCCTACTGCTGGTGAACCCATTTCTCCTCCGTGCCTGTTTTCACGGAGTATTCCGTTCGGTAACAGGCAACCTTCCGTTCACTTACTATATCGGGTTAAAACGCTAAAAACTTGCATCCTTTTCTGAATATTATGTTCTATCCGAAACCTGGGACATGTATATGGCTGAGCCCTTAATATTGGCTTCTTCGCGCAAGCGGTTGATCAGTTTTACGAGTTTTCCTTGTTTCTTTTGAAGAGATGAGTCCGGTCCGGCTTTGAGCATCCCCTCTACCGCCGCCAGCTCCTCCATAGCCAAGTCATGCATCTTAATATCCAGCTTTTCGATCAATATCGCCAGATCTTCCTTATCTATCGGAGCGCCTAACCGCTCAAGATTGGATGAAATGCTCCGCGTCCTGGCTTCAACTAAATTAAAGGCCGGCCCTGAAAGCTCATATAGGGTCGCCCGTTCAGCCAGGGCTTCTTCCAACATTTCATGAGAGCGGGAAATAGCGACCTCCCGCCCTTCTTTTTCAAGTTTCTTAAAATCTTCTAGTACTAAACCAAGCTTAATTAACCCATTTTTAAGCTTTCTCATTCTAAAAGAGGTCTGGACCATGGTCATAAAGTCACCTTTTATAGCCCGTTGCATATAGACTGCCCGCAACTGATTAGATAAAAGATCTCTTTCTTCAACTTTGACAGCTTCTTCTTGGTTAGAGTTATTATTCTGGCTAAAACCGGAATTTGAAGAAAGTCCGGATTGAATGTTTGGCGGCACAAAAGGCATTAACCCTAGATCATCCTTCTTTTTAGCCCAGTTCTTTAGGAATTCATCCTGATCAAACCCAACTTTACTCCCTAAAGTAATAAGTTCTTTTATCCCCTTTTCGTCCGCTTTCCCTTTTTGCGCGGCTTCAACAAATTTTTCGGTCAGGTCATCATTTACATATTCTTTGATTTCAGCATTAGTTTCGTCCCTTACAACTTTAACGGCACTATCCAACCCTCCCATGAAATTGCCAAAGTCATCTCCGCCTAAGCGATGGGCGGAAGCGGCATTATTCAATGATTCAGCAAGCTTCCAGTCCGAGATCAAATATTCCATCGTCCCTTTTTTCCCGCTGAATAGATAATCCGTAAAAGAAACTTTTATCTGGGAAACAAGCTCGGCCCGCATTGAATTTTTAATATTGGTCTTAAGCGAAAGAAGCTCTTTAGGCGAAACCCCATTACTTTGAAGTTTTGCTTCCAGGGCCTCAACTTTCTTTTTCAGCTCTGTTGATCCGTTAACCAGCAGTTGCCCATAAGTTGAAATATATTCTTTAGTTAATCCTTTAACTTCTCTGGAAAGCTCTCCTTCCCGCGGGTTTTGCTCGCCTTGTCCGTCTTTATCCCCTTCCTTTCCCTTTGTGCGCTGAACTTGATAGAACGGACTGTTAATTTTAACCATATCACCGGCATCATCTTTTCCTTTCATCATAAGGTCAAATTCATCTTTAAGCTTTGTCTCGGTATTCTTTACAAGTTTAGTAGAAGCAAGCTCAATTCCCGATGAAGCCATGCTGGATATCAAATTTCTTATTACTTTAACACTCGTTTCACCCGGTTTTTCTTTGGATAATTTACTGATAATATCTTCCCGCGATTCAACGAGCTCCTCCACTCCTTGCTGCTTAAATTGCTCAGTATCGGTTGAAGCTATCCCTTTGGCAGCAATGATCGCGCTTTCCATATTTACGCCGTTAAGATTATTTATTGCCATTTCAGCTCCTAATTACTGCTGATGAGAAAAGAAATAGTATTCTCTTTTCGCATCCCGCGCAATATTGTTTCAACTTTATCCTGGTTTTCAATAACTTTATTCAATTGTTTTTTTATATTTTTATCGTATTTTTCAATTACTCGAAAGGCTTTCTTTATATATTTTTGCAAGCGCTCCATTTTTATCAATAGATCGCGCTTGTTGGAATCCATCATATATAATTCGTATTCAAGGTTCGCCTTTTCCGACATAAGATCGCTAGTGATTTTGTGGGATTGCTCCAGTGTCATTTCGTCAAGGCACATAGGAGTATAATGCCCCTTTAATCCCCAGCGCTCCGCCTGCAAAACCAGCTGGTCTCGGACTTCATTTAATAGTTTTAATTGTGATCTTTTCTTTTTATTGCTCATCCGACTATCTCCAGCATCGCCCTTGAATATGCCCATTCATTCTTTAAACGCGAGTCGATTTCCGAAAGTGCTTTTTCCCTGACCTCTTTTTGGATCTTATCCTGCTCTTCCGCTGATATCCCAAGCAAGGAACAAAGACCTTTCATGGCGCTAAACTTAACGTTGGACATAAAGCGCTCTAAAAGCAAATTGTGCGATTTTGATTTCTTGAAAGTTTCACGATAAGACTCTTCCAGGGCAGCCATATTAAAGCCCCCCCGCAGGAAACTACTGATCCCCTTCTGCATGACGGCTACAACACTCTCTTCCTTTATCGCCACAGATGTGGAAAGGATCGCAATATCTTCCGCCCCCGGGGCTTTGATCTCATATTGTTTAGAAGACGATTTGGATTGCGTATTTATTTTATTTTGTGCTATTTTTGGGTCGGCTGAAGCTACCTGTGGAGCAAATTGTTGGGCAGCTGCGGCTTGGGCAGACCATTCCAATCCGGTTGAACTTTGCTGAATTTGGGATTTTTGCTCAGACTGAGGCTTTTCCGCCGATTTATTCTTCAGCGGAGAAAATAATTTATCATTACTATGATTCGTATCAACATGATTTGTTATGCTCATAATTATTATCCAGAAAGATTATGCGTTTATTTGCCCTTCTTATCATCATCGCCACAGATCTCTTTTTTTATCTTAGAAGCTTGCTGCAATCCGCGATAGGCATAATCCATCGACATATCTTTTATTACCGCTTTCGTGGTGCTGACATTTTTCTGCCACATGGAACTTATTCCTTTTGCTGCATTATCGCCGCTCATAATTAGTCCTCCTATCCTTTTGATTTAACATTATTTGCCGCCTTCGATTTTTCAGCCGATTTCATTAAGTTCGCCTTGCGCTCCGCTTCTTCTTTCTTGATCGCTTTCATCATTGAGGCTTTTAACTGAGCATCCTGCACTTGTGCGCTTTTTAGCTCTTCCTCGTATCTTTCAACCTGAAAGTGATGTTGCCGGCTAAAAGACATATTTGCGCAACTAACCGAACCTAATCTTGTGAATTCTTGCTGCTCGAATTTCTTATGGCTGTCTTTAGCCATTTTATGCAAGACCGAATTGTCATTTGGATCGGAAAATTTGTTGGCGGCCAGCCATTCTCCAAATTCTTTACACTCTTTGAATCTTTTCTTTATTGGATCATCTTCGGCTAGATCTTCTTTTGCATTGATAGCATTTTCAATAATATCTAATACGTTATTATAATTAGTATCAAATTCATTAGAATGCGCAAAATAGCCGACAGTGTATATCATATGCGCATTATGGCAATCCCAACTGTCTTCTAGGTGCTTTCTGGTCTTCCCGGCTAAGCTTATCTGTTCGGATTCGGTTGCTCCGCTTGCGCCGGTCAAATAAAAAAGAGCGCTTCTGATTTTTTTAATTGAATCGTAGACTTTTTTAATGAATTTCCCCAGGTCCTCCGGCCGCATTTCCTCAGCAAGATCCATAAAGGTTTTACCTATGGAAAATGACTGGCCTAAAGTCGCTTCAACCTCATATTCCTTAATTGGCTTAGGATCCAGGACAAAATCAGAAAATTCGACATCCTCAGGGTTTGTTTCAACATTCCAATAGCCGGTGGATACGGGACTGACTCCCTCACGGTCACTTACCCACTTTTGCGCTTCCATCGCCTGATTAAATAGTTTACGGATCTCTGAATTAAATATCGCTTGATCCTTTTGGAACGAACGCACAGTTTCGATCTTTGGATAATCCATTGATAACGAAACCATGGATGGTTTCGGCATTGAGACACTTAATGCAGAATCATCAAAGCTAACCATTTGTGCGTGCTCCTTTAATTATTATGAACTTGCAACTGAATTGATCTGGTCAGTTAATTTATCGTTGAACTTATATGCTTTCCACATAAAATCGGTAATAAATTCCATATCTTTATTCCATTGCTGCAAGCCCAAGGTAAGGGCAAACATATCGTTTTCTACTGAATATTCTTTCTCGTTGCCGGGGATCTTGACCGCTTTGCCATCGGCCAATTGCAGCATGATGCTTTTAAAATCTTGGGTCAGGCCAGTGTTAAAATCATTCAACAAAGAACCTATCCCGGTATTATTTAATTTATTTGCTTCAATTTTCATCTTTTTAGTCCTCCATTTAACTAAGGTGGGGGCCCTTTTATCCAAAGTAGCTCCCCACCTTTTAACAACCGATCATTTCTACTGGCGGTTAGCTATATCACAAACCGTTTGTGCGTTTTTAGCTACGCTTGTTCCTAATGCCGCAAGCTGTTCATACCGTTTCAAATCCTGGGTAACATTTACCACCTTTCCGAAAGATGGCTCGTAGCCTGCCCCCGCAATTTCCGTCATAATGCCCTCTTCTCCGCTCGTCACTGTTGAGCTTAATGCGCTTATTCCTTCTCCTAATCCTGCCATATCTTTTCACCTCCCTTTCACCATATTTTACCGAGTCCCTGATTCTCTAATCCCCTTCCGTATATTTATCGTATTGAGCGGTTGAAAACTTGCATGCGGGAAAGGGGTATTTTAGGTGGAAGTCGCTATTGTATGGCCTTGGATTCTTTGACCCAAAGCCACCGCTTCGTCTTCTCTGGCTCTCTGAACGGCTGCTTGTGGGGAGACCGGCTGAGGGCTTGGCATAATTGGAACAAAAGGATCAATTCTTTTTTCCCTCTCTTCTTCGGCCTTTTTCTCCTCTTCTTTTAATTGTTCGACCTGCATACTGGCCAGTTCGTCATCTTTTTCATCTCTCTCTCTCTTAAGGGAATCAAACATCCCAACCCCATTTTCAAGCATTGAGTGCAATGTCCCTACCCACTCATCAGCTATCTCAGCGTCCTCCAGGAGGCCTTCCCGATCAAGGCTGCTCTGCCCCGCAGCTACTTGGGCACTAACTGTCTCCGCGCGCATCCGATCGATCGACGACCCAACCCCTTTTTCTCCCTTTTCGGGAGCGCTGATATCAGAAGGCTTTTCTTTCCTCTTATCTTCTTCTGCTTCACGATAGATCAGTGTAGTCAGTGTTCCGGAGAAAGCATTCAAAATCCTGATAATGTTCAGGGATAGCTGCAGTGGCTCTAAAAATTCCCCGGATTTTGATAAATAAGCAAGCCGCTTATCTTGATCTTCGCTAAGCGGGCCAGCTTTCTGTTTAAGCTGGATTTGATGCGATTCTTCCCTTCTGGATATCTGTACAAAGCTAAGACAAAATTGAACAAGAGCAAGAGAGGTCGATACCAAGCTCCTCCACATCATAAGCCGATCGCTATCTAATTCGCTTTTATTCTCAGCTATACCGCGAATAGAGTCCAATATCGACTCAATGGCTGTAAAAGCCGCTGTCCGGTTATTCCTTTCTACTTTCGATAACAATGCGTTCCCCCTCACGAAAGCCTCGAGCATATCACGCAAAGCCATGGATGCCCGATCAGATTGGGCAGCTATAAGATCGTCAACAATTTCCTTGATCTGATAGAGAAGTTCCAGCCTGCTCTGAAAATTGCTAAAATATCCGGTATTTAGACCATGGGCAGAGATTAGATCACGTGACATCTCTTCCAATATCTGCAATTCTAATTTATCAAGGCCCCCTTCATCATAGGCACTTCCAATTTGTTTTCCTCTTAATTCCCTTGCCCGGTCGCTATCAGATATTTTTGCCTTATCTTCTTCATTTGACCTATTTAAGTAATATATGATGTTGTTAATTCCGGTTATAAGTCCCATCAGGGGAGTACAAAGGCCAAGCACTGTCATCCCCATTGTTACAACTGCGGATGCAGCACCAACGCCAACCATTGAACCGCCAACGATCGACATAACAGCCGCAACCCCGGCACTGATAGCACAATTTATTCCGGCATGATCCGCCTCTTTCTCAGCCTTTTCGGCCCGCTTTTGGACCTCTTCTTTTTCCTGCAAAAAGCCTTTTATATAGCTAAACTTTTTACCGGCTAAACTTGCTTTTCGTTGCTGATATTTATCGATCATCCCGCCGGAAGAAGAAGATACGCCGGCTTCAGATAAGACAAAATCCGTGGTTATATTTACCTCAAGCATTCCGGCTTCCATAAATAACGCCCGTAGATTTAAAGCTGTGCAGATCATTTTCTGGGCTTCCAGTGCTCTCTCTGTTTTTTTCTTTTCTTTTCCGCCCTGGCCGCTTTCTAAAAGATGAAGCAGACCCTGAGTCTCAAGTTTTTCCAGTTCATCCTGTTTCGGGTCAACAAGAGATTTTTTTAGCATCTCGATCATTTCGTCATCTTCTTTATAACTAGCATCCAATGAGGTTCGCGAATTAAGCCATTCTGCGGTAGCTCCGCCAACTGCACTTGCAATACCGTACCCTATTCCAAAGTAACCAAAACCTCCGCCGACACCAGCCGATAAAAAGCCGCCTAATATCGCTCCACCTGTGCTGATCCAGAAAGATTTTGCCATGTTATCCATAGCAATTGTTTGAGACCGCTCCATGTTGTGCGCCATCTTTAGATCTTGCAGAGCATATTTAGCCGACTCAAAGTTTAAATCTCGGTTCCCTTCCTGGTTTTCAGCTACTGAGTCTACCGTCGTACGATGATCAGACGATGTATTGTATCCCAGCATAATCTTCGCGGCATTCGAAATAATTTCTAGCCGGGTCATAAATATTTCCAAAACAGCATCCCGAATGTCCGAAATACTCTCCCTTTCATCGACCGCCTGCATAAAAGGCTGGTAATCGATCGCTTGAAATCCATCCGATCCTTCTTTAAGCATTGAAGCATTCATTCTCTTTCTTAATATTTCATATTCTCTTCTGTCCAGATCATTCAATACGCTAACTGTTTCATCAACATCACGGTACGCGCCCTCATCAAGGGCAAAAGAATCATATTGAAATTGATCAAGCGGAATAAATTCATCTTCAACGTTAGCGTCCGCAATAGCAGCCCCAGCATATCGGGTACCGCCCGCTGCCATACCGGACGCTACTCCGATCAAAGAAAATGTAATGAATGATGTGCTTCCATATGTACAAAAAGAAACAATGATCGAAGCCACAATGGCAACTATCATGAAAATCATTGATGCAACATTCCATACTTGGCTATCTTCAAGTTTTTCAAGCTGCAGCTTGTCAAAGTTCATCTGGTTGTGCAGTTGTTTTTTCAGCATGGATAAATTCGCAATTTGATCAAACATACCTAGAACATGGACGCTTTGCGCCTGGGCAACTTTTGTCAAAAGTTTTCTCCCAGAACTAGTAGTGCTGATTTGCAGCGCAAGCTGAAGAACAATATCCGAAAGATCGCTTTGCAATAATAAAACATCAATAGTAAGAAGTTGCTTATCTCCTTCTGCAGACAGCTTTCTTCGCAGGCTCAAAAGCTTATTCGTATCAATATCAACGTAGCCATTAGGACGATCAACAAAAATACCCTCTAATCCCTTAGCCGCCTCCAAGCCGACTGGAGATACTGCGTAAAGAACTTTTATTAGAGATTTGATCATCTCCCCAACTGCTTCTTTAAATTTACGGGTGGCTTCGATCCTGGCTTCCATTACATCCTGGCTGTATCCACCGCCGGTGAAGAAGTCGCCGATTTTTTCTCCGGTGGAATCACATTTTTCGTCTGCAGCGCCATATTCCTTTTCATAAATTTCCTGGGCTCTTTCCAAACAAGTAGTAAAGACTTGAGTAATAAATGAATTTAAATTACTGATATATAGGTTGATCGATTCTTCAACATCTGCTCCCCCGCTCCCGCCAACCTTTATGCCGGTATTTATTTCGATCGCAACAGCTTTTCTTTTTTCCCGCCCTTCAATAAGTTTTGTCAAGATAAGCATAATATATGCTTGCGCCATTGCTTCCTGATAAAGCGCTTCAAGCCTTTCTGAATCTGGTAGAGGATACTTCCCCCCGCTTATAATATAATCATCTTCTTCTAAGTTTTCAGTTGCTGCTTTAAATTTTTGCTCCGCTTCATCATAAGCCTTATCTATTGCTGAGTCTTCTGCTCCCTCTGTCCCTGTAGTGCCTGATGCCCCTTCTGCGCCGGACGATCCAGTGATCGCCTGCCGCGAAGTTCCAATCGTTGAATCATCGCTATCTTCCTCTCCGGTATTACGGATATAATTGGGGTCGTCTACTCTAGGGTTTGGTCCGGTCACGTTTTGCGGAACAGAAGAACTTGCGGAAGATCGGATCGAAGCAGTATCAACCGATTTTGTAAGTGATTCGATATATTGCGGTATGTCTTCTGATCGCATATAAACCTGCGCGCCTTCGCAAGCTGCCGAATAATTTTCATTATCTTGCAGACCTATAACGCCCTCAAGTTCTTTTAAATTTACTGGAATATATACCGGCATATTACACGATCCCCCTACATACAATATATCGGGTTAAATAGGCGAAAACTTGTGTTAATCCCAGAGGTTTTTTACGCGGAGGCCGGAACCCAAATAGTACCCTGAGGAGAGGGTTCGATCGACGCCGGAATTGATGGCCCCCTTAAAGCTTCTAAGGCCTTATAAACGGCTTCCCTAGACATTTTACCCAGAACGGTTTCCATATCGGCCACAGTTGGACTGGTCATTCCTGAAAAATTGGCAAGAAAGTTATCCCATTTAAATTTAAGGCTAAAGTTTATATCGTGAAAAGCGCTGGCATTCGGGTCTGCCCCAGGAAATTTTTCAATATATGCTGAATACTTTACTTGAATTGTCCGCAAGACCTCGCTCCCCTGCAGCTCCCCTAAAAAAGATAGTGTGCTCTCTATATCCGCATTCTCCAGCGGTGGTGGCAATTCCCCCTCTAAGGTCTCCTGATCATTGAAAAGCATTGTTTCAATACGGCCAGCAATTACCGGGTTGTTCATATCCAGCCCATCTAAACTTATATCCGCTTTAGAACAGCGCTGAATAAATTCTTGCCAAATTAGAGTTAGTGCGATCTTTTTAGCTTCTTCTTCTGCCGTATTATCTTCCAGCCCTTGATTTGCAAAGTTTCTCTCCATTGCTTCAAATAACGGGGACTCCATTAACCCTTTAAAAGCAGGGTGTTCTTGCATCCGCGCAAGCGATCCCGGAGGAACGGAATAAAAATGCTTTCCTTCACGATATGAATTAAAATTATAGACATCCGATTTATATGCAAAAAGGTGGCGAGCCCGCGTCAAACAGGCTAAGGCGTTGCGTAGAGTGGTAGTCTCTCCCCCAAACATATCTTCAAGCGCTTCCGATGACATGCTGGTAATAAATTTATCATCAGAATTTAGGTCGGAACGCAAGACATCCCACAATTCTTCTGAAGAAACCTTGCCTGAAGCGCTACCCCCTGGCGTTTTTTGATACAACGCTATAATTTTTGCCGCTACCCCTGCTCGATTGGCCCAAGTATATCCATAGCCCCTAAGTATGGGGGGGAGATTTGGAGTATAATTTGAATCCTCCGAATGACTTCCATCGTCAATTAATTGAACGACACACTGCAAAGCCGCTTTATCGTCCGTCATTCTTTGCGGCTGCGGTGGCGCCATTGCAATAATATTGACCGGCGTAGATGTACCCATCCTTCCTGCGCCTGTCGGAACCATTACTGGAGCACCTACCGGAGGTGTCATTTTTTATTCTCCCTCTTTTTATCCTTTAACACATCGACAATTCGCTGAAGCCTCTTGTCATAAATCTTCACTTTTGCTTGAGCATTATTTTTTCTTATCAAAGCCAAGATCCACAAGTAAAGATAAAACAAAACAAAAGCTATCGCAAAGCTAATAAATACAATTGCCCAATTAATTCCTATTTCCAAATTTTTCTCCTATACCAATGGATACTGACTAGGATCCACCAGATCGGCCAAAGGGACCTTTACCTCGCCACTGACCGGATTTCCATCCGGATCTTCTTTTTGCTGAGTCCCCAAACTAGGTTTGTCGTCTTCCAAGGAACTCTTTTTAAGCCCCAACCATTCCGTCCATGATGGCCGGGTAGCCGTTGTCAACATAGGGTCATATTTTCTTTCGTGATATGAAGTTCCCGTTAAAAACTCGTCAATATTTTTTGAAGCCTCTTGGCTGCCCTCAGCCCTTGCTTGATTGATATTTTTTGGCGTTCCCCCATTATCTCTATGACCACTAGGTCTAAACTCAATTGCCATAATTTTATCCTCTCTTACCTATCCTATCGTAACAACTCTTACAAAACTTGCATTTAGTTCACTAATACTTCCTGCAAGATATCACTGTTCTCGATCCGGCTTGAAAATGTATCAATCACTTTGATCGGATGATTTATCAACACTTCATCAAAGATCTGTTTATCGTTCCCGCTGTTCCTTGAAAGAAGGCCTTTGGTTTCAACCGGAATCTGAGCAACTTCTTTCTTGCTTTCCATTGCTGGTTGATAAGAGATTGAAAAGTAATGGGTCGCATTTTCTACAATGCTATAGTCTTGTTTGTAGGCATAATCAAAACTGAATCCATTCAGATTAAGCCCTACTCCGCCTGATAAATTATAGACGGTATCATCCTGTGAGATCGCTGTCTGGTCAACTCCGGCGCGTATTACCAAAATATCCAGCGGCCGGTATTCTGCGCCGCCGTGCAGCAAAGCTTTATTATCCGAGAGGTTAACATCCATTGAAACCAATCCTTTATCGTTGTTTAGCGCGGCTCCTACCGTTACCATTTTTGGCATGGTCTCCTGGTTTCCGCCTTTCCAGTTCACCGATCCCATCGCATTACGAAGGCTGACGCCGCCGCTTATATTTTCTGTTGGTTTATACAAAAGTCCAAGGTCCATTCCTGTTCCACTTGACGATCCATCCAATCCGCTGAAGTTGCTTGATGTTGCTTTTACGCTTGCGCCAACCGATAGTTTTCCTGCTTCCCCATTCAACCGCAAATCTTTTCCCCATGAAAGCAATAACATATTTGAGCCGTAGCTGATACTCTGTGCCGAAGAAATAGATGCTTTGTCGCTGGTTATATATCCAGCCGGTGTTGATGCTGAAAGATAACCTACTCCGATCGTTCCGAACTCTATTGGGTAAACAACTCCGGTGACTTTATAATCCACTTTGTTCAGCAGATTAGCACTCATATTTGTTACGCCCCACTGCTTTTGAAAACCAAGTCCGGCCGGGTTAGCTAATATGGCAGTAGCATCGTCTGCAACCGCGGTATAGGCACTTCCCATTGCTATCGAACGCGCTCCGATCCCTGCTGTTGCAAGGTCAATTGCGTCCCCGGCTATGGCGGTATTTACAAATGAAAATGTGAAAAGAACCAATACGGACGGAAGAATTATTGCCTTCAATATTGTGCTTAGTATCTCATTTTTGGATATCATTTTTATGTTTGGCCCTCCTATTATACTTTCGAACTATGGGAGGGGAAACTTGCATGAATTTGGTAGCTATTTTAAGGCGGTTTTATGGCAAATTATAGCGGTTTATTGACTATTGATAGATACTGATCTCGCCGGCCCCTATTACCTTCCCTTCGACCGTAATAAAGTAAGGATAAACCCCGTTTGAAAGAACGCTTCCAGTGAATGATTTTCCATCCCAAGTCGGCTCATTTTCACCGATCTTGCCGCCGTTATTGCCGGCTGAAAAAGCTTGCGTATAAACCATTTTCCCAGTGAGATCATATATCATGAGTTTCACATCAGCATCTTTGGTCAATTTATAATTGATCGTAGTGCTTTGTATACCTGGTTTGAATGGGTTAGGATAATTGATCGCGATCCCTTGAAGTTCCGCTTTATCAAACACTTTAACACCCGAGATCGTAAGGGTACTCTTTTTCCCCTGCATATCTTCCGCTTCTATTTCAATATCATGGATACCAGGCTCCAGCTCGATCTCCATTTTGGGGCTAAAGGAGGTTACGACAGAAGAAGCGTCAACGTTCATTGCTCCAACTACGGACGCGGTTTTAATTTTACTTCTGTTTTTATCAACTATAATTACGACATTTTTAATGCCATTTTCATCTTTTAAAGATATGCTTATTTTGGGTTTACTGTTTACCACAAGACCATTTTTAGTTTTATTCCCATCTATCGTAGCAGAGATCTCCGGCCCTTTATTATTTACAATTTCCGTTGGTTTTACTTCCGTCGGTTCAACTTTCACGACATTAATAGGCGCTTCGATCGGCTCTATTGGAGTTACTTTAGCCGCCACCGAAGTCGAAGTTGCTAAAAGACTTATCTCAGCTGAATGTCCGCTCCGTTTTTCAACTCCTCCAACATCTGCCACTGCAACAACAATATAATTATATATATTTCCTTTTTCAACATTAGCGTCTTCAAAGGTAGCTTCCTTAACAATTCCTACCCTCTGATATAATCCCCCAACTCTTCGATATATCCGGTAACTGGTTGCGCCCGGGACGCTGGACCAGCTTAGTTTGTTCTCTTTCCCTTTAATCCCGGAAGGATAAGCAAGATAGTTTCCTGATTCGAGTTTTAGCTTTTTATTATAACTTCCGGTTGAGATCGCGGGCGAAACCTTTCCTATTTGCGCACCTTCAACCTTTGCCGCACCACCATTCCCGGAGATCCACATCGTATAGCTGTTTTCCGGGTTTATCCCCGGCATTTGATCGGTAGAAACACGCACAATACTTAAATTTGGGATATAACCCTTTGGAGAGGCTGTTTGTTTTTCAAGTTTATAATTGAAGCTCATTTCGGTTTGGATCAAATCATCAGAATTATTGTAATAGACGATAAAATTAACATTTTTTTGAGCTTTCGCATCTAATTCCATCGGGGTCCAGATGGAGACACCATAGCTGGCAAAAGTAAATAGAAACAATGCAATTAAACTAATAATTAATTTTTTCATATCTATACCTATTAATATAATCGTCCCCACCTCTCAAAAACTTGTATCCCTTTGGTCCCTATCTCCAGCCGTTCGCATTCTTGGTAACCCATACCTTGAACGGCTTCCCTTTTACCATCGGCTGCGCAACATCTGCACTTAGCCACGTCCCATCATTTTGATACGCATATTGGCATTCAATTTCCGGCGGTTGTGCTGCATTATCCCTTGTTCTAATAAAGATAGTGTCATTTGGAACCTTATTTTCTATCATAGCGCCAATAGATCGAGCTAGAAATGCAGTCGTCGAAAGATCGCCTACATGTGTTAGCGGAACCGACGCCCAGTTCTCATTCCCCAACGCGCCTGGGTTAGTTAAATTAAACGTAACCACGCCATCCGCCGGGACTTCTCCCAGGGCATACCACCTGAAGCCCTGTAATACTTCCACCTCAAACATAGCTCCGGGTCTTATTACATAATTCCTTATTGCATCATAATTCGTCCAGCTCCAGCTGCGTATCGCATAGGTTCCCACTGTTTGCGTCGGTATTTTTGTCTCATTATTAAATGTCCGCATCGTTATTTGATTCCCTGCATTCGGAAATGCGGCACCAATCGACATTGCCACAGTGCTAAATGTCGAAAGATCTGTGGACAATGCGCCTCCTACTAGAGGAATAGATATCCAGTTCATGCCTGCTGCCAGGTCAAATGGGTAGGCTCCCAGTTTCTTGTCCGTCATCTCCGAAGCTATCCCTTGCCTATTTACCGCCTTTACCGCATAGTAGGTCGGCACATTCGGAAGCGGCATATCTTTCCATCTATCCACATCACCCAGAGAAATTTCTGTTGCGCCATTAAAATCTGTCGGATTGAGCGACTTGTATACTCTATAGGCGTTCGCACCCACAACAGCCCTCCACCTGAGTTCTATTCCATCCGCTCTATTGGCTATAAATACCCATTCAGGTTTCGCCGGACCGTCCAATACGATGGTTACCCCTACTGGGGCTGATAAGGTCACCCGCCCCGTGTTATCGATCGCCTTAGCTTGAAACGTATATTGTCTCGCTTCCCATGCCGGCAAATTATTTCCCGCTGTCGTTATCTGCCATTTCACTCCATCAAATACCGCATCTCTCCAACTTTCTTGTCCCCAGCCAACTCCATTCCAATATTGGCCATCCTTTATTATTGCTATTTGTACGCTTATTAGTCCCTGTGCATCTTCCGCAATACAATCAACCGACTGTATCGGACCAACTGTCGAGCCATCTAACAGATTTGATATCCTCACCGTCGCTGCGTTTTGATCCAGGATTATACTTGCCGATATTTCTCCATTTGCGCCAAGAACATTTCCTGCCCTGTCTTTGTACTTAACATAGACCCGTTTCTCTCCATCTCCATTCGATAGTGTCCAATTCGTCCTGGCAACATTGTAATTTTCCCAGACACCATCCCCAAAGTTTGCAAGATTGCTTATCATCATCTTTTCTACACCCGACACTCCATCAACCGCTGATAATGTGAGATTTACATTTGCGGCTGCCGCATAGGCCCCTTCATTAATGCTTATCGTTCCATTTGTCGGAGGAGTTCTATCTACTGTCACCACCCCTCTCCCGCTCATCACCTCTCCACCCAGCAGCGCATTCCCTACAACCAATATCTCATTTGCTCCTTCTACAGCATTAGCGGGAACAACATATGAGTATGTATAATTTAGCCCAACGGGAGCATTGGCTCTTACGGCTGGATTTCCTCCTACCGTAATCACAGGATCGGCCGCCATTGCTTTGCTTGCTGTAAAGGTAATGGCTACGTTGGTCATTGCCGCAGCATATATTGGAGTTGCCGTAACCGCACCGATCGCTCCTTGCACCGTACTTATTGTTACTTGATATCTATCCGCATTTGTTACGATCGATGCATTCCCTGCACGATCGATCCCTTTTGCAAATATGTAATATTCCCCATCCGCTAATACCGCGGGTAAATTATTGCCCGTTATACTCCAACTGTCATACTGCTGGCCGGCTGCGGCGGGTATCGGTTGTGCTTCCTTCCATGCGCCAGCCAAAACCAATTCTGATATCTCCGATGGTCCGTCTTCCCATCCCATCGCGCCATTACCCGTCCAATATTGATATGCATTTGGGACATTGAGTTTCGGTCTCCTCAGTGTCACCAATACTCTACCAATTCCGCTTCCACCAACATTATCTTTTACTCTTCCACTTATCGTTGGCATACTTACTGGATTGTTGCTCGGTACATCTATGATCGGCTTATCCGGTGCAACTTTATCAACCACAAACGTATGCGTCGTATCTGCCGCCATCACATTCCCCGCCATGTCTGTCCCGCCACTCACCTGCACGCGGTTCTCGCCATCGGCTGTTTCTTGCGCATTCACGACAAACGCGCCTCTCCATACTCTTCCAGCCGCATCCCAGCCGCCATTCGGTATATTTGTATTTACACTTTGGTTATATGCACCATTTACCCCATAGCGCACGCTCAATCCAGCGTTTGTATTCATCGGCTCGCTAAACGTTAACGTAAATCCTACTGACGTCGCCACTTTTGCCGCACTTGGGATTATTTCCATACTCGCTATTGTCGGCAAAGTTCGATCGATCGTTACATGTCCGGTTACGTTCGTTGGCACACCAAGCCAGCTTGTTTCTATCGATACTAAATTATCCCCTTCAACCGCATTCCCTGGGACCAAATACCCATAGGAACATAAATATGTCCCATTTCTTTCTACTGGAGCATTTTTACGCCTTGCGTCCCTTCCGCCCACCCTCACAACCGGATCTGTCTCCAATGCTTTTGTTACTGTAAAAGTAATATTTATATCCGTCCCTTCTTTAGCTAAAATCGGACTAATTGATATTTCCCTTATTGATCCCTGGGCTGTATCTACTGTCATACGCCGCATAAGAGATAATGTCGGACCATTCCCCACATTATCAATTGCCCTGGCCTGAATTGAATATTCTCCATCATCCCACACCGCAGGTAGGTTGCTTCCAACCGTTGTTATCCGCCACTTACCATTTTCTGGAACTGCGCTTCTCCAATTCTCAACTGCTTGAAATGTATTCCCATCCCAATATTGGGCGCCTCTCTTTATCGCTATCTCTACTCCCCGAATCCCTGTCCCTACATCCGTTGCAGAACATTCCACTAAAGGAATACCGTTGTTTACATTGATCTCGGCATCGCTTGCCGGCACATCTATCGTCGGAATAGCCGGGGCAACTTTATCGACTACAAACGTATGCGTCGTATCTGCCGCCATCACATTCCCCGCCATGTCTGTCCCCCCACTCACCTGCACGCGGTTCTCGCCATCGGCTGTTTCTTGCGCATTCACGACGAACGCGCCTCTCCATACTCTTCCAGCCGCATCCCAACCGCCATTCGGTATATTTGTATTTACACTTTGGTTATATGCTCCATTTACCCCATAGCGCACGCTCAATGCAGAATTTACATTCATCGGCTCGCTAAAGGTAAGAGTGAAATTTACTGACGTCGCCACTTTTGCCGCACTTGGGATTATTTCCATACTCGTCAAGGTCGGAACCAGAGAATCAAATGTTATCGCGTCTTGTGTTGATATTACGGGGCTCCCATAGACATCTTTCCCTTCAAACGTTACTCTTGTCTCCGCACCTTCGCTTATATTATTAAGTTTCACATCATCATACTGAATAAGTTCCTCTTGCCGCCCATAATCAATCCATTCACCCAATGTTATCGGCAAGTCGCTAATTCCACCGCTAAACTTTATCTTGCTAAATCTTTCAAGGTTTGTTCCTGATACTTTTATCCTGATCTTTTGGCCGCTTGTAAATATACTATCTCCAGGAGCATACTCCGCCCCATTCTTCTGATGCAAAGTCATACTAGGAACACTTTTATCTATTGTCACCGCTAAAGTAGCGCTCCCCTCATAGCCCGCTCTGTCTGTCGCTTTAGCTGTTATCATGCAGGCCCCTTCTACCGTGCTTAATTCTTCAAGAAATTGATTCCCGATCGCCCAAGCAACCTTTTCTTCTCCCTGAAAAGCAAGCTCCCTCCAGCCTGAATCATAGGGATCTCTTCCTTTATCCGCATCTCCCGGCTCTTCTACTCTTATTTTAACGTTGGCAATTCCTGATGCGCTATCGCTTGCCTCGCCGGTTAACATTCCCAAACTTATATATTTAACATCCTTTATCGGATTTGATATCTTGACTACCGGAATATCGCTGTCTATCATAAATTCTTGGCTGTCAAGATCTCCCATATTTCCATTGTATCTTGTTAAATGGTCTCCGCCATCGCCTTCAACAGCGTAGCCCATCGCTTTATCTTTTACTGTCACGCGCACCTTTGCTTGTTTTGCGCTTGTTCCCGGGATCGTCCATGGAATATTTAAATCCGCATCCTCCGGCCGATTCGCTCGCCATGTAATCGGATGGTCGGCATCTATTTGGCCATTTGGAATTAACTGCGGGGCGGTCCACTTTTTTGCCGCTGGATCAAAGGTTACATAAGTTAGCTTTATTGGTAATGTGTTTTTTGGTGAGTTTCCTTCGAATTCTGCCAACCCAATACTCGGAGGATTATTAGGATTTGCGTTGCTCGTATCTAAGATCGTCTTATATGAATCTTCATCTACTTCCCAATTTACCTTTAGCTCATTCCCGCTTGTTAAGATCTCTCCGCCTACGGGATTTATGACTCTCCTTGCCCTTGGCAATTTCTTTACATATACCCTGCCGGCTTTTATTTTTTCATTATTAAGTGCAAAATTATTTAACTCATTACCGCCAAAGATCTTTACCGTACCACCATTGGTGGTGCTGTAATCCGGCTTAATTTCTCTTTCTCCAACAACATTCACTACGCCTCTTGTATCTATATTCCCTTCAATAACCAATCCATTTGGCGTTTCGCATTTTATTAAAACTCCGCCCCCAGCGCCGCCACCGCCCAAACCACCTGATCCACCACCACCACCTTGCCCACCACCGCCAGACCAATCTTCAACACAATTCAAAGCATCGTCATATGATCCATCACCTGAGCTCCCGCCCTGCCCATCTCTATTTAGAGGAACACTAATAACAATTCCGTCTCCTACGTTAACCATCGAATAATAGCTGCCCCCACCTTCACCCTTTAACCATCCACCACCAGCAGCAAACGTACTTTCTCCCTCTGCGCCCTTATCTCCAGGATAAGAGTACCCCACCATAACCCAACCCGGCATGAGTTCGACATTAACAAAGCCTTTCGCCGAACATCTATTATAGCCCCCAATAGTTTTTATTTTTCCATCGCGAGAAAAAGTAAAAGATTCTTTTGCAATTAATTTTAGCTGACCACCCCCATTCCCTCCCATAAATCCAGTCCCACCCTTACCACCGGTACCTCCATAAGCTTTTTCATTATCACTCCAACTGTCATAATCTTCTGAGCTACCACCACCACCTCCTCCTCCTCCTCCTCCTCCTCCAGCGCCCCCTGATCCAAAAAATACATCTTCATCAGAAGAATAATCCCCATTAGCCCCCACTTCTTTGTATCCACCACTACCACCCAAACCACCTACTTTTCCACCACCACCTCCGCCGCCTCCAGCAACAGGAGTATCCGATTTATAACATTTACCTCCGCCACCACCTTCGCCTCCCTTCCCCAACTCTCCAGCAAAATAGCCATTTATATTATTAACAGTAGGCTCAGAATCACTCCCCTTTGGACCACTTCCTGCATGCCCGCTGCCGCCAGTTCCGCGACTGCCCCCTCCCACACGATCGCCAACATCTCCACCAACATAACCGGCCTCGGATAGATCAATTGTCCCATCAAGTATTATTCTCGTTGCATTTATTTTGAGCGCTCCAATACCACCTTCCGATTTCTTTAAGACTTTTATCTCCGCCCCCTGCATAATATGCACTACATCTGCCGTTATTACATATTCGGCTTCAGATGCACTACAATACCTGTCATCCCAAATTAACCCATCCCCTTCTTTGGTGGTCCTACCGATCGTTTGTATGCCGTGCCCTGTTGCAGCAAATGTCAGCGTTGTAAACCCTTCTTCATTCGTTGAAAAATCAACTCCGGCCCTAAATCTTAATACGATCGCTTCACGGCTATAATCTTTCATCGCGTTCTTGGCCGTATCTTTCGCACCACTTATTATTACCTTATACCCTGCATTTGGTTTGTTTTCGCCAATTTCGTCTATGTCCACTACATACGTCTTATTATCTGCCTGCCATATCCCGTTGCTTGTACTAAGTGTTATGGCTGGATCATCATATTTTTCGATCTTTATAATTGGTTTTGAATTTGCGCTGGTATCCATCGGCTCATTGAATGTAAAACTTATTTTATTGAATTTCGCTCCGATGATTGTCCCATTGCCTACCGCTTCATTTACTTTTAAACTGGTTATTATCGGCGGATTCGTATCGCTCCAATAGGCATGGAACTTCTGGTCTGTCCCTCCAACATATATTGCCCCCTCTGCTCTTTTCACTTCATTGTTATCATATCTATCCGTTGAATCAATTGATCCGTAATCTATTGCGGGGGAAGAATAGATCGCTCCTCCAGCAGATTGATTCCATTTCTCTAATCCAGTTTCTCCATCTATTGCATACACATTCCCGTTTGTTGAACCGACATACACTACCCCATTCGCAGCTACCGCGGGAGAAGATTTTATTACACCACCCAACCCCACCGGGCCCCACTTCTTTAATCCTTTATAATCATATGCCCACATCTTCCCATTGCTATCTCCAAAATATATCGCTTGTGAATACTTGTTATTCCCTATCCCCTTTGTTACGACCGCCATTGCTGTTTCAATTTTAGGATTTCCCTCTATTGGTTGAGCCCACATTATGCTTCCATCCGAATAGATCGCTTTTATACTCCCATCTTTCGATCCAATATAAATTATTTCTGCCTTATTTTCATTATCCTCTCCGCTTCCGTCCGCTTTTACCCCTAGCCCGATTGCCGGCGTAGAATACACTGGACTCCCATCTGCATTGATTATTACCGGATTTTGCCATTTAGGCTGACCTGTTGTCGGATTGATCGCATACAGCTTTCCATCATTTGAACCAACATATACCGTTCCATCTATTCCGCTGACTGCTGGCGAAGAACTTAAATACGGCCGTTCTAATGGTACATTCCTTTTTAACTCTGGAAACAGAATCTTTTTTAATAATATCCCATCTAGTGTCGCAGTTAGTTTTATTGAATATAATACCCCGTCTGTATTTGTTATGTAGATCGTCTCGACACCACCCAGCCTATTCTTCGTCAGCGCCGATCTTATCTGTCCGCCTAACGCAACCTCAAAACTATTCTGGACTGTCCCATTTCGTAATACCTTTACCGCATACAACTTCCCATTGTCCGCACCAAAATACACCATGTCATATTCCGGCGTCGTCGGAATTTCTACGCCCACGGCAGGAACTATTGATGGATTGATCACCAGTGGAGCGGAGCGTATGTTAGACCCTTGCGTATCAAAAATCACCGTCATTACATATGACGGTTCGCTCCTATTTCCGCCCGTTTTCATAACCCGATATAGTTTCCCATCATCAGATCCAAAATATATCCCAAAATATCCTATTGCTGGTGAGCTATGTATTTCTCCCCCGGTTGCAACTGATGACCATTTCAGCACATCATCTGCGTTATATTTTGTCGCTCCATCATGTATTACTGTTCCTGTCTTTTGCTGGTTTTGATGTAATTGCGGCCAGGGAGGATCAAACCCTATTGAATTGTCATTTGGATTCGGGACTTGGCCATCGCCAGGACCAGGCCCCGGTATACCGATCCCATTTCCAGGGATCAAAATTTCCAGCCCTCCACCAGGGACGGTCCACGAGCCGGGGATACGGACCGTTATAGTTGGAATTCTATATATATTTCCTGTAGATCCTAATATATTTACGGAAAAGCTACGGTCCCCAGCTGCTGCATTTTTTGTGCTTACATTGACAATATAACTTGTTTGCCCTTTGACTCCCGTTTGCGTATCTACCACTTTTCCATCGATCAATAACTGGACTTGTTTTACACCCTCTTTGATCCCAGCAGTGCTTATTGCTACACCTTTCTTATCCGAGGAAATCTTTAAATTATCTGTTGATATATTATTTGTGGTTATTAACGGAGCCTTGAGTGTTGTTGTTGTAAAAATTGGAGCTTTGACCGTTGTCGTCGTAACGATCGGGGCCTTTACCGTAGTTGTTGTAACAATCGGAGCTTTAACCGTTGTAGTAGTTGCTTTAACAGTAGTCGTCGTCGCTTTCAGTGTAGTTGTTGTAATCTTTACTGTCGGCGTCGTTATTTTTATTGTCGGCGTTGAAAGAACCTGAGCTTGTAAAATTGTGATCGAGGAGAACAGAAGGATAAAGATCGACGGAAGGATCAAGGCTCGCAGTAATTTATTTTTCATTTAAAAATAGCCCCCCTTTTACAGGCAAAGTCATCTTTTTATTTCGAACATAGTTTAACATATTTTTGCCGCAAGAAGCAGCTATTTTCCGCTACACATATATTATCGGAGGGAAAGGCGAAAAACTTGCAGACTAGACTACGGAATTATAAAGAAGGCCTGGCATCGGCTGAGGATTGATCCCGGCGATCTGGCGCCGAACATCGTTTGGATCGGCCAGATTATTTGTTTGAGGAGTAATATTTTTTGTTTGGGAACTTTCGTTCAGGTTAATGCCGCTGATCGCCTTATGGACTCTATCGCCAATATTTTCCAAACTTAAGCCGTTTTTCTGGCTACTTTGGCCAAGATCAAGCTTCCCTAAATTTTGGTCGATCTTCATTTCTCTTTTTCTTCCTTCAATTTATTTAAGATGATCCCGATCTTTTCCAGCGCATCTTCCAATTCTTCATCCAGCGAAAACATTTTGTCCGCTTTGCCGGAAACCTTTTCATCTTTTGCCCAAAACTCAAACCCTTTCCCAGCCCCGGCATAGACCATGGGGACATCGGATTTGCCTTGATTTGTAATTGATAAATTTACGAGGGAGTTCAAAAAATTATTTTCGGAGTTATTGCTAACTTCGCTTTTTGATTTTCCTGATTGGACTATACCGACAGCTTGGGCAATACCTTGTATTTCCATAGTTATATTTTACCTTCCGCTTAACTATCGAAAGAAGTGAGGGAAAACTTGCGTAGGGAAAGAGAAATGCTATTTAAACTCGCCTGGCAACACCGAAACAGAAACAGAATGGACACTCCTATCTTTTTTCGCATAAGAATAATCCAATAAAAATGCGCCTAATTTTATCCCGCCGCCGCAAGCCAAATAGCCGCCGTCGGTCCCACCTCTAATAGACAATTCTCCCAGCTTATATTCACCGCCGAAAGCATTATCTTCCAGGCTTAGGATCAAATTATTACCCAGCAAATGGAGCGCGCCGCCGATTATAAATTTCCCCCGCTGATCCTCATAAGGAGAAGCCGCACTGCTTTCAGTTTTGCCATTCATAATATTTTGCAGGGTTGCACCAATCGAGACATATTCATTTGCGATGAAATAGGAAGATAGATCAAGATCGATATTTGATCCGACATCATCTGATCCGCCGTAAATATTGCTTAATTTTCGGCTGGCAAGCTTCAAGTTCATCCCAAAAGATAATGATCCCATGCTCTTTGGAACTTTTATGCTCTGGTTTAATTCTTTTGAAACCGATAAATAGACCGTTTGAGAATTATAGCTAAATGCACCTTTTGGATCGGTCTTTCCAATGTAGCCTATACCGAAACCTGCCAGCGAAGTTTTTTCCACACCGCCAAACTGCAAATATTCCCGCCCAACATCCCGCCTCGTGGAAAACAAAAGGATCTCTTTTCCAATCTTAAAAAGTGCCGCCGGATTTGAAAAAATAGCGTTGGCATCATCGGCCAACCCCACAAATGCCCCACCCATGCCGAGCGGACGGGCGCCTAAAATGTCTGTAGCACGCGCATATGGACAAAAGAAGATCAGCAAGCAAGCAGCAAGTAAAAAAACAAATATTTGTTTATTATTCATTAAAAAGTAGAATTGGGCTGAAGCCTGGTTTTTACCGGTACTTGAGAAGATGCCCTTACAACACAACGGTTTGCGATCACACTCCCATCAGCGATATGCGCCCCTTTGCCAATATGGCAAAAATTACCAATAACAGACCCTTCGATCTTTGCTTCTTTGCAGACCACAATGTCCGACCATAAGACCGATCCGGAAATTATCGCGCCGTCATCAATGACCGTTTTATCTCCTATGACCGCATCTTTAATATACACATTTTCTCCGATCACGCAGCGATCACCGATAATTACCGAGCCTTCAAACCGGGCCGAAGACGCGATCCGCTCTCTTTCACCAAGCCAGACCGAACTGGAAACTTTGTTCCCATGAATATTGATCTGAACCGAGCCCTTCATAGCATCATAATTTGATTGAATATATTTTTTAAGCCCGCCGACATCATTCCAATATTCGACCATTTTATACCCATAGATCGGAGCTTTATCTGCGACAAGTTTTGGGAAGAGCTGTTTCCCAAAATCATAAAATCCGTCCGGGATCATCTCCAGTATTTCCGGCTCAAAAATATAGATGCCGGTATTTGCCAGATCGCTTATAGCATCCTCTTTCTTAGGCTTTTCCTGAAAACCGGTTATTTTACAATTCTCATCTATTGCAACAACTCCAAATTCCTTTACATCAGGAACTTTTGATAAAGCGATCGTTGCAATGGCTTTGCTCTTTTTATGGAATTCGATCATCTTCCCAAGGTTTATGTCCGTTAGCGCATCCGATGAAAGGACAACGAAAGTTTCATCCGTTTTAGCGATCTTCTTTGCCATGAACTTTACCCCGCCGGCCGTTCCAAGCAAATTCTCTTCAAAAGAATATTCAAGATTTACTCCAAAATTATACCCGTCGCCAAAGTAATTTTCTATCTGCTCCGGATGATAATGGATATTTGCGACAATATTCGTCAAACCATGCTTTTTAAGGAGTTCAATATTGTGCTGCATCGTTGGGATATTAACGATCGGTACCATCGGTTTTGGGACCGCGATCGTAAGCGGCTCAAGCCTTGTCCCATAACCGGCAGCTAGAATAAAGGCTTTCATTTATCCATTTTCTTGATCCGGCGAAGATGCCGTTCATCACCGGAGAACGGAGTGTTGAGCCAGGTATCGAGGATCTTTAGCGCGTCATCTTTTTTTATGGTCTTTCCACCAAGGCAGAGAACATTTGAATCTCCATGCTCCCGGCTCTGTCTGGCAGAATAATCGTCATAGGCATTCACCGCTCGGATCCCCTTCACCCTATTAGCAGTGATCGTAACGCCAACCCCGGAGCCGCAAACTAAAACCCCCCGATCAAACTCTTTTTTAGCGACGCTTTCCGCCACCGGGAAAGCAAAGTCAGGGTAGTCACAAGAATCAAGCGAATTTGTCCCAAAATCTTTTATCGTATGCCCCTTTTCAACCAGATATTTTTTTAACGTTTCTTTTAGCTCATATCCTCCGTGATCGCTCCCAAATGCTATTTTCATAATATTTGTTCCTTCATCTCCCTTACCGCATTTTTTAAACCGACTTCAGTCGCCCGCGCAATGATCGAAAAACCGATATTTAATTCTTCGATCCCCGGTATTTTGACAATTGGCATAACATTATTATAATCCAGCCCGTGTCCGGCATTTATCCTAAGTCCGATCAAGCGCGCTTTTTGAACCGCAATGCCGATCTTTTCTAATTCTTTAGGGCTACTTTTTAATGAATATTTTCCGGTATGGATCTCAATAAAATCAGCCATTAGGACGGCAGCGGTTTCAACCTGTTTCAGATCGGGATCGATAAACAAACTTACGATTATTCCTGCTTTTTGCAGTTTTTTAATGATCCTCCCAAATTTGGAGTTCAAATTCAAACCACCTTCGG
>Ga0172379_10002729_pt1 | contig 30345 bp, 30 predicted proteins | sample GrowelOW334metaG_FD_119756 | JGI IMG/M metagenome (GOLD analysis project Ga0172379, IMG submission 119756) | Groundwater microbial communities from an aquifer near a municipal landfill in Southern Ontario, Canada - Groundwater well OW334 metaG | ecosystem: Environmental > Aquatic > Deep...
CGGTTCGACAGTTCGATCTTTTTCAGTGTGTTCGACATCATGAATCCTTTTGGTTCAATCGGACAGATAGTACTCTTGTTCCTTCCATCCCGACAAGATGAGGCCGCGTCCCTTTTGCAGCATGGCGGAACGGAGGAAAAGGTGGAGAAAGGGGCGCGAGAATGAGGCGGGAAATCCGCCGCGCAGGGCCGCTTCGGTTTCCGAGGCCGCCGCGATTATCCGCGCGCAATCTTCCGCCGAATAGCGCTGCATCGCGACCTTGAATTTTTTCTGACCGGTTTTGCTCGAGATTTTCTCCCGCCTGAAGAGCTCATCCTGGCTAAGCCCCGAGGCGGCGCCACGCTGAAGCCGCTCCACCTTGCGGAAGCTCCACACGAGAGCGGCTATGATCTGCGAAGGCTCGCTCTGCCGGTCGGCGAGGAGGGTGTCGAGAACCTCGAGGGCCGAGGAAAGATCGCCGCCCGACATCCTGTCGAAGAGGCTGAAGGCGTCCTCCTGCCTGGATTTCGAGAGAGCGGCTTCCACATCGTCGGCGCCGAGCCTTGTCCCGGTGGGAAAACAGGCGGCCAAGACCATGCAAGCCGATTCGAGGGCCGAGGTCTCGTTCTCCACAAGTTCGAGAAAGGCCTCGATTGCCCCATCTTCGGCGGAAAGCCTGTCGCGCCCAAGCCTCTCCCTTATCCATGCGGGCTTTTCGGAATCGCGGAGTTCCCAGAATGTTTTCTTGTTTGCCGCTCCCGCCGCGGTCTCTATAGCCTTGGGCAGGGAATAGCCTTCGGTGACGAGAATGAGGACAGCGTCGTCGGCCGGGTTCTTCATGTAGGCTTCGAGGGCGGAAAGCGCCGCTTTCCCTGTCAAGGTTTCCGCTCCGCGGTATTCGACGACTCGCCTCGACGAGAAAAGCGACGCGTTTTGAAGGACGCCGACCAGCTGTTCGGCCGACAATTCGCCCGCGTAGAATCTGCTGTATTCGGGAGGGGCTCCATCCTTCGCGGTGATGGAGGCGATGAGTTCCCGCACAAAGGCTTCCCTCTTGCCCGTTTCAGGGCCAGCGAGGATATAGGTGGATGCGGGGGCTTGAGGTGGCATGATGATTCAATAGCTCCGGATTATAGCCTTGAGCTTTCCGAGGATGCGGACGTCCTGGGTATAGATGGGGGCGTAATCCGGATTCTCGGCCTGGAGACGTATTCTGTTGTTTTCCTTGAAAAAGCGTTTGAGGGTGGCTGAATCCTCGATGAGGGCGGCGACGATCTCGCCGTCTTCCGCCGTTGGGCGTTGTTCGATGATGGCCATGTCCCCGGAACGGATGCCCGCGTCCCTCATGCTGTCGCCCTGGACACGGAGGGCGAAGCAAGTGCCCGACCTCGTGTATTCAGCCGGTATCCGCATCGTGCCGGCCCAATTCTCCTCGGCGAAGATGGGATTACCCGCGGCTATGGCGCCTAAAACGGGTATTTCGGCGACGGATTCGTCGTTGGCCTTTTTCGAGACGATTTCTATCGCCCGGGAACGGTTTTCCTGAAGCTTGATGACGCCCTTCTTCTCCAGCGCCTTCATGTGGTCGTAGGCGCCCTTGATGGAGATCGAAAAAGCCTTGGCTGTCTCTCGAACGGTGGGCGGGTAGGAGTTTTTTTCGATGAAGCTGGTGAGGAAGTCGAGAATTTCCTTCTGCCGTTTCGTCATCTGCTTCATCGCCAATTACTATCCTTATGTTAAGTATATTTCATCATGTGGAGGAATTTTACAAGGGGAAAAGGAAGAATATCAGCGAAAACCCGAGTTCAGCCCAATTCCTCGTTGAATCCCGAATCGAAAAGGGCTTTTATGGTTTCGGCGGCGGCCTGTTCATCGACGCCCTCGGCGATGATCTTGAGCTTGGAGCCATAGCTTGCGGCGAGCGTTATGATGCCCATGATGGACTTGGCGTTGATGCGGTTGCCGGCTTTTTCGAGGAAGATTCTCGAGGTGAATTTGACGGCCGTCTGGGCAATCATCGCCGAGGGCCTGGCGTGGATGCCCGCCCTGTTCTTGATCGTTGTGTCTAGCTCAACCATAATGCGCTCCGGTGGTGGAATCAGTAGTCGTCGCGTGAAAAATATAAAGCTCTCGCGTTTTCGCTTTCAAGCCAGCGCATGATGTTCTGGTTGAACTCTTTCGCGGAGTGGTAGCCCATTTTCTTAAGTCGTTCGTTCATCGCGGCGGTTTCCACGATGATAGGTATGTTCCGGCCTGGCTTTACGGGGATTTCCAGCTTGGGGACTTTGACGTCGAGAATATTGGTGGTGAGTTCGTCCATGCCGATCCTGTCGTAGACCTTGTCCGGATTCCAGTCTTCGAGCTGGCAGACGAGCTGTATCTGTTTTTTGTCGCGGATGGCGCCGACGCCGAAGAGGTGGGTGATGTTGATGATGCCCAGGCCGCGTATTTCCATGTGGTGGCCTATCACCTTGTTCGCGCCTTGGCCCATGAGGATGGAACCGTTCACGCAACGGATCTCGACGACATCATCGGCGACGAGGCGGTGGCCCCGCTCGATCAGCTCGAGGGCGGTTTCGCTCTTTCCGACCCCCGAATCGCCGACGAGAAGGATGCCGATACCGAAAACTTCGACGAGAACGCCGTGAACCGTGGTTTTAGGGGCAAAAATGTCGGAGAGGACGCGGATCACCCTGCCGGAAAACTCGCTCGAATTGAGGCTGGTCGTGAGGATGGCGCAGCCGGCGGCTTCGGCCGCGGCGAGAAAGCTCTCCGAAGGCAGGAGGGAGTTCGTGAATATGCAGCAAGGGATTTGGTAGGAAAAGAGGGTTTCGACCGACTGGCGGGATCCTTCCGCGTCGAGTTTAACCAGGTAGGCGCATTCCCCGCGGCCGAAGACCTGGAGGCGGTTCCACGCGAAGGATTCGTAGAAACCGGCGAGAGCCAATCCTGGCCGGTTGAGGTCGGGGACGGTGATTGGGCGGCCAAGCCCGGCCCTGCCCGCGATGCATTTGAGGCTGAGGGCGTTCTGCTCCTTGAGATCGAGATCGACGAGATCCAAGACGCTGAACGCTTTCGGTTCGTTTCCTATCACGGCATCCAGTGTACTACGAATAGGCGGCAAGGTAAATCGGCCGGCCGGTACGCCCCGGCCGGCCTTTATTTCACTTCCTCTCCTGGATTTTTTCTTTTTCCTTGGCGATCTTCTGATCGAGTTTGTCGATAAGCAGATCTATTCCCGGATTGACCTCGAAGGAAGTCTCCTGAAGGTGGGCCTGGACGCCCCAGCGGAAATTGGCCGTAACCTCCAGCTTGTAGTTTTTTGAATCCTTGGTAAAAACAAAAAGAAGATCGACGATCATATCCTTCGCGTACCCGATCCTCTCCGTCTTTGTTGCCAAATACTGTCTGCTCTCCTCGCTGAGGTCGAAATGTACGGAACGAACGTCGATATTCATGTGTACCTCCTGTGAATCGCGCGGCCTTGGCCGCGTTCAATGTTTGCGGCGGCTGAAGGACGAATCCATATCCAGCTCGCCACGATATTTCGCCACTGTCCGGCGCGCTATCTTGATGCCGCGCTCGGCGAGGATATCCACCAGTTCCCTGTCCGAGAGGGCGGGGGCCTCGCCTTTTTCCGAATTCAATATTTCCCTGAGCGTCGCCTTGACGCTTTCCTTTGAATGCTGGGCGGTGCTCGATGATGTCGAGGAAATGGCGTTCGTGAAAAAGCGCCTGATCTCCATGATGCCCCATTCGGTCTGGACATACTTGCCATTCGCTATCCGCGATACGGTGGTTTCGTGCACTCCCACTTCATCGGCGATATCCTTGAGCGTGAGGGGCTGCATCGCTTGAGGCCCATCGATGAAGAACTTGGCCTGATACTTCGCTATTGCCTTCGCCACTTTTATGAGGGTGGCGTTTCTTTGCTGTATGCTTCCGATGAAGAATTTGGCTTTTTCGATATTTCCTTTCACGAACGAGACAGTGTCCTTTTCGCCGCCTTTCTTGGTCGAGAGTTCCGAAAAGAAAGGGTTTATGCCCAAGACGGGGATTATCTCGTCGTTGAGCTCGATGACGAACTCGTTTCCTTCGATCCTTATCGCGAGATCGGGTACTACGTAGCGGGTTTTTTCGGTGGAGAAAAGGCGTCCGGGGAAGGGTGAGAGCGTCTTGATATAATCGAGTATCTCCTCGAATTGCGCATCCTTGAGTTTCAGGCTCTTCCTGATCTCGGCGTGCTTTCCTTTCTCGAGACTGTCCAAGTGCTCGCCCAAGGCCTCGGTGACGCCCTCGGGAGCGTCGGGATCCATGGAAGCCTGTACGAGAAGGCTTTCCTTGTAGTCGGCCGTGCAGGTCCCGCTCGGGTCAAGACCACGTATGATCGCCATCACCTCCTCGAGATCCTCGCGGGAGCAGGAAGGACAAAGCTCCGCGGGATCGGTCCGGTGGAACCCGTTGTCGTCCAGATTCTGAATGAGGCGTTCCCCGAGGTCTCGCTTGCCGGGCGGAAGGGGAATTATGCGAAATTGGGAGAGCAGATGTTCTTGCAGGGTTTCGGGCAGGGAGATCGCGCCTTCGAGGAATTTTCTTTTTGAGTCTTCGTCGCCATCGGAGGATGAATAATTGAAATCGGCGTTTTCGTCTTCCCAGGTGTCGGAGGTGGTTTCGCTTTTTTCTTCGGCATAGGTCTCGAGGGAGACCTCGGTTCGGTCGTCGAGCACTTCAAGGGCAGGGTTGGTGTCGAGTTCCGCTTGTATTTCCTCAGTCAACTCGGCGAGGGGCATCGCGAGTATCTTTATCGACTGAAGCATCCGGGGGTTGAGCTTTTGGCGCTGCTCGGCTGCCAGCACCGGTCGTTGTGCCTGCAATGGATCCTCCTGCTACATGTAAATGTAAGATTTAATTCAGCAATGTCAATATGAAACGAAGATGTTTCGTTGTCCAATATCAGCCGCGGAATATTGACGGACGCATCAAGTCTTATTATTTTATCGTAGTACATTTATTTCGCAATTCAATACTCCGCAAGGTAGGAAGATGTCCAAACACAAGAATGATTCCAAATCGCATGAGGAGAATACCGCTTCCCCGGTGAACCCGGAGGGTGCCCCCATTCACCCTGAAGCCGCCGCGAAGGCGCCGACGGATCTCGATTTTTCTTCCGAGAGTCTCGTCGTCGAAACCGGCGCCGATGGAATTCGGGCGGTATCCGATTCCTCAGACCCCCTGGTTTCGGAACTCGAGTCGGCGCGCGGCGAGATTGCCGCCCTCAGGGCGGAAGTGAGCGAGCTGAACGAGAAATACCTCAGGAAGCTCGCCGACGAGGTGAATTTCCGAAAGCGCATGCTTCGGGAGAAGGAAGACGCGCAGAAATACGCTGTCGCTTCGCTTCTCGGGGATCTCATACCCGTCTTGGACGATTTTGATCGGGGAATCGCCAGCGCGGAAGGCGCGAAAAACCACGAACAGCTCATTGAAGGGGTCACGCTCATCCGAAAGCAGTTGTCGCAGATGCTGGAAAATAAGTATGCTTTGAGGAGATTCGAATCGAAGGGCACTCCTTTCGACCCGAACCGCCACGAGGCTTTGTTCGCCGAACCCTCCGATGTCGAGGAGCCGATGGTCAGCGAAGAATATCTTCCCGGCTATTCCCTTCATGACAGGATACTGAGGACGGCGAAGGTGAGGGTAAAGATTCCCGGCCCCGGCAAGCCCGCGGCCGCTCAATAAGGCAGCGCCGGCTAATTCGCGGCGAACGACGCCACTCCAGCCAATATGGCTGGTCAGGCTTACATTGAAAGTAGTAGGAAGGAGAAAGTAATATGGGCAGAATCATTGGTATCGATCTCGGCACGACGAACTCTTGCGTTGCGGTCATGGAAGGCGGAGAGCCTATCGTCATTTCCAATTCGGAAGGACAGAGGACAACGCCATCGATCGTCGGCTTCACCGCCAAGGGAGAACGCGTCGTCGGACAGCCGGCCAAGAACCAGATGATTACGAACGCGGAGAACACGGTTTTCTCCATCAAGCGCTTCATGGGGCGCCGGTACGCCGAAGTCCAGTCGGAAATAAAGCTGGTTCCCTATAAGGTCGCTGACAACGGCAACGACGTCCGCGTCGATATCGCGGGCAAGATGTACAGCCCCCAGGAAATCAGCGCCTTCATCCTCCAGAAGATGAAGAAGACGGCTGAGGATTATCTGGGCGAGGCGGTGACGGAAGCCGTCATCACGGTACCGGCCTACTTCAACGATTCCCAGCGCCAGGCCACCAAGGACGCGGGCAAGATCGCCGGCCTCGAAGTCAAGCGCATCATCAACGAGCCGACGGCGGCCAGCCTCGCCTATGGCTTCAACAAGGACCAGAAAAAGGAAAGGACCATCGCCGTATACGACCTTGGCGGCGGTACCTTCGATATTTCCATTCTCGAACTGGGCGAGGGCGTTTTCGAGGTCAAATCGACCAACGGCGACACCCACCTGGGTGGCGACGACTTCGACAGGATTGTCATGCAGTGGCTTGTCGATGAGTTCAAGCGCGAGACCGGCATCGATCTATCCCAGGACCGTATGGCCCTGCAGCGATTGCGCGAAGCTTCCGAAAAGGCCAAGATCGAGCTTTCCAACGTCCAGCAGGCCGATATCAATCTGCCCTTCATCACCGCCGACGCGAGCGGCCCGAAGCATCTCCAGAAGACGCTGACGAGGTCGCGCTTCGAGCAAATGTGCGCCGATCTTTTCGAGCGGACCAAGGAACCCTGCCGCAAGGCTATCGCCGACGCGGGGCTCACCGTGGACAAGATCGACGAGGTCATCCTCGTCGGCGGCTCCACCAGGACTCCGAAGGTCAAACAGGTAGTCAAGGAAATCTTCGGCAAGGAACCCTCCATGGGCGTCAACCCTGACGAGGCGGTTGCCGTGGGCGCCGCGATCCAGGGCGGCATCCTCGGTGGCGACGTCAAAGACGTCCTCCTTCTCGATGTGACCCCGCTTTCGCTGGGTATCGAAACCTTGGGCGGAGTCTTTACCCGACTCATCCCGCGTAACACGACGATTCCCTGCAGGAAAAGCCAGATATTCTCCACGGCGGCTGATGGACAGACCGCTGTCTCCATCCATGTTCTCCAGGGCGAGCGCGAGATGGCTACCCAGAACCGGACGCTCGGCAGGTTCGATCTCGTCGGCATTCCGCCGGCGCCGCGTGGCGTTCCCCAGGTGGAGGTCACCTTCGACATCGACGCGAACGGCATCGTGCATGTCTCGGCGAAGGATCTTGGAACGGGAAAAGAGCAGAAGATCAGGATCGAAGCTTCCAGCGGCCTCAACGACAGCGATATCGACAAGATGGTGCGCGAGGCCGAGGCCCATGCCGAGGAAGATAAAAAGGAACGCGAGCGCGTGGATGCCAAGAACGAAGCCGACGCCCTCCTCTATCAGACCGAGAAGGCTCTCAAGGAATATGGCGACAAGGGCAGCCCCGAGGAGAAGCAGAATATCGAAAATGGCATGAAGGAGCTCAAGAAAGCCATGGAAGGCCAAGATCTCGAAGCTATCAAGCAGAAGACCGAGGCTTTGAAGCAGGCTTCCTACAAGCTTTCCGAGGAGCTGTACAAAAACGCGCAAGCTTCCCAGGGCGCGGCGGGCGCCGATCAAGGCCAAGGGCCAGGATTCTCCGGTCAGCCGGGCGGGCAGGGTGGAACTGCCCAGGGACCTGACGAAGGCACGAAGAATGCCGACGATGTCGACTACAAAGTCGTCGATGACGAAGACAAGAAATAAATAATTCAAGGCGCCTTTCGGGGCGCCTATATTCTTAGATCGAGGATAGTCTAAAGTGGCGAAGCGTGATTACTACGAGGTTCTTGGCGTGCAGCGCGAGGCAGCCAAGGACGACATCAAACGGGCGTACAGGAAGCTAGCCATACAGTTCCACCCCGACAAGAATCCCGGCGATAAAGCCTCGGAAGAAAAATTCAAGGAAGCGACCGAAGCCTACGAAGTGCTCGGCGATGATCAGAAGCGAAAAGCCTACGACCAGTTCGGCTTCGCCGGCGTTGAGGGCATGGGCGGCAATGCTCAGCAGGAATATTCGACAGTCTTCAAGGATTTTGAGGATATTTTTGGCGGTTTTGGCGACTTTTCCTCAATTTTTGGATCGATTTTTGGCAATTCGGGCGGTGGATTCGGCACTGGGCAGCATTCCGACAGGCCTCGCCGAGGATCAAACCTCCGATACGACATCGAACTTCCCTTTGAAAAAGCGGTGTACGGCACAACGGTGGAAATAGCGTATTCGAAGGATGATACCTGCAAGACCTGCGGCGGCTCGGGATCGGTGGACGGTTCGGGTCGAAAGATCTGCGGTATGTGCAAGGGTTCCGGCCAGGTGCGCAGGAGTTCGGGATTCTTCTCGATCTCCCAACCCTGCCCCACCTGCAACGGCGAAGGCTCCGTGATCGAAAAGCCCTGCCGCGACTGCAACGGCTCAGGAATCGCCAAGAAGAAGCAGAAGATAAAGGTGACTATTCCCCCCGGGGTGGACGATGGAAAACGCGTCACGATTCCAAGCCAGGGCGATGTAGGGCCGAACGCCGGCGCTCCAGGCGACCTGTATGTCTTCATCCATGTGCGTTCGCACGATTATTTTGAACGACATGAGCAGGATCTTTATTGCGCCGTCAGAGTCGACATGACGACAGCCGCGCTGGGCGGCGATGTCGCGGTGAACACGCTCGATGGCAAGAAAATAAAGCTCAGCATTCCCGCGGGAACCCAACATGGGAAACTTCTTCGGGTACGCGAGGAAGGAGTCCCGAGCGCGTCCGGACGCAAGGGAGATCTGTACATCAAGGTGCTCATCCAGATTCCCGCCCGGCTCTCCCGGCGCGGCAAGGAGCTGCTCGAGGAGCTTAGGGGGACGGAAGGGGAGAACGCGGAGCCGCAGGCGGTGAAGCTTTCCGACGTTGCCAGTTCCTGAAGCCGGAGCGGCCGCGATGGCGCTCTTTGAATATAGAGAAAAGCCCGCACCACAAGGTGCGGGCTTTTCGTTGTCCATTAGGGTTTCCGCCGGCCGGGGCTGGTAGAGCCGACTAGGCTCGCCGGAACTCAGGGCATTATTGAGACGACTTTGTACCCCGCGTCGGCTACCGCGGCGCGGAGGGCCTGATCGTTCAAGGCTTCGCCGTCCACCATGGCGGAGCGTTCAAGCAGGTCAACCTTAGCTGACTTGACGCCAGGGACGTCCTCGAGGGCTGACTGTACGTGCATGACGCAGTGTCCGCAGGACATTCCCTCAATCTTTAAAAGTTTTCTCATACAAATCTCCTCGTACGTACTATTTTTTATGCCGGTCGACGCCGGCTATCCAATTCACCTATCTACTTGAAATATAAGAAATTCTCAAACCGATGCAAGTGCCTGGGGCTTGAATCTTTTCAGGCGCAGGGCATTGGAAAGCACCGATACCGAGCTCATCGACATGGCGGCCGCCGCGATGACCGGCGACAGGAGGGGACCGCCCAGGGCATAGAGGATTCCGGCCGCGATTGGAATGCCGAGCACGTTGTAGCCGAAAGCCCAGAACAAGTTTTGCCTTATATTCCTCATCACTTGCTTCGAAAGGGAGAGGGCGGTGGGAACGTCCATGAGATCGCTGCGCATCAGGACGATGTCGGCGCTTTCCATCGCCACATCGGTACCGGAGCCGATGGCGATGCCTACATCGGCCTGGGCGAGTGCGGGGGCGTCGTTGATGCCATCGCCCACCATGGCGACTTTTTTGCCCGCGGCCTGGAGTTTCTTCACTTCATTGGCCTTGTCGCCGGGGAGAACCTCGGCGAACACGAGGTCGATGCCTACTTCCTTGGCGATGGCCTGGGCCGTGGGGCGGGAGTCTCCGGTGATCATGGCTGTCTGGATGCCCATCGCGTGCAGGCGGGCTATGGCGGCGGCGCTGCTCGGCTTCACGACATCGGCCACGGCGATCAGGCCCAGCGCGCGGCCGCCCGCCGCGGCGTACATGGGGGTTTTGCCGGCCGCGGCGAGGCGGGCGGCCGCGCCGGACAGAGCAGCGACATCGATGCCGCGCTCCTCCATGAGGCGCGCGTTGCCGAGGAAGAAGGTCGCTCCATCGATTTTGGCGACGATGCCGCGGCCTGTCAGGGCCGAGAAGCTCTCCGGGACGGGCAGCGAAAGGCCGCGGGCTTCCGCCGCGCGGACGATGGCTTCCCCAAGGGGGTGTTCCGAGGCTTTTTCGGCCGCGGCGGCGAGGGCGAGAAGCTTTTCCTCAGCCACGCCCTCGGCCGGCAGAATGTCGGTAAGCTCGGGCTTCCCCGCGGTGATCGTTCCCGTCTTGTCGAAGATGACGACCTGAACCTTGCCCGCTGTTTCGAGGGCTTCGCCCGATTTGATAAGGACGCCCAACTCGGCGCCCTTGCCCGTTCCCACCATGATGGCGGTCGGGGTGGCGAGGCCAAGGGCGCAGGGGCAGGCTATAGTGAGCACCGCCACGAAGATCGTGAGCGCGAAGACAGCGCTGTGGCCGGCGAGAAGCCAAGCCCCGGCCGACAGTATCGCGATGCCGAAGACGACCGGCACGAAAATTCCGGAAATGACATCGGCCAGTCGCGCTATAGGCGCCTTGGATCCCTGGGCGTCTTCAACAAGCTTGATAATCCGGGAAAGCGTGGTTTCGGCGCCGACACGCTCGGCGCGGAAGGTGAGGGCTCCGTTCTTGTTGATGGTGCCGCCCGTGAGGGAGGCGCCGGGGCCCTTGTCCACGGGGAGGCTTTCCCCGGTCAGCATGGATTCGTCCACGGCACTCGCGCCAGAGATGACGCTGCCGTCGACGGGAACCCTTTCGCCTGGGCGGACGAGGAGAATATCCCCTGGTTCCACTTCGTCGATGGGGATCTCGATCTCTTTGCCATCCTGAAGCACTGTCGCCGTTTTCGGCTTAAGCCCCATGAGCTTCTTGATGGAATCGGAGGTTCGGCCCTTGCTCACCGCCTCAAGCGTCTTTCCGAGCAGAATGAGGGTGACGATGATGCCGGCGGTTTCGAAATAGAGTTCCTGGGCCGCGCCCACGTTCCTGCCCGCGATCCTCGCCACCGAAAAGAGGCTGTAGAGGATGGCCGAACTCGTGCCCATGGCGATGAGGCTGTCCATGTTGGGGGCGCCATGGAGAAGCGAGCGTACGCCGACTACATAGAAGCGGTAGCCAACCGCGATCACCGGGATGACGAGGGCCAACTGGACGAGGGCAAAGGTCAGGGGATGATCCATCGGATGCAGGGCCGCTGGCAGAGGCAAGCCCAGCATGTGGCCCATCGCGATATAGAGAAGGGGAATCGAAAACGCGGCCGAAACGATGAATTTGGTCCACATCAAGCGGATCTCGCGTTCCTTCGCTGCTTTGTGCTCGTCTATTTGGGCAGCCGAGACGGTTTCCATCGCCAAAGGCTCGTAACCGGCCTTCTTGATCGCTCCCTTGATTTCCGAGAGGCGGACCGCGGCGGGATCATATTTGACGGTGGCCTTTTCAGTGGCAAAATTGACGGAGGCTATTTCGATGCCGGGAAGTTTTTTGAGCGAGCGTTCGATGGCAGAAGCGCAGGCGGTGCAGGTCATGCCACCCACGGGGATGGAGACTTCCCTGGCTTCGACGCGTTCCACCGCTTCATAGCCGGCTTTCTTGACAGCCGCTTTTATCGCTTCAACCGAGGCTGAAGCGTCGTCGAAACTCACTTTCATGGTCTCGGTCGCGAAATTGACCGAGGCTTCGGAGACGCCGGGCACTTTGCGCACGGCGCGCTCGTTGGCCGCCGCGCAAGCCGTGCAGGTCATGCCCTTGAGCTCAAGCGTTTCGGTTTTGATCATGATCCATATCCTTCACGCGCGGGATAGGCGCGCGTCTTTCTCAGTTCCCGGAATCTCCCAAATACCGTTCCAGGATCGTCGCGATTTCCTCGATCTTTTCTTGCCCTTTGTCGTTGTTCACCGCGTCTTTCACGCAAGTGTCGATGTGCTGCCGAAGGACAACGAGGTTCGCCTTCTTAAGGAGGGCTGCCGAGGCGAGAATCTGCTTTGATACATCGATGCAATAGCGATCTTCCTCGATCATGCGGATCGCCGCTTCCACTTGTCCCTTCGCGGTCTTGAGGAGTGTAAGGGCCTTTTTACTCTCGGCGCTGCCATGATCCATGCGATAGCCTCCAATAAGCTATTACCCCTCCCCTGGAGGGGTGGGGTAATGAGAAGAATATACATCGCTCAAAAAAAAATGACAAGGGGCTTTGGGTGAAGGAATCGCGCCGGCGAGAGCCAGGAAGGAGCGAGTTTCTGGAAAGAGGCGGAAAGCTTTAAAGAAGGAAAAGAGCGAGGCAGCCTGCCGCTGAAAAGACGATGGTCGTCGCGTACATGATGAGGATCGAGCGGCCTATGTCGGCGATCTCCGGCGCGCGGCGGGGTTCGCCGAGGAAGGATTTCTCGAGGAGCTGGCCATCGTACCAGGAGGGGCCGGCGAGCCGCAGGCCAAGGGCGCCCGCGGTCAAGGCTTCCATCCAGGCTGAGTTGGGGCTCTCGTGCCTGCGGCGGTCCCTCCAGCCAAGTCTTATGGCGGCGCGAAGATCGAAGCGTTTGGGCGCGGCGAGCCAGAGAGGGATGCAGGCGATGATGCCCGCGGCGAAACCGAGGCGCGCCGGGAGCCAATTCGCGGCGTCATCGGCCCGGGCGGCGACGCGACCGAAAAGAAGGTAAGTTTCGTTTTTATATCCCCACATCGAATCGAGGGTGTTGATGGCGCGATAGGCGAGGGCTCCCGGCGCGCCGGCGACCAATGCCCAGAAGAGAGGCGCGATGACGCCATCGATCGTCGATTCAGCCACGCTTTCAATCGAAGCTTTGATGACCCCCGCCTCGTCGAGGCGCTCGACATCCCGGCCTACGATCATGGAAACGGAGCGGCGGCCGGCTTCGAGGCGGCTTTCCGCGCTGCCGGCGGGCGCTTTCAATACCGTGGCGACGCGCAGCGCGTGGGCTGCCATGTCTCGGGGAGCTATCGTCGTGTAGATGAGGATAATTCTGACGATGACGGAGGTGGTCTTCCCCGCCACGTCGGCCTCAACGCCAAGCGCGGAGCCGATGGCCGCGGCGATGGCCGATACGAGGAGTGGCAGGGCGACTCCGGCCAGGCAAGCTCCGCCGACAATGATGAACCAGCCCGCCAGACCGGCGCCAATCGTCGCGCCAAGCCAGGACCTCAGCCGCGATTCCAGGGTGGCGGCCGCGCGGCCGATGATTCTCACCGGATGGAAAGCGTAGTGGGGATCGCCAATCAGCCCATCGAGGATGAGGGCTCCGGCTATGAGGTACCAAGGTGTCAAAGACTGGGCTCCGACGCGATGATCGCGCCCAGAGCCGCGAGGAAGCGGTCGTTCTCTCCGCGCGATCTGACGGCGAGGCGCAGGTAGCGGCCGCTTAAGCCCTCATCGGGCGAAAAGCGCCTCACGGCGATGCCGTGTTCGAGAAGCGCGGCGGCGATATGATTGCCTCGCGCGTCATCGGTAAGATCGGCGAGGAGAAAATTCGCCCCGCTTCTGAAAATTTTTAGGCGTGGCAATGCCGCGAGGGCGGCGGAAAAGCGCTCTTCCTCGGCGAGGAGCGCGGAGAGACAGCCGGCCAGAAATGCCGTGTCGCCAAGGGCTTTCGCGGCGATAACTTCGGCGAAGGATGATACGGGCCAAGCTGAAATTTCCGCTCGTATCGCGGTTCGAACCGCTGGAGCGGCATAGATGAAGCCAACCCTGGCCCCCGGCACTGCCCAGGCCTTGGTGAGGGACCTCGCGATCACGATATTGGGCGCATCCGTGCCAATGAGGCTTTCGCCATTTCTGGAGAGCTCGAGAAAGGATTCGTCGATGATGAAGAAGTGTCTTGGATAAGCCTGCGCGAAAGCCTCGATCGTCGCTTTCGGCAAGGCTCCTCCGGCAGGGTTGTTTGGGGCGCCGAGAAAGACGATCGCGCGCTCGGGGCACCTTGGTTCCTTTGCATCGCTTGTGCCGTCCAGCGCCTTCGTGAGCGAATCGAGAAATCGCGGGGAATCCATCCTGAAATCCTCCCCGGGAATAAGGGGAAGAACGACTTGGCGGCAACCAGCGTGTCGAGCCGCGCGCCGATAGCCCGAATAGGTGGGCGAAGTCAGGACGCAGACATCGGCGCCCAGCGCCCGAGGCATGGCGAAAAGCAGGGAGTCGGCGCCATCGGCGAACAGAAAGCGCTCAGGCGGCGCCGAAAATCGGGCCGCCGCCGCTTCCCTCGCCATCGTCGCCTCGGGATCCGGATACACATTGATTCGCGCCAGTCCCTGGGCGACGGCTTCTCCCAGCCATGGCGGCGGCCCCAAGGGGTTGATGTTCGCGCTGTAGTCGAGGATTTCCTCTTCCGGGAGGCCCGCGGCCTTCGCGATGAGTCTCCTGTTGCCCCCGTGGTCCAAATGATCGGCGCGGTCGCGAGGGTCGACGATCATGCCGGAATTCCACCGATGAAGCGCAGCGCCATGCCGAGAATGAGCAGGCAGGCGATTTCTCCTATTTCCACGGCCGCGCCCAACGCGTCGCCCGTGAAGCCGCCTATCTTTTTCGCATAGATCCTCGAGACGAAAAAGGCGCTGCCCGCGGCCGCGGCCGCCGCCGCCGCGATGCAGTACAAGGAAAGAACCCAGTTGCCCGAGACGATACAATATGCAAGTACCGGAATCGCGCCCAGGCCGGTTCCCGCCGCCACACGCCGCGCCGAAAAGCCGCTCATCAAGGAGCCCAATCCGGTCGGTCGGGCAGGCTTCGTGGCGATGGGGACAATGGCGGCCGCCAGGCGTCCAGCGAGCGGGGCCGCCAGAAGCCCGCCAACAAGGGCGGAAAAGAGAATTCCCCGTTCCGCGAGGAGAGCCATGGCAGCCACTCGCAAGGCCAGGCCGAGGGCGCCGCAGAAGAACCCGTAGGTGCCCACTCGGGGATCCTTGAGGATTTCGAGCCGTCTTTCCCTCGTCGCGGCCGGGAGCATCGCGTCGGCGGTGTCGACCAAGCCATCGAAGTGAAATACGTTGAAGAGGAAATATTGGATTGCGATCGAGGCCAAGGCGGCGAGGGGCAGGCTTCCTGAGAGTGCCATGCCCGCCCAAAAGCCCGCGATCGCCACGGCGGAGACGAGTGGGGAAATAGCCGGGATCCAGAAATCCGCCCGGGAAAAATCCGCCGTAAAGGCTCTTTTTATCGGGATTCGGGAGATGAGGGTGAAAATCGTGAGGAATCGGGCAAAACCCCGTCCCGCGTCTGACTCTTTTTTCAAGGGGCCCACCTCCTGAAAGCTTCGTAAGAAGCCTCCGAGCCTTCGAGCGAAAACGTCTCGAAAACGATCCGCCATTTGGATTCGGCGGCCATTTCAGCAACCTTCGCCACCCAAAGATCGTCGTTCGATAAAGGGAAGTGATCTTTGCCATTCCTGGCGCCATGCATATGTAGTTCGGCCATGGAATCGGCGCGCTCGGCGATCCACTCGGCCGGCGCCAGACCGTTCCTGATGAGACAGCCCGTATCGGCGCAGAGAGGAATTCCCGGAGCGAGCTCCATGCTTCTCTCGAACGCGGACTCCCCTGTGTATTCCATGGCAAACCGATCGCGACCGAATCCCGAGCGCAGCGCTTCGAGCGTTTCGGCCCAAGCTTCGGCTCCGTCGCCCGTGGCCACGTTGCCTGTGGCTTCGCCCTCTTCCCCCGCGAGCGAAGCGCCCTTGCCCTCGAAAGGATGGAAGACATAGAGCTCGACAAAGGCTTCGCTCATTTCCACCAGATCCCGGGTACCCTGCGCAAGAAGTTCGGGAAGATGAAGGCTGAAGGAAAATCGGTTCGAAAAAGCCGCTATGCCTTCCCTTTCTTCGATAAAAAGTCTCCGGGCATCTTCGTCGAAGGAGAAGAAGAGCAGTTCGATGCCCTCGATCCACGGAAGATCGGCCAGCCTTTCCAGGTTGAAAAGCCATGAACCGGGCAGCTGGTAGGAGGGCACGCAGAGCTTCATGGCGCTTTTTTTACCGCGAGGGGAATACCCGATACCATGAGAATGACCTGATCGCAGGCGGCGGCGAGTCGCGCGTTCACGCGGCCCAGGGTGTTGCCGTAACGGCGAGCGAGGGCGTCGGCCGGAACGAAGCCCATGCCGACCTCGTTCGTCACGATGATGATATTCGCGGGCAAGCCTCTGACGAGTGCTTCTATCGCCACGTCGATCTCGTTTTCCCTGCCGTAGTGGAACATGTTGTTGAGCCAGAGCGGAATGCAATCGAGAATCATATTGTCGCGCAGACGCTCATGAATCGCGAGCGGCTCCTCGATGGTGGTGAAGCGCTCGCGCCGCTCGGCCTTGTGGCGGGCAATTTTCTCCTTCATTTCATCGTCGAAAGCTTCGGCTGTTGCGAGGAAGAAGCGGGGCGGCGCGAAATCCCTGGCCAGAAGGAGGGCATGGCTGGATTTGCCCGACTTCACCCCTCCCGTTATGAGCGTCCTCATCGATGGCGATATGTGTCGATGCCGCTTATGGCCACCACTTCGCCGAAATAGGCGCGGTGGAAATCCTCCTTGGGATAGTTCGCCATGATGCCGGGATCGAGGAAATGCTCAGGATCGATATCCTGCCAATACATCTTTTTGCATTCGACGATGAGTTCGGCTTCGGCGTAACCGGGCGCCGGGGCAATGCCGGAAGCGATGGGAGTCAGCCCCGAGGCCTTGATTTTATCCCCGTCGCGTCCCGATTTGGAGCCAAGCAGGGAGAGTGCGGGTTTCAGGGTTTCCGGCAGGACGCAGAGCGTAAAATAATCGCTCGACTCCAGGAAACCCCTCGTATACCGACTCGGACGCACGACGATCTGGAAAAAGGTCTTATTCCATATCTGGCCGACGCTTCCCCAGGATATCGTCATCGAATTGAATTTCCCGGGCGAGAATTCCCCCGCGGTGAGCAGAAGCCATCGCCTCCCGATGATCGAATGATCGAACGCGAAATCCCCAAGCGCTATAGTGGAACGTTCCATTTTTATCCGCCTCCGATGCGATGATGCTATAGGGCAGAGTAGCGCGCATACCGCGGAATGGTCAACCTTGGAGGTTAGCCGTTGACCGATCTTCGTGTCGGCGCCGAAAAGGTTGTCCGCAAAGCGCAAAATTGGGGTACAATCAAACGATTCACGCCGCGGGAGCCGCGGTCGCGGGAGGAGATATGCAGAAGAAAGCCGATGGCCAGTTTTACGCGCCCAAGGGGAAGTCATCGCCGGTCTGCAAGCCGGGCGAATTCAAGATTGGCGTGATCGGGCTCGATCATGGCCACATCTACGGCATGTGCAACGGACTTTCGGAAGCGGGGGCCACGGTTGAGGCTGTCTACGATCCCGATCCCGTTAAGGTGTCGGCTTTCCTCAAGCAATATCCTGAGGCGCGGGCGGCCGGAACCGAGGAGGAAATCCTCGAGGATCCATCCATTCGCCTGGTCGCGGCGGCCCCGATTCCTTGGCTTCGCGGACCATTGGGCATACGGGTCATGAGCCACGGCAAGGACTATTTTTGCGACAAACCGCCTTTCACCGACAAGGCCGACATCGCGCTTGCCCGGGCGAAGGTGAAGGAAACCGGGAGGAAATACGGCGTCTACTACAGCGAAAGGCTTCATGTGGAGGCTTCGGTCTACGCTGAGCGCCTGATCGCCGATGGGGCGATCGGCACGGTGATCCAGGTGATCGGGACAGGTCCGCACCGAATCAGCCTGCCACTGCGGCCAGCCTGGTTTTTCGACAAGAAGAAGTATGGAGGCATTATCGTCGACTTGGGCTGCCACCAGATCGAGCAGATACTTTTCTTTACAGGAGCGAAGGACGCGAAGATCACCGCTTCCAGGGTAGCGACCTACAAATACAAGGAATATCCCGATTTCGAGGATTTTGGCGACGTCTCCCTCGTTATGGACAATGGTGCCTCAGGATATTTCACGGTCCACTGGTTCACGCCCGACGGCCTTGGCGCCTGGGGTGACGGACGAACTTTTATACAGGGCACCGATGGCTATCTCGAGCTTCGCAAGTACATCGATGTCGCCGCCGACCCCGAGGGAGATCATGTCATCCTCGTAAACAAACAGGGCGAATATCATTTCAAGGCCGCCGGTAGCTGCGGATTTCCCTTCTTCGGCCGATTTGTCCGCGATTGCCTGGACCGCAGCGCGACGGCGATGGATCAGGAGCTGGTGTTCAGGGCGATCGAGCTCGCGATCGAGGCCGAGGAAAACGCGGCGCGAGAATACGAGGCACTTTCTTGACAGCGCGGTCGGCTGATCCTACAGTGAGCGAAACAACCAGGCGCCCGGGGGAATGATGAAATATTCGGTCTGCAACGAGCTCTTCGGCTCTCTGTCCCTTGATGAATCCTGCCGGATCGTTCGCGAGGCGGGATTTTCCGGGATAGAGTTCGCCCCCTACACTGTTTTCGGGGATTTTTCCTCGAGCGATATCGACCAAGGCATCGCCGCCATGCGTCGGGCGCTCGACGCGGAAGGCCTTGCCTTCGTGGGTTTTCACTGGCTCATGACCAAACCGGCCGGTCTCCATCTTTCCACCCCCGATTCCGCGCTGAGAGCGAAATCCAGGGATCATCTCGGGCGGCTCCTTGAAGCCGCTGGCGCGCTTGGCGGCGGTGTCCTTATTCTGGGCTCCCCCAAGCAGCGGATGAGCCTACCTGGCCAGGGCAGGGCGGCCGCGACCTCCCTCCTTTGCGAAACCCTGTCCGAACTGGCGCCCCTCGCTTCCTCCTGTTCCTCGAAAATTCTCATCGAGCAGCTCTCGCCCGACCAGACCGATGTCGTCAACAGCATGGAAGAGGCGGTGGCTTGCGTGGAATCGATAGGATCGGAAGCTATCGATGGCATGTTCGATTTCCACAACGCGATGAGCGAGGCGGAACCCTGGCAGGAACTTGTGCGGAAGCATTACGCCCATATCGGCCATGTCCATATCAACGAAATAGACGGGCGGGCACCCGGCACAGGCAATTCGAATTACCGCCCCGCATACGATGTGCTCGCCGAGAAAGGGTATGACAAATGGGTCAGCATAGAAATTTTCGAAATACCGGAAAACCCGGCTTCGACCTTGCGCGCTTCGATGAAGCTTTTCGAAACGCTCGAGCGTCGATGAACAATGAAAAATATTAGCTAGGAGGCATCATGAATTTCGGCATAGTCGGCACAGGTCTCATCGCTGAATTCCACGCCAAGGCGCTCGCGGAAATCCCGGGCGCGAAGCTCGTGGCTTGTCTGGACAAATTTCCGGAGAGGGCGGCACTGTATGCCCAGAAGAACGGCTGCGCGGCCTATGACGACCTCGGCAAGTTCCTCGCGCACCCCGGTCTCGACATCGTCAATATCTGCACACCGTCCGGGCTTCACATGGACGTGGCGCTCCAGGCTGCCGCCGCGGGGAAGCACCTTATCATCGAGAAACCCCTCGAAACATCGACGGCGCGCTGCGAAAAAATCATCGAAGCCGCCGACCGCGCCGGCGTCACGCTTTCGGGTATCTTTCCCTCCCGGTTTTTCGGCGCGGCACAGTCGGTGCGGCGCGCCGTCGACACCGGCCGATTCGGCAAATTATCGATGGGCAGCGCCTATGTGAAATGGTGGAGGGAGCAAAGCTACTACGCCAAGGGTGGCTGGAAGGGAACGAAAGCCTTGGACGGCGGCGGCGCCCTCATCAACCAGTCCATCCACGCCGTCGACCTCTTGCTCTGGTTCATGGGCGAGGCTTCGGAAGTAGTCGCTTATACCGACATCATCGGACATGAGGGGATCGAGGTCGAAGACAACGCGGTCGCCGCGATTTCCTTCAAAAACGGGGCGCTCGGCGTCATCCAGGGCTCGACCTCGGTATGGCCGGGCTTTCTCAAGCGCATCGAGGTTTCGGGGCTGGAAGGCAGCGCGATTCTCGAGGAGGAAAATCTGGCGTTCTGGAAATTCAGGCAGGAAACAGCGGAGGATGATGAAATTCGAAAGGCTTTCGCCGGAGCGACATCCTCGGGAGGAGGCGCGTCCGATCCGGCCGCGATCGGCCACCATGGCCATCGCCTCCAGTTCGAGAATGTCCTGAAGGCGATCGCGACCGGCGGGAAGCCTTTGATCGACGGCCGGGAGGCGATGAAGGCGGTGTCGCTCATCGAAGCGATTTACGAAAGCGCCGAAAGTAAAAGACCCGTCGCGGTGCGAAAATCGTGATCCAGCTCAGTGGATTCGCCGATGAAGCCGCCGAGAGCCTGGCGGGGCAGATCGCGGCGATAAAGGAGCTGGGCTGGTCGTATATCGAAGCCCGGAGCATCGATGGCGTCAATATCCATGATCTCGACGATGGCGCCTTCGACGCTGCCTGCGATGCCCTCGATCGCGCAGGAATCAAGATAAACTGCTTCGGCTCCACGATCGCGAACTGGGGCAAGAGCGTCGACGAGGATTTCAGCGCCACCATGGCGACCGTCGAACGCGCCATCGCCAGGATGAAGTGCCTCGGCGCGCCCATGGTCCGCATAATGAGTTATGCGATTCTGCTCGACGCATCGGGCGCGCCGAAAGACGACCAGAAGGCGAAAAAGCGCATCGAAAGGCTTGGGGAAATCTGCGCCCGATTCGCTTCGGAAGGCATCGTTCCGGTGCACGAAAACTGCTTCAATTATGGCGGCATGAGCTGGCGGCACACTTTGGAGCTTCTGGAGGCCATTCCTTCGATGCGGCTCGTCTTCGATACGGGAAATCCTGGCCTTACTCCCGATTTGTTCAAGCCTTCTCCCTATCCCAACCAGGATGTGATAGAAGCATGGACACATCTGAAATCCTATGTCGTCCACGTTCATGTGAAGGATGGCTGGAGGGATCCTCTGACGGGCGCGGAAACCTATGTGTATCCCGGCGATGGACCGTGCCGCGTCCAGGAAATACTCGGGGATTGCATCGCGTCGGGATACGAGGGCTGGCTCACCATCGAGCCGCACATGGCGGTGGTTTTCCATGACGCTTCCGTTCATTCGCCTGAAACCCGCAGAAGGGCCATATTCGTCGAATATGGGCATCGCCTTGAAGAAATGCTGAAAAGGCTTGGGCTGAAGGTTGAAGCGGGCCGCGTTTCGCGAAGCTGAAGGCCGTTAGGGGGCTGGTATGGAAAGGAATTTACTCAGGCGGTTTTATGTCGACGCGCTTTCGGTGAAAGTCTTCGCCGACCGCAAGGCTATGGGCGCGGAAGCTGCCGCCGATTGCGGACGCGCGATCCGGAAAGTCCTCGAACGACAAAGGATCTGCCGGATGATCTTCGCCGCGGCTCCTTCCCAGAACGAGCTCCTCGCGGGGCTGTTGCACGCCGAAGACATCGATTGGTCACGGATCCATGCCTTCCACATGGACGAGTATGTCGGACTTCCTGATGAAGCCGCACAACGTTTCGGCATCTTTCTGCGCGACCGGCTTTTCGGAAAGCTTCCATTCGGCAAGGTCGAATACCTGGCGCCTCGCGCAAAAATGGACACTCACGCGATCGCCGAGGAAATCGAACGTTATTCGGCGCTTATCGGCGAGGCGCCCGTCGACATAGTCTGCCTCGGCATCGGTGAGAATGGCCATATCGCCTTCAACGATCCAGGCGTCGCCGATTTCAACGATCCGGCCAAGGTCAAGGAAGTGGAGCTCGATGGAAAATGCCGCCTCCAGCAGGTTCACGATGGCTGTTTCCCGGATCTCGATGCCGTTCCCCAAAGGGCGCTCAGCCTCACCATCCCCGCGCTGATGTCGGGCGGAAGGCTTTTCTGCGTCGTTCCGGAGCCGACCAAGGCTCAGGCCGTGCGCGAGATGCTCAAAGGCCCGATTTCCGAACAGTGCCCCGCGAGCATACTCAGGCGACACCACGACTGCACTCTCTATCTGGATGCCGAGTCGGCAGGAGATCGTCCATGAATCTGACCTCGGAAAGTAGCCAACGTTTCAAAAACGAAGCCGACCTCGAAGACTTTATGTCCACCCCCTCGGAGCGCGTTATCCGCCTCATGAAGAAACTGGATGGCGACATTGCCATTTTGGGCATCGCTGGCAAGGTCGGCATGACCTTGGGCATGATGGCGATGCGGGCTATAAAGGCCGCCGGTGTGGACAAAAAGGTATATGGCATCTCGCGCTTTTCCGACGCGACGAGCCGCTCAAAATTGGACGCCCTGGGCTTGGAGACGATAGCCTGTGATCTGCTCGATGGCGCGGCGGTGAACAAACTACCTTACGCCAAGAACGTGATCTTCATGGCGGGGAGGAAATTCGGGACAGTGGGAGCCCAGGACCTGACCTGGGCAACCAATGCGGTGACGCCAGCCAACGTCGCGAAACGCTTTGCCGCGAGTTCCATCGTGGCGTATTCCACGGGATGCGTCTACGATTTCGCTCCGCCTTTTTCCGGCGGTTCCACCGAAAAAGATGACCCTAAACCGGTAGGGGAATACGCCCAGTCGGCCCTCGGCCGCGAGCGCATTTTTGAATATTACTCTAGGATGGCGGGAACGCCGATTTGCTTGTTCCGGCTCAATTACGCCATCGACCTGCGCTACGGCGTTCTCTACGACATAGCGGCCAAGGTTTTTGTCGGCGAGCCGGTCGACCTCTCTGTAGGGAGCTTCAACTGCATCTGGCAAGGCGATGTGATCGAACGGACCCTGCTTTCGCTCGAGCTATGCTCCTCTCCCCCGACGGCCATCAATATTACTGGCCCCGAGACCGTCTCGGTCCGTTGGGCGGCCGAGGAATTCGGCCTGCGTTTCGGGCGAAAGCCGAATTTCTCGGGTGTCGAGCGGGGCGAAGCCAGCGGCTATCTCTCCAACGCTGCTAAATCCATTGGCATTTTCGGTTATCCTGCCGTCTCGCTGCCCGAAATGGTGGATATGGTCGCTGGCTGGATTATGGCGGGCGGCGCATCTCTCGGCAAACCAACTCACTTTGAAAGCACCAACGGCAAATATTGAGCCGGTCGCCGCGGGCGTCACCGACAAAGCCGGTGCAGTCCGGCGCCGCCTTCCATCGGAGGAAACGATGAAAATACGGGAACTGCCTTCCTTCGTACGCGAGCGAATCGCCACCGGAACCGTCATCCCGGCCATACCGCTCGCCCTCGACGCGAACAGAAAGTTCGATGAGCGGCACCAGCGCGCCCTCATCCGTTACTACATCGACGCGGGCGCGGGCGGCCTCGCCGTCGGCGTCCACACCACCCAGTTCGAGATCCGCGATCCGGCGCACGGCCTTTTTAAGCCCGTTCTCACCGCCATCTCGCGGATGATCGACGAACACGCGGCCGCCCGCGCCCGGCCGGTCGTGAAAATCGGTGGCGTCTGCGGCCGGACGGATCAAGCCCTGACCGAAGCCGAATTCCTGGTCGACCAAGGCTACCACGCGGGGCTCCTGAGCCTTGCGGCAATGAAAACCGATTCCATCGCCGCCCTCATCGAGCACGCGCGTCGCGTTTCCGAAATCATCCCCCTCATCGGTTTCTATCTGCAGCCCGATGTTGGAGGCAGGATCCTTCCCTACGAATTCTGGAGGGAGTTCGCCCGTATCGATAACGTTCTCGCGATCAAGATGGCGCCCTTCAACCGCTATCGCACGATCGATGTCGTGCGAGCGGTCTGCGACGCCGGCCGCGAAAAGGAAATCGCCCTCTATACAGGCAACGACGACAACATCGTAGTGGATCTCCTCACCGAATTCCGGATCGTCGCCTCCGATGGGGTCGAAAAGCGCGTGCGCATCGTCGGCGGATTGCTCGGCCAGTGGTGCCTCTGGACCAAGAAGGCCGTGGAACTTCACCGCGAATTGCGCCACCTATCGCTGGCGGAAGACCCAGTACCCCCGGCAATGCTTACCCTCGCGCAGGAACTCACCGACGCCAACGCGGCGGTTTTCGACGCCGCCAATGGATTCGCCGGCTGCATACCGGGCATCCACGAAGTTCTGAGGCGCCAAGGCCTCCTCGCGGGCACCTGGTGCCTGAATCCCGCCGAAGTCCTCTCTCCCAGCCAGAGCGGCGAGATCGACCGCGTATGCCGCTCCTATCCCCATCTTGTCGACGATGATTTCGTACGGGCCAATCTCGCGAAATGGCTGTCGTAAACGCCGCTCCTCCTGGACCTGAAGAAACCCTAAAAAAAAAGCCGCTTGAAAAAGCGGCTTTTTTGCCGGCAATCGATCGACCTCATACCGATCGCGCCCGCGGTGATGGGAGAACTTAAGCGGAGGCTTTTCGTCTTTTCAGTTTGCCCATCAAACTCTTCATCCACTTTGCCCGACTCAAAACAATCAGCATGGTCAGAATAAAGAGCCCGAGACAAATGGGACGAGTGAAGAAGGGAGCGATGTCCCCGTTCGACAGAATGAGAGCCCTGCGAAGGTTCTTGTCCAGGATGTCGCCCAAGATGATACCGAGGACGAGGGGCGCCATCGGGTATTCCATTTCCCTTAAGACGAAACCGATGATACCGAAAATAATCATGACATAGACATCGAAGAGCCTCGACTGGAGGGCGAAGGAACCGACCACGCAGAGGAGGAAAACGATGGGCATCAACTTCTGTCGGGGAACCTGGAGCACCTTGACCAGAGGCCGCACCATCGTGAGGCCAAGCACGAACATGGCCACGGTGGCGATGAGAACCATGGCGATTACCTGGTACACGAACATGGGCGATTCCACCATGATAAGCGGGCCGGGACGAACACCGTGGATCAGCATGGCGCCTAGGAGTACCGCGGCGGGGGCCGAGCCCGGGATCGCCAAGGTTAGCACGGGTATGATAGCGCCTGGCACGCAGGCGTTGTTGCCGGTTTCGGATGCCAGCAAGCCTTCCACCGATCCATGGCCGAATTTTGCCCTTTCCTCCGGCGTGGCGCTACGCTTGGCGAGGTCGTAGGATACCCACGCGGCGATATCCTCGCCGACGCCGGGGATGGCGCCGATGAAAGTGCCTACAATGCCCGAACGGATGATCGTTTTCCAGTACTTTGCCACTTCCCGCGGCTTAGGCAAGATTCGACCGATTTCGCTCTTGACCACCTCAACCTTGGAGTAGCGCATGACCGAGAGGATTTCCGCGAAACCGAAGGTTCCTACCATTGCGGGAATCAGCGATATTCCTCCTGACAAGTCGGAGTTGCCGAAAGAGAAACGGATATAGGCGTGGATTCCTTCCATGCCGATCATCGCGACGAAGAGGCCGATAAAGCCCGAAATCCATCCCTTGAGCGGATCCTTCGGCGCGGTCAGGTTCCCGCAGATGATGATGCCGAAAATCGCGAACCAGACGAATTCGAACGACTGGAAGCTCAACGCGACGGAGCCGATCATGGGAGTGAACACAGCGAGAAAGATCATGCCGATCACCGAGCCGAGGAAGGAGCCCGTCGTGGCCAACCCGATCGCCTTGCCAGCCTGGCCCATCTTCGCGAGAGGAAAGCCGTCCAGGGTCGTGGCGGCATTGGCGGGAGTGCCGGGGATGTTGAGAAGGATCGCGCTGCGACTGCCACCGTAAATGGCGCCGATATACATGCAGATCAAAATCAGGATGGCGTCGTTCGGCGCCATCGTGTAGGTGAGCGTCGTCAGAAGGGCGACGCCCATCGTCGCCGTCAGTCCCGGGAGCATCCCTATGATGATGCCGAGTTCGGTCGCCCACACCGCGTTGAACAGTGTTTGAAATGTCATGAAGGAGAGTATCGCTTGGCCGAATAGTTGTAGTCCTTGAAACATGGAAGACTCCTCAGGGAAGATTGACGAGGAAAAGGCTCTGGAACACGAAGGTGATCAGGGCGGTTGCCACGGCCGCTATTATGAAGGCCACGATAACTTTCTTGATCTGGGGCTTGAACGCGCTCTTGAAATCATACTCGAACATGATGATGAACGCGAAGATGAAGAGGGCTGTCGGCAAGGGAAACCATAGTTTTCCCAATAGAAGTACATAGACGACGCAAATGATGAGGGTCTTCAGGATCCTGGACGTCGTTTCCTGGGCGAGAAGGTCTTTCGTGGCGCTTTTCGTGATTATTTCCCGCATGCCCTTTCGCTTGATCGAGCGAATCAGCATGGTGAGGCTCAAGAGGCTGAGCATGACACCTATAAAGCCAGGCACTATACCAGGCGCTGAAAACTTGCTCTGGTTCGCATCCGCCATCGTCGGCATCTGAACGGACATGACTACGACGGTGATGCCGAACGCCAAGAGGACGATGGACGTGACGAAGTCCGCCTTGGTCATTGATTTTTCTGTCATCGAGAGCTCCCTGGATAAGATTGAAAGAAGAGGTCGCTTGCCTTGAGCAAGCGACCTCTTCGAGATGAACGAGGTCAGAAGGTTAGGGCTTGGGGATCCCCACCGTGTCGGGCGATACTTTCGCCTTGCCGGCGTCGTAGTAGAGCCAGGCGACGGGCTGGTAGTAGGCGAACGCGTTGTCCTGGGCTTTCTGTCCGAAGGAGGGAGCGAAGACCGCTCCGCGGCTCGTGGCATATTCCTTGATCTTCGCTGAATTGAAGATCACTTTCTGCCAGAGAGCGTCCACCGTGTCGAGCACTTCCTTGGGAACATCGCTGGGGATGAAGATGCCGAAATAGTTGGGACCAGTTTTGAAGTCTTTGATCCACTTCGTGATGGGAGGAATCTGTCCATAACCGTCCAGGGTAAGGGGTTGATCGGAAAGGACGGCCAAGGGCCTGAGCTTCTTGCCGCGGATCATGTCGGCCTGCTCGACGGCAAGCTGGGTGGTGATCTGGGTTTCGCCGGATACCGTCGCTATGACCGCGGGATTGCCGCCGTCGTAGGTGACATGCTTGTAGTTGATGCCGGTGTATTTCCTGATCATCTCGATGCCGATATGGCCAGCCGAGCTTACTCCGGCTGTCGCTACGGTCATCTGGGGATTGGCTTTCATGGCCGCGAGCAGTTCGTCAAAGGTCTTGTAGGGGGTATTCGCGTTGACGCTGATCACCATGACGTTGGCGACGCTGAGGTAGATGTGCCAATCTTTCCGGATATTGGTGTCGAGAAAGCCAAGTACAGGGTAGGTGGCCAGATCGGCCGCTGCGCCCGCCGCCCAGGTGTAGCCATCATGTTTCTGGTCGAGGACATATTTCGTGCCCACCGATCCTGAAGCGCCAGGCTGGTTCACGATGACGATTTTCGTTCCGAGCGCGGCTTCGAGTTCGCCTGCGCTGACGCGGGAAATTTGGTCGGTGGATCCACCGGCTCCCCATGGAACGACGAGGGTGATTGGTTTGTTGGGCTTCCAGGTAGCTTGGGCGAACATTCCGGAAACCGCGACGCAGAGGAGCAAGAAAATAATAACCTTACTGCGTGTGGAATTTTTCATGCAGTATTCCTCCTTAGAAGGTTTATCGATTAGATGAAGTATAGGAGCGGTTCCAAAGCGCTGTCAAGAAATTTTGATTCTTTATGCATTATATTGAATGCTTAATTGCGCGCATTGCTCTCGAGCCGATATTTGCTTGACAAAGCCATAGCCCCATACCATTCTAGTTTTATGCCAATTCCGGAATATTCCGGCCAGAAGATCAGACATCCCGTTGCCCTCGTAACCGGCTCGAGCCGGGGCTTAGGGCGCGGCATCGCCATTGAGCTGGCCAGCCATGGCTTTTCCGTGGCGATACACTACTCGGGCAACGAAGAAGCGGCGAAGGAAACCTTATCGCTCTGCCGCGCCGCGACAACTTCCGAGGCCCAGCGCTTTCGCGTATTCCGCTGCGATATTTCCGATGCCGCACAACGTTCCGCCCTCGTCGACGAAGTCTTTTCCAGCTTTGGATCCTTGGATGCCCTGGTGAACAACGCCGGCATGGGGCCGCGCGTGAGGGCCGACATCCTGGACGCTGGTGAGGATTCATTTGAGGAAGTGCTCAAGACCAACCTTCAGGGACCCTATTTTCTCACTCAGAGCGTGGCCAGGCGCTGGCTCGCCGGCGACGCTTCATCGGCCCTTCCCCAAGGCTTCAAGATCGTCTTTGTGACCTCCATTTCCGCCGTGACCGCGTCCATAGGGCGCGGAGAGTACTGCGTCTCCAAGGCCGGCCTCTCGATGGCGGCCCAGCTCTGGGCGGCGAGATTGGCCGGTTCCGGGATACAAGTCTACGAGCTTCGCCCCGGCATCATGGAGACCGACATGACCAAGGGCGTGAAGGGAAAATACGATGCCATGATCGAACAGGGGGTTGTTCCGCAGGGGCGCTGGGGGTACCCCGACGATGTCGGGAAGGCGGTAAGGTCCCTGCTTCAGGGAGATTTCGCCTTTTCGACGGGCAATATCTTCAATGTCGATGGGGGATTCCACATTTCCAGGCTTTAGGAGGCTCAATGATCGATCTGCACGAAACGCCGTCCTGGGCGTCGTTCGCCGGACCGGTGGGAAAGGTATTCGCCCATGCGGCGGAGAAGACGAAGGCTTTGGCGTCACGCTGGGAAGGCGAATCGGGAGCCCCCGTGTTCACGGTGGGCGGGCGCTATACCCAGCGAGGCTGGACCGAATGGACGCAAGGCTTCCAATTCGGGAACGCGCTCCTGATTTTCGAGGCGCTCCGCGACCCCTGGTTCCTTGAATACGGGCGTGGAAAAACGGTCGCGGCGATGGCTCCCCATGTCAGCCATACAGGCGTCCATGACCATGGATTCAACAACATATCAACCTATGGGAACCTCCTCAGGATGATGGCTGAGGGGAGCATCGAAACGAATAAGTGGGAAGCCGAATTCTACCGCATCGCCCTAAAAACCTCGGGGGCAATCCAAGCTTCGCGGTGGACTCATGTCCCCGACTCGCTCGGATTCATCCACTCCTTCAATGGGGCGCATTCGCTTTTCGCCGATACGATACGATCCCTGCGGGTTCTCGCGGTCGCGCACAGCTTGGGGCAGGTTCTCATGGGCGAGCAGGACAAAAAAGTGAGCCTTCTCGCGCGGCTTCTGAGGCACGCGGAGACGACAGCCCGTTACAATGTGTATTTCGGCGAGGGGCGTGATCGCTGGGATGTTCCCGGAAGAGTGGCGCACGAATCGATCTTCAATGTGGAAAGCCGCTCCTACCGCTGTCCCTCGAGCCAGCAAGGCTACTCCCCCTTCACGACCTGGACCAGGGGCTTGGCTTGGATAATGCTGGGCTACGCGGAAGAGCTGGAGTATCTGGCGACAGTCCCCGAATCGGAGTTCGCGCCACTGGATTTGCCGTATTTCCCGACGAAAAAGGCGGCCCTCGCGCGCTTCGAGCAGGTGGCCAAGGTAACCTGCGATTTCTACATCGAAAACACGCCGCCCGACGGCATTCCCTACTGGGATACCGGGGCGCCCAATCTGCATCGTATCGAGAACTACTTGGAACATCCCGCCGATCCCGCAAACCCCTTCGAACCGGTGGACTCGTCGGCGGCGGCGATCGCGACCCAGGGAATGCTGAGGCTGGGGAGATGGCTCGCCGCGGCGGGCGATCCGCTTTCCGATAAATACCTGAGGGCGGGGTCGCGGATCGCCCGCACCCTCATGGCCGCGCCATACTTAAGCGCCGATCCGAGCCACGAGGGCCTGCTCCTCCACGCCGTCTACCATTACCCGAACGGCTGGGACGCCGCCCCCGCGTCCGGGGCCGCGCCGCCAGGAGCCGGCACCCGGGGCGCGAAGGGAATCCCGCATGGCGAGTCCTGCATGTGGGGCGACTATCACTTGCTGGAACTCGCGCTGTACCTGGGAAGACTCGCCCGAGGCGTCGAGCCGCAGCGTTTCTACACAATTTGAAGGCTCAGGGAGGCCAACAAGCATGACTGACCTATCGCGCTTCGCGATCCATACCTTCACCACGAAGCCTTGGCCCTTCGCGGTCGCTGTGGCCAAATACGCCGAGGCGGGCGTTTCGGGCGTCTCCGTATGGAAGGAGAGCATCGAGGGAATCGCGCCCGCCAAAGCCGCCGCCCTCCTTCGCGGCGCCGGCCTCGCGGCCGTTTCCATGGTGCGGGGAGGCTTCTTTCCCGCGGCATCCGAGGACGAACGCCGCCGCAAAATCGCCGACAACATCGCCCTCATCCACGCCACCGCCGAACTCGGCGCTCCCCACATCGTCCTCGTCTGCGGCGCCGATCTCCGCGTTCCTCTCGATGCCGCGAGGCGCCAGGTGGAGGCCGGCATCGAAGCCATCCTGCCCGAAGCCGAAAAATCGGGCGTCAGACTGGCCATCGAGCCTCTCCATCCCATGTACGCCGACACGAGGTC
>Ga0172379_10002730_pt1 | contig 30317 bp, 27 predicted proteins | sample GrowelOW334metaG_FD_119756 | JGI IMG/M metagenome (GOLD analysis project Ga0172379, IMG submission 119756) | Groundwater microbial communities from an aquifer near a municipal landfill in Southern Ontario, Canada - Groundwater well OW334 metaG | ecosystem: Environmental > Aquatic > Deep...
CCAGTCCGCCGCGGACAACCTGGTTACGGGCGTAGTCCCCGCCGATCGCCTGGTGCGGTACGGAAACCTCATCATCGACCAATCCAAGCGCCTGGGAAACATGATCGAGGAAATGTTGCTCTTCTCCCGGGTTGAAGGCCGCACCATGCAGAGCCCTGTGCATGTTCCCGTTGATGTCCGTGCCTTGATCGGGGATGTCCGTGCCGCCGTCGAACCACTGGCTGAACAGGCAGGTATCGGTATCCATTGGGATACCGGTGCCACCAACACCGCGTGCGTTGGCGATGCCGAGACGATACGCATCATCCTTTCCAACCTGATTGCCAACGCGGTCCATCACGCTTACCCAGGAGAAAAAAAAGGTATGGTCCGCGTCATCGTCAAGTCCGCGTTGCCTGGCAAACTCATCCTCCTGGTGGAGGACGATGGCCGCGGAATAGCGCCGTCCGAAGCCAGGCGCGTATTCGAGCCCTTCTACCGCGACCGAATAAGCCGTGAAAATCATGAAAAAGGTTCTGGCCTGGGGCTGTTTCTGGCCACCGGAAAAGCCCGCATCGCCGGCGGGACAATCCGTCTGGAAAGCCCCTACCACCGTGTCGACGGCAACAAGCGCCCGGGTTGCCGTTTTACTGCGGAACTCCCCTTCGCCCCTTTTGCCCCATCTGCCAGCACGAAAGCGGGTACCGACAAAACAAACGACAAGGTAACTATCGACAAAGGAATCGCCGATGCCTAAGCTATTGATCATCGAAGACGAGCCGGGGATCCGCATGACCCTGGAGGATCGTCTTACCGCGGAAGGCTATCTATGCAGCTCCTGTGGGGACGGTATCAGCGGTGAGGCCACCGCGATGGAGCAAAGCTGGGACCTGATCCTGTTGGACCTCATGCTTCCCGGCCGGGACGGCCTGACCGTGTGCCGCAATCTCCGCAAGGCAGGGCGGGATACCCCCATCCTCATGCTCACCGCCCGCAATACCGACCTCGATGTCATCGCCGGCCTTGGCATAGGTGCCGATGATTACCTGGCGAAACCCTTTGATATGGGGGTTCTCCTGGCAAGGATGGAGGCCCTCACACGCCGCTTCAATCGGCCCCACAATAGTGGCACCGAGTCCCTTTCCGGCCCGGTAAGCTTCGGCCGTTTCATCCTGGATCCCGCTTCCGGAAAATTTAGTTCCGATGGCGTGGAGGTAAACCTTTTTGCCCAGGAATATCGCTTGCTGGAATACCTGGTCGCCCATCCCGACCGCTTGCTCTCAAGGGATGAAATCCTGGACCAGGTATGGGGATACCAGAGTGATACCAGTACCCGTACTGTCGACGTCCACATCGCCAAACTGCGCCGGATCCTGGGTGAGTCCGACCTTCCACGGCATATTCTGACCATCCGTGGGCGGGGGTATAAATTTACAGCCAGCGAGTAGGAGTTCGCCCTGAACTCAAAAAACTCCATTGAAGGATTAACGGGTGATGTATTATAATTCGTATATGCCAGACTCCATCCAGGTATCAGCAATGAGTTCCGAATTTTTACAGCAGATAAGACTAATGATTGAGGAGTATAAAGATGAGGATTTTTGCCTTTCCCTGATCGAAGTGTTCATCAGGGATGGGGCACGGGCCTTCGAGCAACTGCGAAGCTCGTTGGAGTCGGGGGATACCGTGGTAGCCTATGCCGCGGCACATTCACTCAAGAACATGCTGGGTGTACTCCGTTCCACGCAGGGTGTGGAACTTGCGGAGCTCGTTTGTACCCAAGTAAGTGGGAACGCTCCGGATCCAGGAACCCCGGAATCAAGGGAATTCCAGATCCATGAACTTCTTGGCCTTACCGCCAGCCTTCTCGAAGCCAGTCGTGCCCTGGTCGCGACGTCCAAAAAAGCCTGAGCTATGGATACAATGCGATCGCAGTCTGATAATCATCTGAATCTACGCGTCCTGGCAGGTGCCTTGCTCTGTCTGGTTGGTGCGGTATCCAACAGATGGTTGTCCATCGATCTGGTCTTTGGGATATCGATCCTGCCCGGTGGTTTTTTTGGTGTCCTTGCAGTCCTCATCCTGCCGTTTCCCCTCGGCATCCTTGGTCCGGTCCTGGTCATGCTGCCCAGCCTTTCGCTGTGGGGGCATCCTTGGGCCTTACCAAGCGCATTTCTGGAAGGACTGCTTATAGCCCTCCTCATTCGCAAGGATCGCCCGGACCGGATAGTTTTCCTGGATGCCCTTTACTGGCTTTTTATCGGTGCCCCACTCGTTTTCGTCCTGTATTTTTTCGTGTTGCACATGCCGATGGAAAGTGTATTCGCGGCGGCAGCCAAGCAGGGGGCCAACGGGGTTGCCAACACCTTTCTGGCGGTCTTCATCCGATACATCTTCCTTTATCTTTTAGGATCCCCTTTTGGTGTGGCAAAAGACCCCAGAGCCCGGGAATATCTGGTTTTGTTCCTGAACGCAGCGCTTATCGTACCGCTCCTTGCGGGGGTTCTTCTCTACACGACAGATCAGAAGCGCCTTGCAATCGAGCAGGCTGAAAAAGATACAGAGATTGTCATGGCAGTTTTGGTAGAAGCCGGTAATGACAGTATCACCGGAATAAATACCGCAAATCTGGAAGGCACCGGCGATTTGCTGGACATAACGTATCATTTCACTTCGGTATTTGAAAGCGATGGCCAGATACTCTGGTCCTATCCAAAAGGAACGGCCTTGTTGGCCAGGATGGATGACCCGTTTCAACAAACCAGGCTTCTCCATAGGGAGGGGCGAACCTCCATAATAGCCGCGCCCGGTGAAATCAACCCCATGAAAGCGTGGCGAGGCTCCCGGGTCCATGCGGAGACCACTCTGATAGGCGGCCGACTGCTGGTGGTGGAACAGGTTTTCCGCGCCGAGGTGGACAGGCTTTCTTTCGCGATGACGACGATTTTCATGTTTTTCCTGGTTTGGCTGGTTGTATCCAGCTCCGGTGCTTACCTCATGGGCAGCATTTTGGTGCGGCCCCTCGAACAATTGCGGGTTGCGGCGGAAAGCATCCAGGCAGGCCGAACCTCGGTGCTCTGGTCAGATGCGAAGATTCTCGAAATACGGGAACTGCGCGATAGCCTCATTGCGATGACTGGTGCCCTTGAAAATCGTGGCATGGAACTTACGGAAGCGAAAGCTACTGCGGAACGGATGATGCGCCGAAGTGAAAGGTATCTCGCCTTCATGGGTCATGAACTGAAGGCCCCCATCGCGGCGCTTATATCCAGCATGGATGAAGGTACTACCGACGACGGCACCTTGATGCGGGATTCACTAGTGCGGCTGCTGGAACTGATAAACGATATCCTGGACCAGGCGACTGCCGGTTCCGGTGCGATGCACCTGCATTCCGAACCCTTCGATCCCGTCAGGGAGGCTTCCTTGTTGCTGGAGCCCTTTGCCATCCAAGCCAGGCGCAAGGGCTTGAAGTTCTACCTGGATATGGATTTTCCCGCTGGGCTCATGCTTCTAGGCGACCCACTTAGATATCGCCAGATCCTGGCGAATTTGGTGAGTAATGCGGTGAAATATACCGCACAGGGACAAGTGCTGGTGGGCCTGAAAGGCTGGGACCTGGACAGCAAGTACATCGTGAATGGTTCGGTCTCGGATACGGGTACCGGCATTGCCCCCGAAGCCATCGAAGATATATGGAAACCCTTTACGATGGCGGCTGGACGTTTCGTGGATGGCAGTTCCAGCCATGGGCTTGGGTTGTCCATAGTACGCGGCATCCTCGACGCCGCGGGTGGCACGATATCCCTTACCAGCGATATCGGAAAAGGAAGCGCTTTTACCTTCGAGCTGCCCTTGGTCAGATTCGTAGCCGATAAACGCGCCGAAGCCACCCTCCCACCCGCAATCGGCACCAAGTCAGAGCCTGGGTCCCAGGGTCCTTCTCCGCTCGCCGGCATCCGCGCCCTCGTAGCCGACGACGACCAGCTGTCCCGGATGGTGATCGTCAGGATGCTTAAAAATTGGGGTGCCAAGGTGGAAGAAGCGGTGGATGGCAAGGACGCCTTGCTCCGCTACCAGGATCGTGGCTTCGACCTGGTTTTTCTGGACGAACGCATGCCTGGCCTGAGTGGGCGGCAATGCGCCTCCGAAATCCGCGCGGTGGAAAAGGGGCAGGAAAAATCCCCGGCCTTCCTCGTGCTCGCCAGCGCAGGCGCCCTTGACCCGGATTTGGGGACTGAAGATATTTCCGTGGTGGACGCCGTGTTGCCCAAACCCTTGGACAAGCAAATCCTGCTCGGCATGCTTGTCGGTAAACTCCCGGCCAAGTCCACTTAGGTTTTCGGGTCCCATGGGTGAAAGCAATCCCCCAAGCTTCTTTTTGTATATTTCTTCATTGTCTACTCTGCTTGTCCCCGAATTTTCTGCCACTCCCGCAGAAAAGCCAAACCATACTGCTGCACCTCACCGAAGCGCGCTTCCAGCAAGGAGGCAGTCGGGATGCCGACGTAGCGGTAATGCCAGCTTTCCCAACGATAACCGGTAAGCGCCTCCATACCTTGGGGATACGATAGGGACCAACCGAAACGTACCGCATTCCCTGCCAGCCAACGGGAAGCTGCTGTTTCGGCAAAGGAATCGTCGATGGATCCGAAGTCCACGGCCAGGCCAAGCTGGTGCTGGCTATGTCCGGGGCGGGCCGATTCACGGTCCGCCGCTTCTTGGCCAAGCTCCGCAACAATGCGTTCGTACAATGTTTTCTGGTACGCGTAGGAACGGAATGCAGAGGAAACCGACAGGTTGATGCCTTCAGTGTTGGCTGCCTTAGCCATGTTTTCCAGTGCTTCCGCAGCTTCCGCCCGCAAGAATAACCCGGTGCGGTTAGTGGTATACGATAAACCTGCTAAAGGAATCAAGTCATCGGGTTCGTAATCTGCGCCTAGAGGATGCGTCTTGTCCACCAGCAGGGTCAGGTATGGGTCGCCTGGGGGTGAAAGTTCTGCTTCCAGGCGTGTTCCATCAGCGCGTGCGGACGCAACCAGCGTGGCGGTAAGTTCAGGTGGCAAAGCCGCCACTAAGGCGGTATCTTCCACCAGCTTCATCAAGGCGGCAGTCTCGGCCGCTGCCCTCGAAAAGGCATCACTGCCAGACACGGGTTTTTTGTACGTCGGCGCGCAGGACTGAACGGAGGATAGGATCAGGATAACCACCAATGTTTCCGCCAATACGACCAGGTTTCCCCTTCCTGCCCGTTTATTCATTTCCCCATCGCCTCTTCGACCGTCTTGGTCAACGCGAAATGACCAAGGAAGTCCGTAGACTCCATGGCAAGGCGGACAATATCGGTGGTGCCCGATAAATGGAGCGAATGACCGGATTTCCGGCTGTCGTTGGCGGCTTCCACGAGTACCCCCAAACCGGCGGATCCTACGCGGGTGACGCCTGCCATATCGACGACCAGATTCACGTAGGAGCTTGTTTTTTTGAGGATCCGGCGCAGATCCTGATAAGTCTTCATATCGATTTCACCGCGGAGTTCGAGGATCGTGTAGGTCTCGACCTTGCGTTCGCTAATTCTCAGGCTCCCCATGGTCGGCTCCTGTTCTGGCTGGGTCTGCTTATTTTTCCCGGACCGTTTCCCGGATAAAGGATAGGAGCACCGAGAGGGCATTTTCGTTATGGCCGCCTTCGGGGATAATGATGTCTGCGCAGGCTTTGGTGGGTTCTATGAATTCGAAGTGGCCGGGACGGACAACGTTCAGGTACTGTTCGATAACCGAATCCACCGTGCGGCCCCGTTCCTTTATGTCCCTCGAAAGCCGTCGTATGAAGCGGATATCGTCTGGGGTGTCTACGAAAATTTTAAGGTCTATCAAGTCCCGGACCCGCTTGTCGGTGTAGATCATGATGCCTTCAAAGATGATGAGCTTTTTCGGCTCCACCAGCGTGGTTTCGGTTTCACGGCGGTGGTGCACGAAATCATAACGCGGCATCTGTATGCTCTGACCGTTCTTGAGCCTGGTCAGGTGCTCGATGAGCAACTCGTTGTCGAAGGCCTCCGGATGGTCGAAGTTGAAGGCTGTTATGTTTGTATTGGAAATGAACTCGGCGGATTTGTAGTAGCTGTCCTGGGGAAGGAATACGAAGTCTGAAATGAGTTCCGATATCTTACGGACGATCGTCGTCTTTCCCGATCCCGACCCCCCGCAGATACCAATTACCTTGACGTCGCCCATGCTCAGCCTCTGATGGCTATGGCCTCGATCTCCACCGACGCGCCCAAGGGCAGGCCTTTGACAGCGACGGTGGATCGGGCGGGTGGCACTCCTGCAAAAAATTCTGCGTACACGGCGTTCATGGCCTGGAAATCGGCCATATCGGTAAGGAACACCGTCGTCTTGACAACCTTTTCAGGGGAAGAGCCCGCAGCAGCAAGCACTCCCGCCACATTGGCCAGGCAGCGTCGGGTTTGTTCCGGAATTCCGCCGGTTACCAATTTGCCCGTCGCCGGGTCCAAGGGCGTCTGGCCGGAAACGAAGATCAATCCGGCTCCATCTATTTCGATACCCTGAGAATATGGCCCGATGGCAGCAGGGGCGTTGGTAGTCTTGATAGCCAGTTTATGCATGGTGCAACCTTCCTTATGGGTAATGATGGATCACGGTCAGTTACGGGTCAGTTCGGAAAGGGGTACCGGTTTTGGGGAATCCACCTCTCCCTCGGATTTTGCCAATTCTTCCAGCAGTTCCTTCCCACGCTTGGAAAGTTTTGACGGTATCTGCACTATCATCTTGATGTACAGGTCACCACGGCGCGAGCCGGATGGGATGCCTTCTTCCCGAACCCGCAACATCTTGCCGTGCTGCATGCCTGCGGGAATGCGCACCTTGATGCGCTTTCCGTCCAGTGTAGTTACGAAGAGTTCCGCACCCAAGGCTGCCTGGGTGATGGAAATGGGCACCGCGCAGTACAGGTCCAAGCCGTCCCGTTCAAAATGCTCGTGGGGTTTGACCCTGATAAAAACGTAGAGGTCGCCGTTGGGTCCTCCATTGGGACCCGCATCGCCCTGATTGGGAATGATGACCCGCTTGCCGTCCTCGATGCCCGCAGGAATGGTGACAGCCAGTTTCTGGCGTTTCTTCAACAACCCAGAACCGCCGCAATCCTTGCAGGGGTGTTCGATCACGAAACCTTCCCCGCCGCAGTTTGGGCAGGGAGACGCGATGGAGAAGAATCCCTGACTGCGTCGGACCTGCCCCGAACCGGCGCAGGTAGCGCAAACCTTGCGTCCCGAACCTCCGGTGGCGCCGGAACCCCGACAGGTGGCACAGGATTCGTTATGGGAATACTGGATTTCAACCTTGGTGCCAAAAACGGCATCCTGGAAGGGCACTTCTATATCGTAGCGTAGGTTCGAACCTTGTGGGGGTCCGCTCCTGCTCTGGCGCCTGCCCCCGGTTCCGCCGAAAAGGGAATCGAAAATGCCTGAAAAATCGCCAAAAATATCCTCGAAATCCCTGAAAACAGTGGAATAATCGTGGTTGCCGCCACCCATGCCCTCGACGCCCGCAAAGCCGAACTGGTCGTAGGCCGACTTCTTCTGGTCGTCGGAGAGTACCTCGTAGGCTTCGGTGGCTTCCTTGAATTTCTCCTCCGCTTCCTTGTTCCCCGGGTTCTTGTCTGGATGGAACTGAATCGCGAGTTTTCTGTATGCTTTCTTTATATCGTCCTTCGCCGCGCCCTTCTGGACGCCCAGGACCTCATAATAATCACGCTTCGCCACGGAGAAATCCTTTTTGGTACCCCCCGCAACGCAGAAGGGACGCAACCGAAACGATTACGTCCGCATGCGCCGCGAGGCGGTTCCTTCTACTTTTTATCGTTGACTACTTCTTGTCGTCGTCGACGACTTCGTAATCCACGTCCTCGGCGTTCTTCATGTTGTCTCCGCCGGGAGCCGCACCTTGGGCACCGCCAAAATTACCCGATTCGGGACCATCGGCAGCACTCTGCGGGCCTTGGGCTCCGGCATTCTTGTACACCTCTTCCGCGATCTTGTATGAAGCCTGCTTCAGCGCTTCGGTTTTTTCCTTGATGGCCTCCAGCTCGCCCTTTTCTAGGGCCTGCCTGAGCGCCGCAATGCCCTCTTCGATCTGGGTCTTGTCGGCTGGCTGGACCTTGTCGCCAAGTTCCTTCATGGATTTCTCGGTCGCATAGATGAGCGTATCAGCCTCGTTTCTGGCTTCCGCCCGTTCACGTTCCTTACGATCTTCCTCGGCGTGGGCTTCGGCCTCGCGCACCATCCGCTCGATATCCTGTTCGTTCAGGCCGGAAGAACTTTCGATGCGTATCTTCTGTTCCTTGCCAGTACCCAAATCTTTGGCCGAGACGTGCACGATGCCGTTGGCGTCGATATCGAAAGTAACCTCTATCTGGGGCACCCCTCGCGGCGCCGCCGGAATGCCAACCAGGTCGAAGCGGCCTAAGGTGCGGTTCTGCCCGGCCATCTCGCGTTCGCCCTGGAGCACGTGGATGGAAACGGCGGTCTGTCCGTCTGCTGCGGTGGAGAAGATCTGGCTCTTGCGGGTAGGAATCGTGGTATTGCGCGGTATGAGCCTGGTCATGACGCCGCCCAGGGTCTCAATGCCCAACGAGAGCGGTGTTACGTCGAGGAGCAGGACGTCCTTGACGTCGCCACCCAGAATGCCGCCCTGGATGGCGGCGCCTACGGCCACAGCTTCATCCGGGTTGACGCCCCTATTCGGTTCCTTGCCAAAAAGATCCTTGACGATTTTCTGGACCGCCGGAATCCTGGTGGACCCGCCCACGAGGATGACCTCGTCGATTTGGTCCGCAGTAAGCCCCGCGTCGGATAGGGCTTTCTTGCAGGGATCCTTGGAGCGCTCGAAGAGGTCGTTGACCATCTGCTCGAATTTTGCGCGGGTAAGGGTTTTCTGAAGATGTTTGGGACCCGAAGCGTCGGCGGTGATGAAGGGAAGGTTGATGTCCGTAGTCTGTACGGCGGAAAGCTCGATCTTTGCCTTTTCCGAGGATTCACGAAGGCGCTGAAGGGCCATCCGGTCCTTGGAAAGGTCGATGCCTGTATCTTTTTTAAACTCGTCCACCAGCCATTCCATGATGCGTCTGTCAAAATCGTCGCCGCCCAGGTGGGTATCGCCATTGGTGGATTTGACCTCGAACACGCCTTCGCCCAGCTCCAAGATGGAAACGTCGAAGGTACCACCGCCCAAGTCGTAGACCGCGATGGTCTTTTCTTTTTTTTGGTCCTTGTTGAAACCATAGGCCAGGGAAGCCGCGGTGGGCTCGTTTATGATGCGTTTTACTTCAAGGCCGGCGATTTTTCCCGCGTCCTTGGTGGCCTGCCTTTGGGCGTCGTTAAAGTAGGCAGGTACCGTGATGACGGCCTCGGTGACTTCTTCGCCAAGGTAGTCCTCTGCGGTCTTTTTCATCTTCTGCAGGATGAACGCGGAAATCTCCTGGGGAGAGTAGTTCTTGCCGCTTACATCGACACGCACCTCCCCGCCGCCCTGGTCCACTACTTTGTAGGGCACCAGCTTCATTTCATTGGTCACTTCCGCATAACGTCGTCCCATGAAGCGTTTGATCGAATAGACCGTGTTTTCCGGGTTGGTGATCATCTGGTTCTTCGCGGGCTGTCCGACGACGCGTTCGCCTTTACCGGTGAAACCGACGATGGACGGTGTGGTGCGTCCGCCTTCCGCATTCTGGATGACGACCGGCTCTCCGCCTTCCAGGACGGCGACGCACGAGTTTGTAGTTCCTAAATCAATGCCGATTATCTTGCCCATTTCCGGACTCCTTTACACTTTTCAATACAATCGCGACGTCGGAACCGCACCCGGCCGACGACGTCGTCGATAACAATATACTCAATCTATGCGTTGTTCGTCTCTTCCAAGGGCATCAGGACCTTTACTTTTGCCGAACGGATGACGCGTTCCTTAAGCAGGTACCCTTTCATCAAATCCTCGCCTACAGTGGGTTCCGTCACATCCGCAGTCTTCTCGACCATTAGCGCTTCGTGCCTGTTGGGGTCAAAAGGTTGCCCGGCAGAGTCGAAACGGACCAGTCCCCACTTGGTATCCAGTAGGGAGGCGAAGCGCTTCTCTATCATGGAAATGCCTTCGTGGAAATTCTCGTAATCCCTGGCGGCTTCTGACGATTTGATGGCCCGCTCAAAATCATCGAGCACAGGAATCAAATCCAGGAGCAGGGTTTGGTTTGCGAAGTCTATTGCTTCCTGCTTTTCGCGTACCATGCGCTTGCGGAAATTCTCGAAATCCGCGGCCTTGCGCAGATATTGGTCCTTCAGGTTGGAATTTTCCGCTTCCATCGAGGCAAGGCGGGCACCCAGCTCAATGATGGCAGACGATTCGCTCTCCGGTGCTTTGGTCTTGCCACCGTCACCCTCAGCTGTCTTTACGTTTGAAGCCTCGCTTATGACTTCTCCCGCTTGATCGGATCCATTTGAGGCTTCCTTCATCAAATCCGGGGTTTGGGCTTGTTCGTTCGTTTCTTCGCCCTTGGAGTGCATTCCGTTCTTCTTCTCATGTTGCTTGGACATCGATACATCCTGACTGTTGTTTGTATTGAAATTACGAATCATGGAGGTGAGGAGTCAAGCTTTTTCCTCTTTCCTCCATCGGTTCTTCCAACTGTTCTCTTTGTCATTATTTTTGGTTATTATTGAAGGATAAATGGAACCGGCGCCGTAAGGGCCGGCACCAAGGAGTATATCTTGAATATCATAGAACTCACCGATGTACGGAAGACCTATCCGCTCGGCAAGACGCTAGTGGAAGCGGTCAAGGGCGTTACGTTCCGTATCGAAAAAGGGGACTTTATTTCGATCGCCGGACCGTCGGGATCGGGAAAGTCGACCATCCTGAACATGATCGGACTTATCGATTCACCCACTTCCGGCGAGGTTTTCATCCAGGGTGCCCCCGTTTCGGGGCTCAAGGACAAGGATCTGACGAACCTGAGGCATGACGTGATCGGCTTCATTTTCCAGTCTTTCAACCTCATTCCCGTCCTGAATGTATACGAAAACATCGAATTTCCCCTTCTTTTAGGCAAGGACCGCATGACCAAGGCCGAGAAAAAGGACTGGATAGATTTTCTCATCAAGGAAGTTGGCCTTGAGCAGTGGCGCAAGCACCGTTCCAACGAACTTTCCGGCGGGCAGCGCCAGCGTGTCGCCATCGCCCGCGCCCTGGTGTGCAAACCCGCGATAGTCCTGGCCGACGAACCCACGGCAAACCTGGATTCGGCCACAGGCGAGCAGATCATCGAACTGATGAAAAAAATCAACCGGGAACTGCAGACCACCTTCATTTTTTCCACCCACGACATGAAAATCGTCGAAATCGCCGACCACGTCATCCGCCTGAAGGACGGGTTGGTTTCCGAAAACTATCGCAAGGACGAACCGCGCGACGTTTCCGCGAATCCGGGGGCGTAATCATGCCGGTATTGGTCAGAATTGCTCTGCGGAATATGCGCGAGCACATCGCCAAAAGCGTCATCATCGGTGTACTGGTGGCCTTGGGCGTCATAGTCTTAGTGCTCGGCAACGCCATGATGGACGCCGCGGCCGAAGGTACGCGGGTCGCTTTCATAGACAACTTTACCGGCGACGTGATGGTCCACGGCCCATCCAAGGCCGCGGTCTCCATTTTTGGCGTCCAATCAATGTCAATGGATTCGGATACCACGGTCCCTACCATCCCCGAGTTTGAGAGGACCCTGGAACTGGTCAGGAAGGATCCCCGCACCGCGAAGGCCTCGGGCATGGCGGTGGCCTATGCACTGCTTTCCGTGGATGCCGAAGAAACGATAGCCGACGCCGCCATGGAAAACGAGGACAATAACGGCCCTCCCTTTGCCATAGTGTTCGGGGTGGACCCTGAAAACTACTATGACATGTTCCCCTCGCTTAAAATCGTGGAAGGCGGGCGCCCACTCCCTGGAGAGCCAGCCATAGTGATCCAGAAGTCCCAACTCGAAAGCCTGGCCAAGCGGTATGAGAGAACCTTTGCAGTGGGGGATAAAATCCTGCTCAGCGGTTTCGGTACGGCGGGCTTCAAGATCAGGGAAGTGGTGATAGCCGGCGTGTACGAGCGCGCCTCAGAGCAGAGCGGACCCATGCAGATGGTGTACGCCGACATAGATACGGCCCGTGTCCTTGGGGGGCTGACCCTGGGAGCCGACGAAACGGTTAAGTTGGACGCGACCCAAACCTCATTGCTGGATACCGACGACCTGGACGCCCTTTTCGGCGACGACATGGTGGAGAGCGTGGCCGATTCTGACAAGGCCTTGGATCCTGCCAAGTTCGCCGGGATGCTCGGCGACTCTACCGAACGGGAGCGCTTAAACGCCGCCGATGTGGGCGCCTGGCACTTCATACTGGTGCGGTTGAAGGATTCCGGGAGCGCGCCCGACTATATCGCCGACCTGACCAAGTCCTTGGGGGCCGAAAAGATCGACGCCCGCGTGGTGGACTGGAAAGCGGCCGCGGGTTCCTTCGCGTCCTTTTCCGACATAGTCCGCATCATTTTCAACATCGCCATAATTATCATCGCCGTCGTGGCGGTCATAGTCATGATGAACACCCTCGTGGTTTCCGTTATTGAGCGTACCGGTGAGATCGGTACCATGCGCGCCCTGGGGGCGCAAAAAGGCTTCGTACGCTCCATGTTCCTCACAGAAACCCTCACCATTACCCTGGTTTTCGGCGCCATAGGCTCGGTTCTGGCGATAGGCATCTCGCTCATCGTCAATGCCCTGCACATCGAGGCGGGGAACGACCTGCTCAAGCTACTTTTTGGTGGTCCCACCCTCAAGCTGAGCCTGCGGGTCGTCTCCTTCGCCTTCACCTTGGTCATGGTGTTCTTCGTCGGCTGGGCGGCCCATCTGTACCCGGTAGCGGTGGCGCTCAGGATTCCGCCCGTCAAAGCCATGCAGGTCGAGTAGGAGCACGAAATGAAAACCCTGATGACAGTCGCGTTCAGGAACCTGAACCGGCAAAAGAAAAGGACCTTCCTGCTGGGCGGAGCCGTCGCCTTTGGCATTCTAATCGTAACCGTTATCAACGGCTTTTCCGGCGCCTTCTCACGCAACGTGGCGGAAAACATGGCCCACCTCTTTGCAGGCCATGTTTTTGTGGAGGCCTCCGAGAAGACGCCCAAGGGCAAGACGCTGGATCTCATCCGCGACGACCGCGTGGTGCTCGAAGCACTGGCCGCCGCCGGGATTCCTGCGGATTACGTGGCCAAACGTTCGTCCATGAACGTCACCCTCGTATTCGAAGGCAACAAGACCAGCCAGAACATCTTCGGTACGGACCTGGAGGGTGAGAAATACCTGAAGGAACGGCTGAGCTTCAAGGACGGCGGTTTTGAACTGACCAAGACCGAGCCCAGGGCGCTGATTCTGAGCGAAGGGGTGGCGAAAAAGCTGAACGCCCATATCGGCGACACCATCCTGGCCCAGCTCAAGACGGTAACCGGACAGAACAACGTGGGCGAATTCGTACTCGCGGGCATAACCCAGGACATGGGTCTTTTCTCCAACATGCTCGCCTACGCCCACCGGGAATATTTTAACAAATTGATAGATATAGGACCCAACGAGTACCAGCTCTTTGGCATAATGACTGCCGATCTGGCCAAGTCCGAGTCGGTCGCCGTCAAGCTGAACGCGGCCTTGAAGGAGCGCGCCCCGGTATTCGAGCTGCCCCCTGTCGTCCCGGCTCCCAAGCAAGCCGCCAAATCCGACAAGTCGAAATCCGACACGGTCACAAGCGACGCAACTAAACCCAATCAGGCAAGCACGGTTGCCTCAGAGACCGTCGCGGCGGCCTCCGATTCCTCTTCACCCATGGGATCCCGCTACCGGAAACTATTAAGGCTTTCGCGCAAGGAAACCTGGGAGGGGAGCAAATACAGGGTCTTCACCATCAACGACATGATCTCCCAGATCGAACAGTTGGTGGGCGTCCTGAACGGCGTCAGCCTGGGAATCCTCGTAACCCTTTTCCTCATCATAATGGTGGGAATCGCGAATACCTTCCGTATGATCATGTACGAGAGGGTCAAGGAAATCGGCACCATGCGCGCGCTGGGGATGCACCGCGGATCGGTGCGCACCCTGTTCCTGATGGAGGCGGGCCTCCTTTCCGCCGCTGGTGCCCTGGCGGGCATGCTGGTGGCAGCCCTCGTGATGCTGGGCCTTTCCATCCCCGATTTCGGCACGGGTACCTTTTTTGCCCTGCTTATGAAGAACGGACACCTGTCCTTTTCTCCACCCCTCGTGCAGTCCCTCGCGAATCTGCTGCTCGTCGTCGCCATGACCGCCCTCGCCGCGTACCTGCCTGCCCGTTCTGCGGCGCGTCTTGAACCGGCCGCGGCTTTGCGGACCTCGAAATAAAACCCATGGCAAGGAGCCATAACGTACAATGAACAGACCTACCGCACCCAGAGTTTTCGCCGCACCTTCTTTCGTGCTGGTTTCCTTCGTGCTGTTTTTCGCCGTATTTTTATCCGGCGTCGCGGCTCCCGTCTTTTCGCAGACCGCTGAAGTAAAGGCAATACTTAAAGCCATAGACGAAATGAACGATTTTACGGGCCGCGATTTTACCGGCGTCTTCACCATTGTCTCCGACAAGCCGAATGAGAAGCAAAGCGCCCAACAGATACGCATGTTTCGTCGGGACGACAAGGAGCAATTCCTAATCCTCATCATGCTGCCCGAGGCTTCCAAGGGTCAGGGTTACATGAAGGAAGGGGACAACGTATGGTTTTACGACCCCAGCAGCCGCAAGTTTTCCCACACCTCACTTAAGGAGAACCTGAACGATTCCGAAGCCAAGAGCGGCGACTTCACCAAACGGAGCCTCCTGGACGACTACGATACCACCAAAGTGGAGGACGGCAATGTCGGGAAAGTTCCCGTCCGGGTCATCACGCTGAAGGCCAAGACGAACGAGGTTTCCTATGACATCATCAAGCTTTACGTGCGCAAGGACCGGTCCCTCGTGCTCAAGCAGGAAGACTTCGGGCTTTCCGGCAGGCTCATGCGCACCACGCTCTTCCCCAAGTACGCCGACATAGGTTCCGGCAAGTTCTATCCTTCCCAGATGCTGGTGGTCGATGAGATCAACAAGGGCGAAAAAAGCCAGATCACCATGACCGACCTTTCCACCGCCAAGCAGCCCGACGTGGTTTTCACCAAGGCCTTCCTGGAACAGGTGAACTGATGGCCGCAGAAACAATCAGCATGTCCCTGCCGAACGCGAAGTCGCGCACGAGCTTCCTCATCACCGTGCTGTCGGTGGTTTTCCTACTTCTTGGACCTGGATCGCTGGTACTGCATGCCCAGGACATCGAAATCATCACCGACGAGGACGCCCTGTTTGGCGACGATGCCGCGGAATCCTCCATCGAACCAGCTGGAGGGAGCGAAGAAGCGGCAAGCGCGACTCCTGGCGTTCCCTCTGCAGGCGGGGTGGAGAAGATTCCCGAATCAAAAACCGTCTCCGCGACAGCATCCTTCCTTAAAACCGACTCCGCCCGTCTTGGCGGCAGTTTCAGCGCCTCTTCCGGGGGTTCCTGGTTCTGGACCGACCCCTGGAACGGCAACAACAACCCCGCCGAACCCGACGAAATGAATCTGCCTACCACGCTTTCTGCCCTTGTATTCTTTGAGGGCCGTCCGGCGGAAAACTTCCGAGTCTACGGTTCCTTCAAGACCCAGTGGCCCTTTGTCGCCAGTTCGGATCCCTTCGTGACGTCCGCGACGTATAAGGCTCCTGTACTTCCATCAACTCAGCCATCGGTGATCACTACGGACGGCACGGTCGCGGTCCCCAATATCGAGGTGTTCGAGCTTTTCAACGACTTCAGCTGGAACGACAAGGTCTTTTTCCGTTTTGGCAAGCATACCGTCAAATGGGGAGTCGGCTATTTCTGGAGCCCCGCCGACATGCTCAATCTAAACGCCATAGACGTGGAGGACCCGGACGCCCAGCGCGAAGGTCCCATAAGCCTGCGCGCCCACATTCCCGTTCCCGGCACCCAGACCAATATCTGGGCTTATGCCCTCATCCCCGAAACCGACGATCCCGCCAGCCTGGAACCCGCCGATCTTGGCGGAGCCGCCAAGATCGAATTCCTTGTGGGTGACTGGGAAGTGGGAACCGGGGCCTTTGTCCGCTATGACCAGCCGGCTTCGGCCATGCTCAGCCTGACCGGGGCCGTTGGACGGTTTTCCCTGTTCGGAGAGGGTTCCCTAAGTTGGGGCAGCCAGAAGTCCTTTGTAAAGGACATTTCCGCACTTGCACCCTACCTTGTCACCGAAAGATTCGACGATAGCCCCTTCTTCTCCGGAACTGCGGGTTTCAATTGGACCAAGAGTGACTGGGACTTGACCGTAGTCGGCCAATACCTCTTCAACGGGCAGGGTTACGCGGACGACGATCGGAATAAGCTTATTGACGACTTCCGTACCGTGGAACCGGTCGTGAGCGCCATCTTGGGCGAGGCTGGAGTTGCTGCGCTCGGCGCAGGCCTCATCTATAATTCTGGCTTGCACTACGCTGCGCTCTCGGTATCCAAGTCTGAAATGGGCTTGAAGGACCTTTCCGGATCGGTGTTCGTTCTGGCGAACCTGTCGGATTTGTCCGGTTTCGCCAAGCCTTCCATCTCGTACCGCTTTTTTGACAAAATGTCGGCCTCGGCTGCGGCTACCTTCTATTTTTCAACCTCGGCCCTATGGGGCGCAGGGGACAACGGCGAGTACGTCGTGCTCGCGGGCGGACCTTCCGTCACCCTCAGCCTGAGCTCCGCCTTGGGGGGAGGACGTTTTTGATCAAATACGCTATACTATATAAATCATCCCTGAAAAGAAGGTCCTGGTGAGACAAAACTACAACGCCGAGAAGCGGAAGAAAGAGCTCGACCGCAAAAAGAAGAAAGAAGACAAGGAACTCAAGAAAAAGTTGCGGCGCGAGGCGATCGCCCGGGGCGAGATACCCGAAGATGATCCCGATAATCCGGATGGCGAATCCTCCGATGAGGATGACTCCGAAGAGGAAGCTTCCGACGGCGACGATACAGCCACCAAGTAGAGTAGCTCCGGCGTCTTCTTCAAGGCGCCGCGAGTACCATCCTTTTAAAACATCAGTTCCATTTAGGCACGTAGATCGTCGGGGCCTTTCCCAGCCGGTCGAGCAGGCGGAACGGGTCATCGTCCACGACCAGCTGATCCTTCTGGGCTTGTTTCAGGAATCCCTCCCTCACCAGATGATCCAGAAAAACCATGAAGGGCTTCCAGAAACCGCCCGAATCCAGCAAGCCAATGGGCTTCGCGATGTAGCCCAATTGGGTCAGCGTCATGACTTCCGTCAGCTCCTCAAGGGTTCCAATGCCGCCCGGCAAGGCGACGAAGGCATCACCCTTTTCTATCATCAGTGCCTTGCGCTCCCGCATGGTCTCCACTTCCACCAATTCGTGCAGGTCCGTGTGGGCCAACTCGAGTTCCCTCAAGCGGCGGGGAATGATGCCTGTTGCCCGCCTGCCCCGGGCGATGACCGCGTCCGCGATCACTCCCATCATGCCCACGTTTCCCGCGCCGTACACCAAGTCCATTCCAAGTTCGGCCATGGCCTGCGCGAGTCTCTCCGCACCCATGCGATATTCAGGGGAAATTCCTACGTTGGAACCGCAATACACGCATAAAGTCCTGATCATGGTTTCTGCCATGGAAGCCTATACCATGCAGGGACGTGAAAGTGCAAGGTGGCGAAAGCGGCAGTCACCAAAGTTTTTCAGCTCGAATATTTGGCATTAATAGCATAAAACGTGTATACCTAAAGTATGGGAAAGCGTTTATTTATGTACCATATATGTAGGTAGGGAGGCAGATTATGAGAACCAGATCGGGACAGCTTCGTGGTGTTTTTTCTTTCATTGTAGCCATCGCCTTGATTGCGGCGCTGTTTTCCGCATGCGCCGGAGCCCCGGTAGCAGCCAAGGAAAATGAGGCCGCTGCCAGATCCAAGGTGATAATCCAGTCGGAGTAGCCTGGCAAGTTAAAATCCGGCAGTTTTCATTTTCCAGTTCAACGAAGCTTGTTAAGGCATCCGGAGGTACGCTACGCCTTGTGTCGTACACCACACCGAACACATTTCTTGGGGTGGTATTGATCTGTAGGACCACCCGGTAACAAGCTTCGTTGAACTCCTTTACTATTTCCAGCGTTCCACCCGTGTCAGAACCGCCCGCGCCGTTTCCTCGTCCGTCACGTCAGTCGGATACAGCCAGACCCCTTCGGGCCCGAAATTCCCGAACACCAGGTCCAATTCCTTGGCTGTGCAGTACACCATGATACCCTTTCCGCCTGCGCGCATCCTTTTTAGTAGCGGTATCCACTGGGCGAGTTCCTCGTGACCGGCACCGCACACCCACTGTATGGCGTGCAGCTTGGGGATGGACAGGATCAGGTCCAGGTGGCGGATTTCGCCGGGGCCGTCCATGTGGTAGATGCTGCGGTCGAAAAACCGGCATTCCTCGTGGATGCCGGGCAGGAAGAATTCCTCGAATTGATCGCTCGAAATAAGGGCGGAAAAATCGCAGGAGGGGATGTAATACTTGAGGAACGAAGCGGCGGGCAACCAGCTGGTAGCGGGGTGGCCGGCGTTCGCGACAAGGTCACGCATCTGGTTGTAGGCGGCGAAGTATTCGGGGTACGAACGGGCAGCAAGGTCCTTCACCTTATCCGGGTTGTCGAAAAGGTCCATGGCCAGGTTCGCCGGATCCCGGAGTGCAGTCAGGTGGTCGCCACCCGGGTGGAAGTCCGTAAGGCCGACTATGTACCGATTCTGGCTCAGTCCGATAAGACGCTCCGCGAAGCGCAGGGTGGCTTTCCACAGGGGATGTTCCGGGTTGAAACGGACCTTGTCCACATCGCGGTCCCAGTCCTCGATGGCCGGTATGCTCCAGGTGGTGTCCTGGCCGTATTCGTAGCCGCAACCGCAACAGGCGCTGAAGATTTCCGGACCCATGTTGGGCCAGCAAATAGGCAGGGCGTCGCCGTAGAATGCGTAGCGTCCGATGTCGCGGTCAAGCCTTTCCGCGCGACCGTCCACGTCCAGCCAGCGGGCCTCCATGGAAGGATAGGCCGGTTCCGGTTCGGCTTCGGGCGCGCCATCCTTGACCACTGTCATCGAAACGAGTGCCCGGTCCAGCATCTCGCCCTGGAAAAAGGCCTCAAACCGGTCCAGCACCTTCCCGGCGTCTTCCTTCAAGCCCAACGTATAAGCCATACCGCAACCCTCCAACAGGGTCTGAGCTTGGCACAGACAGCAGCCTCCGGACATGGCGGACCATACGCAGGGCATGAAGAATCGTCCAAAAAGTGGGCTTTTTTAGTAGTGCAGCTTGGCCAGCCAGTCTCGGGGGCTGGCGCCATACACTTCCTTGAACGAGCGGCTTAGGTGGAAGGCGTCGGAAAAGCCCACTCGGGCAGCGATGTCCTTGAGCGGGAGCTTGCCGGTTTTTAATAGGAGTTCGGCGCCCCACAGGCGTTCGCGACGTATCCAGAAGGCCGGCGAAATCCCCCGCCGTTCGCGGAAAAGGGAAAAAAGCCGGGTGCGTCCAAGGTTGAACTGCCTGCACAGACGGTCCGCGTCCAGATGCTCGCCTATGCGTTCACGGGTGTAGGCCTCGATCTCCGCCAGCAGCATCTCGTCCCTGTCCAGTGCGGGCAGGCTGAGCGTTCCGTTTATCCTGCGCCAGACCCGCAGGAAAATGCCCGTAAAAAGAGTCGTGGCCAGCGCGGCGTACCCCGCTTCCTTGTTACGGATTTCCGCATTGAGTAGTTCGTACGCGTCACCTAATTCCTGATTCACGCCTATATCCGCCATACGCCTGCCGTCTGGGAAAACGGCACGTACTACGGCGTCGGCCAGGGGCGCGGGTTCCACGTTGAAATGCACCCAGTAATTATCATGCGGCTCTTCCACGCTCGAGTTGATGCAGTGCAATTCCCAGGGGCGGACCAGCACCACCAAGCCCGCATGGGTCTCAAGGTGCTCGCCGGAAAGTACGACCTCACCGCGCCCGCCCGTGTAGTAGATCAGCTCGCAATCGCCGATGACCCGTTCCTCGCAACGCAGACCAGGGATGTCGCGCTGCCTGTCCGCCATGGTGGGCACCATACGCAGGCTTTCCAGCGCGGGGTCGTGATCCTTTGGCAGCACCCGCTGTTCTGGCGGCAAGAGCTCTGGCTCGAGAACGGTCATGGGTGTGAGTATAGCACAAGCCCCGACAGTGCAGGCCCCTTGCCAATTTTACGTTTCAAGTCGAGAATGACCCTTCGCGAACAGAGGGGGCTGACCCTGGGACGCGGACTGCCATAGTGCGATTAAGGAGCAAGACGTGAAGACCATCATCGAACCTTTCAAGATCAAGGCCGTAGAGCCCATACGCATGACTACCCGCGAAGAACGCATCAAACTCATTGCAGAAGCCGGTTTCAACCCCTTCCTGCTCAAGGCCGACGACGTCGTCATCGATCTGCTGACCGATAGCGGGACCTCCGCCATGAGCGCCAAGCAGTGGGCGTGCATCATGGACGGTGACGAATCCTACGCGGGTTCCCGCAGTTTTTTCAGGTTCGAGGCAAAGGTGAAGGAAATCACCGGCTTCAAGAACATCATCCCCACCCACCAGGGACGGGCGGCAGAAAAAATCCTGTTCACCCTTCTGGGCGGGCCGGGGAAGCATTTCGTCAGCAATACCCATTTCGATACGACCCGCGCGAACATCGAGGTTTCCGGGGCGGAAGCCCACGATTTCCTTACCGCCGTCGGGAAGCAACCCTCGGTCCGGGCCGATTTCAAGGGAAACATCGACCTGCCGGAAATGCAGCGCTTTGTGGAACGCATCGGCGTACAGAATGTACCGCTCTGCCTGATCACGGTTACCAACAATTCAGGCGGTGGCCAGCCCGTCTCCATGCAGAATATTCGCGAAACAGCAGCCTATTGCCGCAAGATGGGCATTCCGCTCTACCTGGATGCCTGCCGTTTCGCGGAGAACGCCTGGTTCATCAAGCAGCGGGAACCGGGCTACGCCGATAAAAGTGTCCTGTCCATTGCCCAGGAAATGTTCTCCTACGCAGACGGCGCCACCATGAGCGCCAAAAAGGATGCCCTCGTGAACATCGGCGGTTTCCTTGCCATGAACAGCGACGAGCTGGCCATGAACTCCCGAAACATGCTTATCGTTACCGAAGGCTTTCCCACCTACGGTGGTTTGGCCGGGCGCGATCTGGAAGCCATGGCCCAGGGGCTCGACGAAATCCTGGACGAAGACTACCTGCGTTACCGCGTGCGTACCGCCGAATACCTGGGCGAGCGCATGGTCAAAATGGGCATTCCCATCATCGAGCCGCCGGGCGGCCACGCCATCTATATCGACGCCGCCAGCTTCGTGCCTCATATTCCTGCCCACGAATTCCCAGCCCAGGCTGTCAGTTGCTCCCTGTACCTGGAAGGAGGCGTCCGCACGGTTGAGATAGGCTCCGTAATGTTCGGTAAAAGGGACGCCGTGGGCAAGCATATAGCCCCACCCATGGAACTAGTGCGCATGGCCCTTCCCCGCCGCGTATATACCCAAAGCCATATCGATTATGTGCTGGAAGTGGCCGAGGAAACCTACAAGCGCCGCAAGGAGCTGAGAGGCTTCCGATTCACCTACGAGGCTCCGGTACTGCGGCACTTTACCGCCCGCTTCGAACCCCTCAAGTAGGCGCGGGAGCTTCATGTTCCGCGAAACCTGCGTCAAGTGTCGCCGCCCCGCCGATTCCTGCCTCTGTCCCCACGATGCGCCTATGGCTACCCGTACGCGCATCGTCCTTTTGATGCACCCTATGGAATGGCGACGCACCAAGTGCGCTACCGGGCGGCTCACCTGCCTGAACCTTTCGAACAGCGAAATCATTCCGGGTCTGGAGTTCGACGGGAATCCCCGGGTCCGCGCCCTCATCGACAACCCTGCCAATTACTGCATGCTGCTCTACCCAGGCGAGGGGGCCCTCAACCTGAGTAACGGCACATTCCCCACCGAGCTGTATGGGGACCGTGTACTGGTGGTCTTTCTGGTGGATGCCACCTGGGCCTGTTCCCGAAAAGTGCTCGCCCTCAGCCCAGGCCTGCTTTCACTGCCCCGGGTCATGTTTACGCCAAGCTCGCCCAGCCGTTACTACATCAAGCGCCAACCACACGCGTGGTGCCTCTCAACCCTGGAGGCGACCCACCAATTATTATTGTCCTTGGAGGCGGTGGGTCTGGACGTGTATCCGGACGAGACGCGGCTTCCGGCTGTCTTCGAGGCCATGCAGGAATATCAGGTCAAGCGCATGACCGCCGACAGGCGGCCGCGCCACTTCAACTCTTCTGCTCCGGGTAAACCCGGGGTACCCAATTCTGGTCATTGAATGGAGGCCGTACATAGGATTCGTCCTTCTGGCGTGGAGGCAGCTTGATGGGTTCCGGGGTCAGGTCCTTGTAGGGCACCAGGCTCAGAAGATGATGGATGCAATTGAGTCGGGCATGTTGCTTGATATCCGCATCAACCACGTACCAGGGTGCCTGTTTGATGTCCGTATGGGCGAACATCTCATCCTTGGCCCGTGAATATTCCACCCACTTGCTCCGGGATTCCAGATCCATGGGGCTAAGTTTCCAGCGTTTGGTAGGATCCTTTATGCGTTCCTGGAATCGTTTTTCCTGTTCATCGTCGCTTACCGAAAACCAGTACTTCACCAGTAGGATGCCGGACCGCACCAGCATGCGCTCGAACTCGGGACAGGAGCGGAAAAATTCCAGGTATTGTTCTTCTGTGCAAAAGCCCATTACACGCTCGACGCCGGCACGGTTGTACCAACTGCGGTCGAACAGCACGATTTCGCCCGCGGCGGGAAGGCGGGGCACGTAGCGCTGGAAGTACCATTGGGATTTTTCCCGTTCCGTGGGGGTCCCCAAGGCTTCGATTCGGCAATAGCGGGGATTCAGGGGCTCGGTGATGCGCTTGATCACGCCTCCCTTGCCAGCGGCGTCGCGGCCTTCAAAGATGACGACAATTTTAAGTCCCTTAAATTTGACCCACTCCTGCATTTTAACCAATTCGATCTGCAGCTTGCTCAGCGCCTTGTTATATTCCTTGTCCGAGATGACTGTCTGCTTCTCTGCTTCCTCAATTTTGTCCGGTTTGGCTGATTTTTCCGCATTCGCTGGTTTCTCAGGCTTAGCTTCCTTTTTGCCCCTTCCGGCTTTGCCTGCTTTTCCGTCCTTGACCACTTTACTGGATTTGCCCATGGTACACTCCGTCTGCTTGAGTCTGCGCGAATTCTAATCCCGGCGGTCAGGATTGTCAAAAAACCATGCTCAGGGCGTCATGCCCCCCTGGCTACGGCCTTGAACTCGGCTTCGATCGAGAGGAACACGTCCACGAGTTCGGGGTCGAAGTGTTTGCCCCGCCCTTCAACGATTATATCCATCGCCTCTTCATGGGAGAAAGCTTTCTTGTAGGGTCTGTCGGACATCAGGGCGTCGTAGACATCGGCGACCGCCACGATGCGGGCGGAAAGGGGAATGGCCTCCCCGACAAGCCCGCATGGATAACCGGATCCATCCCATTTTTCATGGTGGTGGAAGGCTACCAACTTGCCTATGGTAAGGAAGGACCTGCCAGGATTCGTCGCCTCCGTATCCTCCAGCACCCTGCCGCCTATGATGGTGTGGTGCTTGATACCGTCGAATTCTTCCTGTGTGAGCTTTCCCGGTTTCATCAGAATGTGGTCCGGGACGCCCACCTTGCCTATGTCGTGCAGGATGGAAGAAAGGCAGAGGTCGTCGATATAGGCATCTGTAAGGTATGTTTTTTCGATGGAAACCCTGCGCAGACCCTCGGCTATGAGCCTGGAATATTCACTAATACGTTCCAGGTGACGGCCGGTTTCCTGGTCCCGGTATTCTGTCAATTTTGCCAAGGCGAGTATGGTGGTGCGCTGCGCGCTCGTCTCGTTCAGAAGGGATTCCTGCAAGCGCGTGTATAGATCGCAGTTTTCCTGGGTCTTGGAAATCTGGGCGGCGGCGCTGGTAGCCAGGTGGATGTCTTCTTTTGTATGGATGTCACCGTCTCGGTTCTTACCAATAAGCAGGCTGCTTTCGACCCCGTCCTTCTTTACCAGGGGTATGGCCAGGGTTCCCTCGGGTAGCAGTTGGGACATCGGGATTGACAGCTCCGGGTAACAGAAATCTATGGTACGTGCTGGCGAGAAGCCTTTTCGGACGAAGGCAATGAAGGATGGATCAAAGGCGGAGAGCATTGCGCTGGTAACTATGGGATATACGTCTTCCATCTTGTACACGCCCAGCAACAGTGTCTCCATCTCCAGCAGAATCTGGCGCTTTTCCCGTCTTCCTTTCAGCAAGAAGCGGTTAATGCCACCGTCTAGAAGCGTGTACAAGCCAGGAGACAGCAGGGCGGTGAGCAAAAGGGTTGAATACATGCCAAGGCTCATCTTGCTCTCGAAAAAGAGCAGGAACACCAGGGAATAGGAAATGCTTACGATGACACCGAGCAGGAATAGTACGAAAAAGCGGTTAAGGAAGCGGTCGATGTCGAAAAGATTGTACCGTATCACCCCGATGACCACAAAGACCGGAAACAGCAGGATGCCGAAGCTGGGAAGATGATTCAGTATCGTCCTGCTGTTGGTGAGTATGTTCGAGGTCAGTACCAGGAAGGATACGTACAGTACGTAAGGAAACAGGCTCAGCGCTGCTCCCGCTATTATCCAGCGAAGTTTTCGTTTGCCTCCCGCCTTCAGCTCCCGGTAGCGCTTTACGAGCAAGCCAATAGTGTATGCCAGCGCGATCAGAAGGAAGCCATGGATAAAAAAGATTGCAGGCCCGTAAAAGCGTATAAGGCCCATGGCCAAAAGGGCATATTTCAACGACAACAAAATCAAGGGAAGGGCGAAGGTCCCAACCCGGTGGAAAGTTTGGGGGACGGGGAACCTGCGTACGAAGAATATGAGGAAGACGCAGGCCGAGACTCCTGCGAGGTCAAGGGCGACAAAGCGCAATGACAAAAGGAACGGCGACCAATAGGATATGAAGAAGGACATTGCTATCGCGATGCCGGTGGAAATGGTGAAGTACAGGAACCAGGCGACTGCCGGATCCTTCTTGCCAACCGCAAGGAGCCAGACGCCAAAGGCGATGAATAAAATGCCGATGAGCACATTTACCAGTACTGTTGTGTTGAACAAGGCTAGACGTTTCGCCCAGGGTAGTCGGTTCAGGATAAATTGATGGCTGGTCCCCGCATCGGTCTGGAAATCCATTGTTGCGCCAAGGACAAACAAGCGGCTGGATATAGTCAGGAAAGCCATCAGATCCTGTTCGGATAATTCGTTCAGTTGGAGGGCGTCCAGACCATTCACCCGGACTATTCGCTGGTCCGTTTTCAAACCAGCCAAAGCCGCGTTCGAACCTGGAACCACCTTCTGTATCCTAAAGCCATCCTCCCGTAGGGTAAATTCAATACCGCTATGGTAGTAGGGCTGATTGCCGAAGGATGCGAAAAATAAGGCGATGAAAGCCAGGCCGAAGAGGGCGATTGCAAGTTGTACGCGTTTTTCCATGCCCATGGCACCGATTATAGTACGCTTTCATTCCCTTTGCTTTTAAGCGCGCCTAATTCTTTCCAGAAAAAGAGGGCTGTCAGCAGGGCGGACAGGAAATCGGCGATGGGGGGAGCGAACCAGACGCCCTCCAGCCCCCAGATCCTTGGTAATATCAACAAAAGGGGGATTAGAATGATGACTTGCCGGGATAGTGACAGCACCATGGCGTGCTTGGGTTTCCCTACTGCCTGGAAGTATCCGGCAGAAACGATCTGGAAGCCTATGAGGGGCATCATCATGAAATAGCGCCGGATGGCGTGTACGCCCAGGTCGATCAGCTCAGGCGAGGAACCTGCAAAAAGGGAGATGAAGGCCCGGGGTGCCAGCTGGATTGCCGCGAATCCGGCGAGCATGAAAGCGGTCGCGGCGCCAATGGCAAGCAGGGTGGTATGCCGCACCCGATCGAAGGAACGGGCACCGTAGTTGTATCCTATTATGGGTTGGGCTCCCTGGTTGACTCCGAAGATGGGCATGAAAAAGAGCATGGAGACGGAAAAGAGTATGCCCATCGCGGAAACTGCCAGGTCCCCGCCGTAGGTATTCAGCTGGTTGTTTACAATGGCGTTCACGAAAGATGCGGCGATCTGCATGGTAAAAGGAGCGGAACCTATGGCCAGGATTGGCATGACTATTTCTTTCCTGGGTAACAGGTTTCGTGCCCTTATCTTTAGATGGCTCCTGCCCGTAAAATAGTAGGATAGCACCCAGATGGACGAGACCGCCTGGGACAGCACCGTGGCTATGGCCGCGCCGCCCACTCCCATCTTAAGGACGAAGATGAAGATGGGATCCAGTATGGTGTTCAGGATCGCTCCGATGAGCATGGTTTTCATCGCGGTTTTGGGGTCCCCCTCGCCGCGGATGAAATTGTTCATGCCCATGCCGATGGATTGGAATATGGTGCCCCCCAGAATGATCGACGTGTAGGCCCGTGCATAGGGCAGCACCGTCTCGCTTGCCCCGAACAGTCTCAGCATGGGGTCCAGCAGGATCATGCCCAAAACGGAAAGCAATAACGAAATCAGGATCATCAAGCCAAAGGCGTTCCCCAAAACCGATTCAGCTCTTTCGTTTTTCTTCTCTCCCAGGCTTATCGAAATGAGTGAGGTTGCGCCCAAACCTATGAGCATGGCAAAAGCCATCAGTATCAGCATGAGCGGAAAGGCGATGGTGGCCCCCGCAATACCCAAAGGGCCTACACCCTGGCCTATAAAAATACGGTCCACTATGTTGTATAGGGCGTTGACTAGCATGCCGATGATGGCTGGAATCGAGAATTTCAGTAGCAATGAGGGAATTTTCGCGCTTCCCAGTTCCTTCGACCTGTCCATGGATGCTCCTTGCAAGCTGTGAATGTACACGGTAAGGGAAGGTGTGGGCAAGAACGCCGGGTTTGTTTATTATGATCGTAACATGAAGAATTTCCGTTTTGTCCACTTTGGTTATTATTCGCTCCCCCTGAAGCGGCTCATCATATTTGCGGTCTCATTCGTACTCTGGTTGTCGGGTATTGGCGTGTCGTTGCTTGTTTCCAGCCTGTTCGGGGATGGCTCAGGTGGGAACCTTGGGGGAGGGGGACTCGGTGCTTCCCTTCGCTACGTCCCGCTGGTGCCCTTCGTCGCCGCCTATTTTCTGGCGGGCGCTCCGGTACTGCGCTCCGCCTGGAGGAACCTGGCCAGGGGCAACCCCCTGGATGAGAGCTTCCTGATGTCCATCGCCACCCTGGGAGCCTTCGCTGTGGGCGAATGGGAAGAGGCAGTGGGTGTCATGATCTTCTACCTCATTGGCGAACTGGTCCAAGAAGCCGCGGTGCTCCGTTCCCGCCGATCCATCGATGCCCTGCTCGCCCTCAAGCCCGATACTGCCCGGGTACAGCACGGAACCGATTGGAACGAGGTACGGCCGGAGGAGGTCGCGCCTGGCTCGCTGATTCTAGTACGCCCAGGCGAGCGCATTCCCCTGGATGGTCGGGTTGAGGCCGGAGAGGGCTACATCGACGCGTCGCTCCTCTCGGGCGAATCGGTGCCGCGCCGTGTGCGGCCGGGTGATGAGGTTCCCTCCGGGGCGACCTCCACCGATGGCGCCTTGCGTATCCGCACCACGAAAGTGGCCGGTGAATCGTCGGCCGCCCGAATCGTGGCGCTGGTTGAAAACGCTGGCCTCACAAAAGCCAGGCCGGAACGCGTCATCAGTGCCTTCGCGCGGGTATATACACCCATAGTCGTAGGCATCGCCCTGCTCATGGCCTTCATTCCTCCCTTAGTCTTGCCGGGGCACCATTTTTCCGTCTGGATCTATCGCGCCCTCATCATGCTCGTCATTTCCTGCCCCTGTGCCTTGGTCCTCAGCGTGCCCCTGGCCTATTTCGCTGGAATCGGCGGCATGTCCCATCGTGGCATTCTCGTAAAGGGCGCCATTTTTCTGGACAGCCTTGCTAAAATCCGCCACGTCGTGTTCGACAAGACCGGTACCCTCACCGAAGGCAGCTACGAGTTCCTACGCTTCACCGGCACGGGCACCAACCCGGACCATACGCTCCCTGCGATAGCCGTCTCGGCGGAAAGCCAGTCAAACCACCCCGTTGCCCTCGCCCTGAAAAAGGCAGGCCTGGAGCGGGGGCTGACCCTCACCGAGCCTAAAAGCTTCCGGGAAATCCGCGGTCGCGGGGTCGAAGCCGTCATCGACGGCTCCATCGTGCTTGCCGGCAATGAAAGGCTGCTAGCCGAGGCGGGCATCGTCATACCACACGATACCCATGCCGCCCAAACTACCCGAATGGCTCAAACCACCCAAGCCTCCGAAAGCGGGACCGAGGTCCTGTTCGCGGTCGACGGCGAGTACCTTGGCCGCGCCTTCGTGGGTGACCGTATCAAGGCCGGCTCCAAAGAAGCCGTCTCCCGCCTGCGGGCACTGGGTATCCACGACATCAGCGTGCTCAGCGGGGACAACGCGAAAACCGTTTCGTCCCTGGCACGGGAAACCGGCATCCACGATTTTGCCGGCGGCCTCCTGCCGGAAGAAAAGCTCGCCCGACTGGAATCCTTCCTGACAAAAGGTTGCTGTCTTGCCTTTGTCGGGGATGGCATCAACGATGCCCCCGTCCTCTCCCGTGCCGATGTGGGTATCGCCATGGGTTCGGGGGCAGATGTCGCCCTGGAGGCTGCGGATGTCATCATCATGGGCGGCGACCCGCTCCTGGTGCCTGAGGCGATCGGCCGCGCCCGGCTCATCCGCCGCATCGTGATGCAGAACATCGTATTTGCCCTCGGCTTCAAGCTGGCATTCATCTCTCTGGGCGCATTCGGTTTGGCCACCATGTGGGAAGCCCTCATCGGCGATGTCGGGGTGGCATTGCTGGCGGTCCTCAATTCGACGCGTGCCCTATCCGGTAGACCCCTGAATAGTGGACCAAGACCGGCTTCCCGTCATATAGTCCAGTCATGATAGGATTCCTGCTCAAGAAGACCTTTTTCGACCTGTGGGACAACCTGTTCCGCATCGCGCTGCTGAATATTGGCTTCATAGCCTCCGCGGCCATACCCATACTCCTGCCGTCGGTCCTGTCCTTCTCGCCGCCCCTGGCCATTACGGTGCTGGTAATCGGTGTGCTTTGGTGCTTCGTGTACCTCGCGACCGCTTCGTTGGTGCTTAAAACCGTTTCGGATTACGGCGGTTTCGGTTTTGGCGATTTTTTCAGGTCCATCCGGGATGCCTGGCCTGCAGGCTTGGCGCTGGGGGGCATTTCCCTCGTATTGGGACTCTTCGCCTATACGGCCTTGCCGTTTTACTTTGGCATGAACTCCCTGCTGGGCATTTTCGCAGCATCCCTTGTCTTTTGGTCCCTCGTGGTCGCCCTGCTTTCGCTGCAGTATTATTTGCCCATCCGGGCCCGCCTGGACAGTGACTTGCGCAAGGTCATCAAGAAGTGCTTCATCATTTTCTTCGACAACCCAGGCTTATCGATATTCTCCGTCCTGCACAACACGGTCCTGCTGGCCTTATCCGTCTTTCTGGCTTTCCTCCTGCCCGGTCCTGCCGGCATTCTTTTATATTTGGACCAGGCACTCCGCCTGCGGCTGCTCAAATACGATTACCTTGAGGCCAACCCCGAAGCCAACCGCCGCAAGATTCCTTGGGACGAACTCCTGGCGGAGGACCGCGAAAAGACCGGTACCCGCTCCCTGCGAAACTTCATCTTTCCATGGAAAGACTGATTCCCGGCCCAGTCCAAGGTGAGGTACTGCCATGAGCGCGAAACCCCTCCGCCTGCCCCACGGGATGCGATCGCTCTACGAGGACCGGGACCTCATCGTCATCGACAAGCCTTCGGGGCTACTCACCATCGCCGCTGGCGGCGAACGGGAACGCACCGCGTACTGGCTCCTCTGCGAAGCCCTGCGCCAGCGTGGCGAAAAACGCCGCGTAGCCGTTGTCCACCGGCTGGACCGGGATACCTCCGGCGTCCTCGTGTTCGCCAAATCCGACGAGGCCAAGCGCGCCCTCATGGATAATTGGGATACCGCGGTGGTCGAGCG
>Ga0172379_10002731_pt1 | contig 30299 bp, 46 predicted proteins | sample GrowelOW334metaG_FD_119756 | JGI IMG/M metagenome (GOLD analysis project Ga0172379, IMG submission 119756) | Groundwater microbial communities from an aquifer near a municipal landfill in Southern Ontario, Canada - Groundwater well OW334 metaG | ecosystem: Environmental > Aquatic > Deep...
CCGCCGCGTTGCCGATGCGTTCGAGGACGTGGCGGCTGTCATTGCCAAGGAGGGGACGAAATGAGTGACCGAGACAAGGTGCTTCGCGCTATTGTTTGGGGGTGTTCCGCCGCCGGACGTAGAGGTGAAGACTTGCCGCTATACTTCGAAGCATTTTGCATTGTGTGGGAGGTTATGAAATGAACGACATGCGCGAGACGCTGGAATATTTCGCTCATATCCACGCACCGTCTCATCCAAACATGACGACGCATGAGGCAGAGGAGTCCTATCTAGCGCAACTCGAAGACATCCGCCGACGAGCGCGTAAGACCCTCCTCTCCGTCCCACCCGCCCCCGCATCGGACGCGAGGGAGATGATAAATCAAATTCTTGATGCACTATACCCCGAGCAGGGCATCTCTCGCGAAGAGGGCTATCGACAGGCGATGGCTGTTGTTGCTCGCCACGACGCCGCCCTCCTCGCCTCGCGGCAGGGGGGCTGGATAAGCATCAAGGAGAGGCTTCCCGAGCCCAAACAATCGGTATTGGTGATACTGGATACTAATAATAGCCACTATTCCGGGCAGATGCACGTTTGTCGATTTTCTCCATTTGACTATGGAGATGGAAAGCCGATTCCCGAGTTTTCTATGCCGGGATTCGGCGGGCTATCTGCAAGTCACTGGATGCCGCTACCCCCGCACCCCGAGCTGGGCGCCTGCGCTCCGAGTGAGATGGCGCTAGCGCGTGAAATGTCCAAGACCGTGCCGACCGGAGAGCCTGCCGGGTCGCTCGCCTTTCCCATTATCGTCGAAGAACTGCTATCGGATCGCGAAGCAAAGAGCGAGTATGTCCAAGCGGCAATCATTTTGCTTCGGGGGATATTCCAACGCCTCTCCCCGAGCGAGACGGCACCCGAGGGCGGAGAGGGCTTGGAACCGGGCGAACCCATCATGAAGGGAATGTGTCCTTGCTGTGGAAATCCACTGCAAGTCATGGTTGGCGACGATGAGGGGAAAGCAACCGTCCTCGGGCTCGATGGGAGAGGCGGCATAGTACCCCGCTGCGATAGAAAGTTGGACTGGACAGGGAACTCCGATGAATCGCCGATCGAGCCTAACCACCTCGAAAGGTTACGGAGAGTCCCTATGTCCGAAACCCGACTTCTCTTTTCACCGCAAGAGGCAGCCGAGGCCCTCGGCGTGTCCATCATCACAATTCGAAGGGCATTTTACGCGGGGCGCTTGTCTGGCGTCAAAATTGGCAAGTTAGTGCGCTTCCGACGCGAGGCCATTGAAACCTTCATTGACGTATCCGCCATCCCAGCAGGCGGCCAAAAATGGACGCGCACCGCGAAACCCCGGGCAAGGGGCGGGGCGCATCATTCAACGCCTTGAATCTACCCCTGCCGCCGGATCGGGATACGACCTACACCATTCTCGGCGAGAAAATCGAGGAATATGTCGCCAATGCAACAGCTGCCGCTCGCAATCACGCCGAAGTTTGGATGCACAAGGTGGAGGACATCCGGGTCGAGGTGAACAAGCAGGCCGACGAGCTAGCAGCCCTGCGCGCCGAGCGGGACCGGCTACGGGAGGCGCTAGGGCGGATTGCCCGCAATGGCAAAATGTCTACTGCGAGCAACGCCGACGAACGGCTGGTTGATTGCGTGGCGCTTATCAACTCCATGATCGACGAGGCCCGATCAGCTCTTGTCCAGCCAAACCATATTGCCGACATCAGCAAAATGGTTGGGCCTCCCTGTTCGATTTGCGGAGCAACCAACGGCATGCACTGGTTCCACCCACACGAGCCGGGGCACCCTTGACCCCCACGCCCTAATGGGATACAATAGAATTGTTTCACGTGGAACAATGGAGGGTGCATGGCTGAAACGATCCGAATAGCTTGCACGGGCTCGGACATGCTCCCCCTCGACCAGATCGAGGACTTTCAGAGCGGCCTGAAAAGGCGCGGCAAGAAGGAAGTCGAGCAGATAATCACGTCCATCCTCAAGTTCGGGTTCTCCTTCCCCTTCTACGTCTGGAACGGCACCGGCCACAACTACTGCCTTGACGGCCACGGGAGGCTTGCCGCCCTCGCCGAGCTTCGCCGCCGTGGCACGAGCCTGCCGACCTTCCCCGTGGTCTACGTGGATGCTGCCGACGAGGCCGAGGCCAAGCAAAAGCTTCTCCGGCTCAATAGCCAATACGGCACCATGAGCATCGACAGCGTGCTCGAGTTCATGGACGGGCTGGAGATCGAGGGGGAGGAGCTGGCGCTTCCGAGCGGGACGCTGGAATTGGATTCATCCGAGATGAACACGGTGGCCTCAGCCGGCGCGGACGAGGTGGGCTACCACGAAAAAATAGAGATCATAATTTCCGCTTCGGGCGACGAAGAAGCGGAAGCGCTTTACGGCGAGTTTGTCGAAAGGGGGCTTAAGTGCCGCATTTCGACATTGTGAAGCATAATGAGATCGAGGCGAAGTCTTTCCGTGTCGCCCAACTTTATGATCAATTCGATATCACCGGGGACAGGTTTGATGAACGATTCACCGGGGACATAGAGCCGCCCGAGTCATGGAGTATCGGCGTCATAGTCGGCAAGTCAGGCACGGGCAAGACGACGATAGCTCGAGAATTGTTCGGCGAATATTTTGCGCACTTCGACTATTCGGCGTCTTGTGTTGTGGACGATTTCGACAAAAGCATACCGAGCGTCGAGCTTTTCGGGGTTCTCTCCTCAGTCGGCTTTGCTTCGCCACCTTCATGGCTCAAGCCTTATTCGGTTCTATCCAACGGCGAGAAAATGCGAGTCGATCTTGCTCGGGCCATTTTGCAAGATCAAGAGATCATTATTTTCGACGAGTACACTTCGGTTGTTGACCGAGAGGTGGCGCAGATAGGAAGTCTCGCTCTTCAGAAGAGCGTAAGGCGCGCCGGGAAAAGATTTATCGCCGTCACCTGCCATTACGACGTGATTGAATGGTTAGAGCCTGATTGGGTTTTTTCGACCGACGAAATGACAATGACAAGGGGGTCGGTTCGTCGCCCAAAAATCGATATTGAAGTTCGCAAAATTAAAGGGTTATGGGGAATGTTTAGGCGTTATCACTATCTAAACCATGATATCAGCCGATCGGCTGATGAGTTTGTCGCGTTCTACCACGACAAGCCAATAGGGTTTAGCGCATGGATACATTTCCCCAATAACATGGGCTTGTCGATGATGAAGGGTCATCGATTTGTGGTGCTACCTGACTATCAGGGAGTAGGGCTCAACTCCCGATTGGTCAACTTCTGCGCGGACTATTACAACTCTAAAATAGATTTTGTGGGGATTACAACTTCGCATAAAGGTTTTGCAAAGGCATGGATGAGAGAAAAAAACTGGCGACTGATAAGAGCTGGTCATACCTCGATAAATACAAATATCAAGGCATTAAATAAAAGCGTTTCATCAGCACGAAATACCTACTCGTTCCGGTATTTTCCAAAACGAGAGGGAGCCGCGAATGTTTAGGATCGGTTCATCGAACAGAACGGGACGGCGCAACACCCAGTGCCAATACCCCGCGAAGGCCCACGGGCTCGAACTGTCTTTGATGCAATCGATGATTTCTACAGATCCGATGATTGCGCTCGGCACATGGGTATACGAGACATCCAAGGCAATGTCGGGGGTTGCTAGGCTTTGCGCTACATGGATCAAGACCCGACCACGAAACGACGTTCGCCACGAGCGATTTTCAACGTCCTTCGCCCCGGAGCAGATGAGCCAGGCCCAGGGGTTTTTTACGGTCAGCGCTTTCATAGCTCAATTATACACCCAATTACTTACCGGAGCAGCAATCATCTCCAAAAAGATGGCGATTTATTGGCCTTATGGTATAAGGACTTCCGAAGGAATGCGCTATGCCTAGAGGGAAAACCGAGAACCTTGTACCCCAGTCAAAGCGAACAAAGGCGAAACAAAGGGAAATCGCGCGCGAAGGGGGCAAGGCCTCTGGCGTCGCCCGCCGCGAGAAAAAGCTCATGTCGCAGATATATGGCGAGTTCCTGGCCGAGCGCTTCGCCGTCACCGTCGATGGCAAAAAACAGGACATGACCGGCGAGAAGCTGGTCAACCGCGTAGTCAAAAAGGTGCTGATTGCGGGCGGGCCGTCCGCCGTGTCGCTCATGCGCGAGATCCGCGAGGCGACCGAGGGCAGCAAGATAGCCCATTCCGGCTCTGTCATGTTCGGCAACCTCTCTGACGAGGACCTTGAGAAGCTTGTAGCTGAAGAGATCGCGGGGCGGTCCGGTGCAAAATAGGGAGCTGGCCCAGGCTATCCTCGAGCTGCGCGCCCGCAAGGCCCGGAAGTCGCACCTAGACTTCATGACGTTCGCTTGGCGCGGGCTCGGTCAGTTCACGCCGGGCTTTCATACCCGGAAAATCTGCGAGCGGATTGACCGGGCCTTCGAGGACTACCGGCAGGGCCGGACCACCTACCTGCTGATCAACGTCCACCATCGGGCCGGGAAGGCGTTGCAGGTTGATACGCCTATCCCGACACCCAGCGGATATAGCCGAATAATAGATCTAACAATAGGAGATGAAATATTCAATGAGCATGGGGAAATATGTCGCGTATTGGCTAAGAGTCCGGTATACAAAGACAGGGATTGTTATGCAGTACATGCTAATGACGGGGAAATAATAATAGCGGATGGGGAACATGAATGGGTTACGAGACAATGCCGACATGAAAAGAAGTTTTTGAGGCACACAACGGAATGGCTGGGTAACAGAACGTGTCTGTTGAGATCATTGATAGCGACGCAACGGTCGTTACAATTGCCCGATCGTAAATTATTAATTGATCCATACGTCTTTGGCTTATGGTTGGGCGATGGAAGATCGAATAACACCTTCATTACTTCCGGGGTTAACGAAGATCAAACATTCATAAATAACGAGATAGTAAAGGCTGGATATAAGATCACACCGCATAAAGACAAGCGGAATACCAGCATAATGGGAATATTGATAAAACTACGGGAATTGAATCTATTAAATAACAAACACATACCAATGGAATATAAGCGTTCGTCGATATCGCAGCGGATGGCATTATTGCAGGGGTTGATTGATACCGACGGATATGTTGATCCGAGGCGGGGACTAATTGAGTTTTGTAATGTCAATAAAACACTGGCAGAAGACGTGCAAGAACTCGTTTCATCGCTTGGGGTTAAATGCTCATTGAATGTTGGAGACGCGACAATAAATGGTAGGTTCATATCCAAAAAATACAGGGTCATGTTCTACATGGAGAACGCGGCTAGACTTCCAAGGAAACGCCAATATTCTCGTAATGGGACGAGACAGCCAGGAAGATATATAGATGTCCATCCATATGGCAAGGCTGACACCGTGTGCATCCAAACAACATCGCCTAGCGGGATGTTCCTTTGCGGCAAGACAATGCTTCCCACGCACAACAGCGATATCGTCTCTCGCTATCTTGGCCCTCACTTCCTCGGCGAGTTTTCCGGCGCGGAGGTTATGCAGGTATCCTACGCTGCCGACAAGGCGACCGAGTTTTCAGCCTTCGCTCGCGGCGTGATAGAGTCCCCGCGCTACGGGCTCTGCTACCCCGGCCTTGTCTTGTCTACCGATACCAACCGCAAGGACCACTACCTCACTGACAAGGGCGGCGGGCTCATGGCGACGGGGCTACAGGGCCACATGACGGGCTCAGGCTACGCGCTGGGCATTCTCGATGACTATTGTTCGGGTCGCGCTGAGGCCGAGAGTGCCGTACAGAGGGACAATGCGTGGAACGCCTTCAAGGACGACTTCATGACCCGCATCGCCCCGGTTGGGATTGTGCTTGTGCTGGCGACATGGTGGAACATCGACGACATCACAGGCCGGATTCTCAAGGCCATGAAGGCCGACCCCGAGTTCCCGCGCTTCGAGGTTATGCAATTCCCGGCCAAGGCTACTGACTACAAGGGCGATGGCGAATACCCCTCGGAATATCTTTTCGAAGAGCGCTATCCCAAGACATGGTATCGGACGCAATATGCGACGCTCGGGCGCTATTCGGCCGCGGCGATTCTCGACTGCAATCCCCAACCCCGAACAGGCGGGCGGCTCAACGTTGAGCATATCGAGTGGTACGATGAGCCGCCAAAGGACAAAAAACTATCGTGGGTCCGGGTTTGGGATCTAGCCCACACCGCCAAGCAGCGCGGGGGCGACGATCCCGACTGGACGAGCGGGACGTACCTTGCCTTCGAGCGCCGGGCGGGGGACCCCGTGCCGCACCTCTGGGTTGATCACGTCATGAGGACGCGAGATGATGCTACGGAGCGGGATGCGAAGATCAAGACGACGGCTAGAATGGACGGGCCCCGGGTACGCCAGGGTGTAGAGTCCTCGCTGGATTCCAAGGACGCATATCCTTATCTCAAACGCGCCATGCCCGAACTTTCATGGTATAAGATCAATATTCATGGCGAGGGCGACAAGGCTATGCGCGCGACGCCCTTGGAGCCGATATTCGAGGCGTCCGGACACGTCCACGTCCGTCGCGGCGAGTGGAACGACGCATGGCTTGATGAGATTATGCGTTTCGATGGCTTGACGGGGCACGATGACCAAGTGGACAATCTGAGCGCGGGGTATATAATGCAGATGGGCAAGCGGATGCGCGCGGGGCAATCAGCCGCCGCGCTGGGGCTATAAGGGGGAGGGGATGATGTTCGACGATGAGGCCAATGGCGGAAAGCCTTACCCGGTGGAATTCTACGATAATGAACCTATGGTTATCGGCACAATTCACAAATTGGAGTAAACCATGAACGGCGAGCAAATGTATGGCATGGTCCTTGTGTGCCGCGCTTATTATCAGATTCCAGGCAACAGCACGGGCGGAAGTCTCCATATCGTGCTTGACGACGGAAATATCGAAACCGAACACGTTGTTTTTTGTTCGGCCGAGGCGATAAAGGAAGCTGATATTGTCGGCGAAGGCATCGCCCACATGTTGCTGCAAATGTCGTATGATGAGCGCTCCGAGTTGCGCAACCATTATGCCGAATATGCGATGGAGTAAACCATGGAACTAGCAGAGATCCAGAAGCTGATTGACGGGCACCGCACCGACCGCTACGAAAAGCAGTGTCGCTACGCGGGTGGGCGCAACCCCGCGATCCTGGACCGCAAGGCCCACGAAGAGCCGGACAACCGCATCCCCGTGCCTATCGCGCGGAAGGGGATTAGGCTGGTCTCCGGGTACATGTTCAAGCCGGGCAATATCACTTACTCAACCGATCCCGAGGGCTACTACGCCGATACGTTGAAGCCAATCTTTGACATTTCCGACGAGGAGTTGACGACCCAAGAGGAGGCCGAGACCGTACTTACCCACGGCGAGGCATGGGAGTATCACTACAAGGTGGACGGCAAGCCCCATTTCGTGGAAGTTCCCTATGCCCAGTGCATCCCGATATGGGATGATGCCCTCCCCCCGAATCTTGTCGGCATGATCCGCCACTATTGCGAGATGGAGGGCGACGAAGAGATTCAGGAGATTTACTACTGGGACGAGGCGCGGGCGCGAAAGTGGGAGGGCAAAAAGGGCGCGATGGTCGAAATTACGGCCGACCCGGAGAGGGGCGAGGAGGGCATGGGGCTCCACGGCTACGGCGAGGTGCCCTTCGCGCAGTTCAAGATGGCCCGCGACTGTTCCAATCTCTTCGACTGCGTTATATCCCTGATCGATTTTCACGACCGGCTTATCTCCGAGGACTTTGCCAACGAGGCGCAGCGGTTCGCCTCAAGCTACATGCTCCTCCGCAATCGCCTTGCTAGCGAGATCGATCCCGATACCGGGAAAAGCGAACTTGACATGATCAAGGAGACGCGGACCTTTGAGGATCTTGGTGATGACGTGACCAAGGCTGTTGCCTTCCTAACGAAGACGATTCCCATAGACTTTATCAAAACCGCCGCCGATACTTTTGAACGGCTTATCTATGACATGATGCAGATCATCAACCCTAACGATATCGCCACCACGGGGCAGATATCTGGCATAGCCCTCGCCTACAAGCTCCTGCAATTCGAATACCTGTGCGCCCCGATCGAGGCGTATTTCTCTCGCGGGCTGCAATGGCGGGTACGGCTAATCCAGAAGGCCCTCGGCTCCATCTCGACGGAGACGCGGAGCGAGCAGGTGACCATCCAGTTCCGGCGCAACCTGCCCTTCGACATGGCCAGCGCGGTTGAGCAATTCGTGAAGATTGTCGGTATTCTTCCCGATGAGATTGCGCTCAAGCTCTTCCCCGCCTCATTCATAGCGGATACGAAGGCCGTCGCCGAGGAGATGGGAAGCGCGAAGGGAATGGATATGAACAGCAATCTTCTGCCCGACGGAACCGGCCCTGATGGCCTCGCCCTGCCCGCCGGCGGAGACGTACAGGCCCAGGCGCTAAACGGTGCTCAGGTAGCCTCTCTTATGACCGTGGCGCAGGCCGTGGCCGATAATCAATTGCCGCTTGCTACTGGTATCGAGATTGTACTAGCCGCGATGCCGACGATGACGCGCGAGGATGCGATGAGGATGCTCGGGCCAGCCGATGCGTTTACGCCGGACAAGCCGGAAGTAGTTGCGCCCATTGGTAAGCCAGCGGCGCAGGATGCGAGTAAGGGGGAATGATGTTTAAGGCTATTATGTCAGATTGTAAGAATCCAGAATGCCGAAGCGGTAAACTATGCGTTTGTGGCGGACATTCGGCATCGGACGTTAAAAAGAACCTCAATAACCATTCTACCCGTTCACGATTAAACATTCGCAAACAACAAGGTGAGTTTGACTATATCAATAATGCTTATGGCTTGCATGTCGTCCGAGGTTCAAGGGTTCGATGGCTTCCGACTAATATTCTCGGAAGTGTAGCGAAGGGAGACGGCCAGTATATTCATATCAGATGGGACGATAGCGGGAAAGTGAAAGGGCCATATCATCCTACTTCGGAGCTTGAATATCTGATAGAATAGAAGGAGGGGGAACAAGATGGACAGGCACAATATTTCCATGCATTCGCTCGGGGTACGATACGGGAAGGACGCGCGCGATGACAAAATGATTGACGCCTACTTGCAACGACGCCACGAGGCTAGCAATAAGCGCCTTCCTGCCGAATATAAAACAGCCAAGGGGGATATATGAGCGAGTGGATAAAGGTAAGCGATAGATTGCCCGCCAATGGCGTCGAAGTGTTATGCCATGAAATAGGGCAACGGATATTCATAGGGCGATATTCTTCTTATGTCGGGCGAGGCACTACCGACATCCATGCTATGCGATGGGAAGAATATGGCCTTAATGATTTTGACAATATGGGATGGATGGCGTCATTCCCTGTTTTGCATTGGATGCCGCTTCCTGAAGTTCCAAAGGGGGAATAACTTGAAAGAATGGGCTAGTATTGATTATGGCACTTCGCCCGATGCGCCAAAGGAGCGTAAGCATGTACATATTGACTTGGAGAATACCAAGGGGATATCCGACATGGATCGAGGAGATCAGGCAATCAAGGATGCCGCCGAAGAAATCTGGCAAACAGTTGTCGAAGACATTGAAACGTGGCCCGAAGATTCTTCGCCGCGAATCGTATTAAATGCCTTTAGGGCAATGAAGGTCGAGCGGGATAATTTTGGGATACAGCTTCAACGCGAGAAGGATATCAACCTCGGCATTTTTGATGCTCAAAACTACTGGCATAAAATACATGATTTGCTTGAACGCCAGTATGGAGAAATAATGGAATGGGTAACGCAATCCTTTCTTGAAGGGACGTCGGTCGAGCCATATCAAAGTATGCTCAATCGGCATACGGTTGAATATGCCGCAATGAGGAAACACAAATGAGAACCCCGGAAGAGTTTGCTAAACTTCTGGTAGGAATGGAAAGAGAAATTAATTTTACCCATGTTAGAATGCATGGATGCATGACAACTCAATTCCTCGATGAACTATCGGATAGCATTTATAGCCATTTCAAAGATCAAATAAAAATAAGAGATCAGGAAATATTGGAAACCGCCAAGAATGCCGGATGGAAATGGATAAAGGAAAATTGCGATAATACTGTCCTTTTGGGCGATTCTTTTGAATCGGCTATTGATTCGGCACTTCTCGAGCCTCCGAAGGATTGATTGATGCCTGACCTCCCCTTCCGCGACCTAGCCAAGGAGTGAATATGGGAAAGGACGAAATACTAGCCGAAATGGCGGAGCTGGGGAAGCCTAAATACTATTTTTGCGACACCGAAACTCCCATGAATGCCCTGCGCGAAAGGTTGTTTAATTTAGAGCATCCCGAACATGCGTATCCCGAGAGATTCTAAATGGCTGATATACCCTTCCGAGATTTGGCCAAACTTCAGCAGTCCCGATTCGACGCGTTCGAGACGCAACAAAACGTCATTGACCGCATCCTCCTTCGCAACTATAAAGCGGCCTATGAGGAGACAATCGGCCAAATGGCGAAGCTCTATGCGAAGGTGGGGCTCAAGACCCCCGTTGACGGGATGAGCATACGGAAAGAGGACGCGATCCGATACAACCAATTCCAGAACCGGCTAGACAACCTCGCCGCCGAGATGAAGGGGCTACGGGCCAAAGGCGTCAAGCTCACCGAGGAGACAAGCGCACAGGCCGTGCAGGATGCCTACTACGGGGGGCAATGGGCATTCGAGCAAGCCGTGTCCGTGCCGTTGCCTATTCCCGCCCTGCCGATTTCCGTTATCCGCGTCGCCGTCTATTCCGACGTTTCGGGCCTCGATCTAGTCAAGACATGGGACAAAAACACGATTGACGGGATATACAAGACGCAAGCCGCGATGATGCGCGGGCTAACACAGGGCTACAGCTACGCTAAAATGGCGAGCGCCATCAAAGGCGAGTTCGACAAGGGCCTCTGGCAGGCCATGCGGGTAGTCCGCACCGAAGCCGGGAGGTGCTGGTCGGAAGGCGCGGAGGCGGCGCATCAGGCGGCCAGCGAAGCGGGTCTGAACGTGCGCAAGCGGTGGAGCGCGGCGCTGGATCGGCGGACGCGGCTCGATCATGCCGCGCTTGACGGCACCTACGCCGACGACGAGGGGCTATTTCACATCGGCGGGCTATCCGCCCCGCAGCCGCGTGAGTTCGGTGACCCCGCGCAGGATATATCGTGTCGGTGCAATGCTTACGACGTGCTGGACGGCATCGAGCCATCTGTCCGCCGTATCCGAGACGATTACACCGACCCGAAGTCTGGATCGAGCATTTGCCCGTACCAGACCTTCGAGCAATGGGCGACGAAATATGGCTGGACAAAAGAAAAGGGCTGGCCGAAGAAGGGCAAATGATCCTTCTCACAACCATCGCGATATGGTACATGCTCCTACGCTGGTCGATTCGACATATCCATTCGACCTATGATGGCTTCATATTCTCGCACCATTTCAAAAACGGGGACCGCGTGATATGGCGCGGCTGGTACGCCACGGTGATTGACTGCAAAACGGTGGATTGCGTGATTCGCCGCGACTACAAAGGGTTATTGGGCATACGGGCAGGGACGGGGGCGAGGCAAATAGCCGTAGGCATCCCCTCCTCTGCCCGCGCGCCTTTGATTTCAAGGGGGAAGTAATGGCTATCGCGCCTAAGGGCATCGACCTTGAATATTACGGCGTCGGCGGAAACCGCGTCACCCGCTGGGTTCTTGGTGTGATGGCGTGGGTGTTTGGCATCAAGCTTCATGTTGTCGAGGCTGGTAAGAAAGAGGGGATCGCGTGAAGGTGGTAATATGTGGCATCCCCTTTGCGATAATATACGTTGATTCCGCCCTTACTGGGAACGATAGGTTTGGAGAATGCGACGTAATGGCAGCAACGATCAAAATAAATAAACGGTGTTCTCAAGAACAAAAAGATGCGACGCTTATACACGAATGGGTGCATGGGGTTGCCGGTTGTAACGGAACCTCCCAAAACGAGGATATAATTGGCGTAGTTGCTACCGAGCTATATAGACAAGGTTTTAGAGTCAAGGTGGAACCTTGACCCTCGCCGACCGCCAGTCCGACGCCGCCGCCGGGGCGCTGGTAACCCGCATGCTTGGCGAACTGCGGGAAAGGGGAATGCGGAATTACCACCTTGTCGTGCTTGTGAACGACGGCAGGGCGCAGGTGGTGCGGGACATGGTGATAGGGGAGTGCGAAAAGGTAAGCGCAGCCGGGTAGTTGCAATTTTGAGCAATCCGTGATAGACTATTGGTAATTCGTAGGGGCATTCGCCCCGAAACGCACCGAGAGGGGCGGCTAATCCAACCGGGAGACCGGGCGGAATAGTCGCCCCTCTTTTGTTTTGGCACTGGCCGGGCACGAACTGGCTGGGGCAAAGGAAGACACGATGAACCTGAAAGACCTAGTGGGGAAACTGCCCGAGGCAGACCGCCCGGCCGCGGAAGCAGCTATCCAAGAAGCGATACTTGCGGCCAATCCGGTTGCGGGGATCGACTCGAAGGAAAAAGCGGCTGAGTACATCGGCAAGAACCAGTACTTCAAGGCAGCGCTTGACGCCGGGGTATCGCTCGGTGTCGAGGCACATGACAAGAAGTTCATGGCCGAAAAGTTTCCGAAACTCGTAGAGGCCGAGGTCAAAAAGCTGACTGGTCCTGAGACTGACCCGATCAAGATCGAGTTGGCGCAGATCAAGGCGGAACGAGAGGCGGAAAAAGCCGAGGCAAAGCGGGACAAGCTCCGGGCGCTGGCTATCAAGTTGGCGGCCGACGAAAAAATCCCGGTAGCCCACATCGAACGGTTCATCGACGAGGATGACGAGAAGACGACGGCAAGCGTCAAGGCTTATGCGAAGCACCTGAAGGACTATGCAAAAGCCGAGACTGAAGCCGCGCTCAAGGAACGGCTGGGCAATACGGGAACGCCGAGAGGCGGGGCCGCGATCCCTCCCGCCGACCTCAAAACCAGATATGCGGAAGCGCTAAAAGACCCGAAGCGGGCCGACGAAGCGCTCGCCCTGCATGAACAGCTTGAACAAGCGGCCCGCGCGGGCCAGTAGGAGCAACCATGAGTTCGCCGATGGATTCCGACACCCTGAATTATAGGGGTCTACTTTTCGCCTACGGAGCCAATGCGGCCCCGTTCCTCGCCTCGATCGCGAGCAAGTCCAAGCGTGTGGGCTCGTGGTCGGTTCCCATTTCTAACAACTACACCCCTGGCGGCGGCGCGCAGACCACGGTTTCCGAGGATACCGCCAAGTCCGACGCGGCTGCTAACACGGTGACGCTGGCTCAGACCTACAACGTCTGCCAGATCCAGTGGTACCATGTCGAGTCCACTTTCAAGAAGGAGTCGATGACCGGCCAGTTCTCCGGTCTCAATGTCGATTCGTCCGGCGTGGCGCTTTCCGGAATCGCCTTCCAGAAAAAGGTGGGCCTACAGAAGCTCGCCAAAGACCTTGAGTTTTCTCTGATTCAGGGCGCGTATACGGGCGAGACCGATTCTTCGACCAATACCAAGATGCGCGGACTCAAGAACGCCATCAGCACGAACACGGTCGCGGCCGGCGGGCTCAAACTGTCCAAGACCATGATCGAGGAACTTGTCCGCGAGATGGTGGCCTCTGGTGCACCTTTTACCGATCCCGTCGTGCTCTGCAACGCCTTCAACATCCAGCAACTTTCGGATATCTACGGCTACGCCCCGATGGACCGCAACATGGGCGGCGTCTACATCAGGGATTTCATGGTCCCCGGCGCGGGTGGCTCCGGCATTCTCACCGCCATGTACTCGCCCCAGGTCCCGACTGATGAGGTTTACATCGTCGAGCGCGATGTCTGCGCCCCGGTGTTCTGCCCCGTCCCGGCCAACACCGAAGGTATTCAGATCGGTCAGCGCTTCGATGCCAGCATCGACGGCGTGGACGTGGGCTACTATGTCAAGTCGCAGCTCGGAGCGGTCGTGGGGGGATTCCTGTATATGCAGCCCTCCTTTGACTATGGCCCCGAGATGTACCACGGCAGCGTTACCGGCCTCGCCACCTCGGCGTAAGGAGCAAGCGAAATGAAGTTTGAATCTTCGTCCGCCATATCGAAGGGATTGGGCAACGCCCTTGAAATCATCTCCGAAGTGGGCTCCCTTCCGTTTATCCGCGGCACTTGGTTCTATGTTGACCCGCTTTCGGGAGACGACAATTCCGACGGTCGCACCATCGGCACCGCACTCGCGGGGGTCCGGGCGGCCTACGGGAAATGTACCGACAAGGCCGGGGATGGTATCTGCTTCTTGTCTCGCGGTAGCGCAACGAGTTCCGACACCACGGCCTACCTCGGTGGCACGCTCAACTGGGCTAAGCACGGCATCACGTTCTTCGGGGCGTGCGCCGGGCAGGGCTTCAACAACCGCGCCCGCGTCGTGAGTCTTGACCGATCCTATGCCGCGTCTACCCTTTCGTGGACGGCTGCTGGCGTCATAACCGATTCGGCGAGCGGGTTCCTTACCGAGGGCTTCGAGGCAGGGGATGCGGTCCTTGTAGCCGTCACTTCCGGCACCGCGATAACCGCCCTCAATGTCGTCGCTTCTGTGACGGCTTCCACGATGACCCTTACCGACGCTGTGACCGCGAACGCAGCGCCCGGGGCCTCGACCATCTCCAACCATTGCCGCCCGCTTATCAACCTGACCGGCCGCAATAACAGGTTTGTCAATCTCGCCTTCGTCAACGAGGGCACGGTCGCGACCGACGATGGCGCGGTTCTTGTTGCGGGCGTTGACAACTACTTCGAAAACTGCTATTTCAACGGCGCGACTTCCGCGACAGTGGCGGCGGAGACCACCGCCTACCATGTCACCGTCAATACCTCGGAGTGCCGCTTCAAGCACTGCTTCTTCGGCAGCAATTCCACGATTTGGGCCGGGGCAAACGCGCTTCTTCGTCTTGGCGTTTCCACTACGCAGATCGGGCAGAACTTCTTCGAGGATTGCTACTTCACCTCTTACTCCGCCACGGCCGGGCACATGGCGATCGCCATCACCAACGCGGCTACTCTCGGCGGCTGGATCGTGTTCAAGAATTGCAGTTTCGTGAACTGGGATTCCGGGGCTGCTACCGCACTTACTGCCGCTATCGGCGGGACGGATACCAACAACATGGGGATCATACTGGAAAAGTGTTCCATGGTCGGTTGGGCTATCTGGGTAGATACGGGATGGGACAACGTCTATACCGACGTTCCTGCCTCGGCTTCAGCTGGTGGCGTCGCTGTGGTGACCGGCTAATGAAAATCTACGGCACGGGGTCTTTCAAGGCCCCCGGCTCGAGTCGGGTAGTGTGGGATTTCGACGATGGCCCCTTCGACACCGTCAATCCCATGCTCATTGCGGAGGCGAAGCGGCGCGGTTATTCCTTTACCGCCCCCCCGCCTCCCCCCGTGCGCGAGAAACGAAAGCCCGGCAGACCGCCCAAGGAGGCAAGCAATGCCGATGAAAAGTCAGGCGCAGCGAAAAAAGCTGTGGGCGACCGATCCCGCGCTGGCAAAGAAGATGGAAGCCGAAACGCCGAAGGGCAAGAAGCTACCAAAGAAAAAGAAGGCCAGTAAATGAGCGTTCCCCGGATCACGGAAATACTGGAAGAGGAAATCCAGGCTAGGCTCGATTCCCAGGATGAAGCCACGCGCGAGAAAGCCACCTCTGACTATCTCGCGTTTGCCACCCTCAAGGAATTGAGGAAAATCAGAATGATTCTCGAAGACGAAACGGGGACCGAAATCCCCGATGAGGAAATCGAGAATGAGGAGATCACATGAGCATTTTGCAGTTTCTTTCCAAGAACGACACCACCAAACAGGTCCGGGGCGCGCACAGCGACATCCTGCCTTTCGTCCCCGTCGGCGGTAACTACATGGAGTGGGCGCGCAAGGGACAAATCTTCGTCGGCTCCACCACGACCGCCGCGATCATCCCGAAGTTCGACGACACCACCAACGTCCCGACGCTCTGGAACCCCGCCGACTCCGGGAAGGCCATCGTCCCGATCTCCCTTTCCGTCTCCTATCTCGCGGAGGGAACGGAGATCATCCATAGCATCCTACTCGGCTACAAAACCAATGCGGGATCGGCGCTCGGCACCGCCGCGCCCTTCTCGGTGTTCACCGAGGTCGCGCCGGTTTCGCTCAACATCGGCAGCAAGGTCGCGGCCGTGGGCAAGTGGTCCCCGGCTACCAACACCGCCACTGCGGCCCATACCTACCTCATGACCCTTGGCATGGGCTTCTGGACCGAAGGCACCGCCGCCACGTCTTCGCCCTATTCGGCCATGGAATACGAGTTCAAGGGCCGCCTACTCATGCAGCCCGGAACCTCGGTAATCGTCTGCGCCGACGCCGCGTCTTCGACCACGGCCTACGTCTCCCTCGTGTGGGCCGAACTGCCCCTCGAATACCTCTAGCCGTTTAGCGGGCGGGGTGGGGTTCTCCCTCCTTTCTCTGCCTTGCCCGCTTTTTTAGGAGGATCGTATGGTATCGCTCGCCAACGTTAAAGCCTTCCTCCGCATCACCGATACTGATGCGACGCGCGACGCGCTGATATCGCTCCTCATCCCCATTGTCTATGCTGACATCGTGGAAGAGTGTAACAATCTTTTCCGCGCCCCTGATTATGACCTCACCTCCGACGCGATCTACTTTGACGTGACCGGATCGACATACAAGATACTTCTTGACGCAGGCGGATTCACCGCGCAGGGCTGGCCGACCGGGGGCAACCTCATGGTGTCCGGTTCGCGGCAGAATGACGGGATCTTTACAATCTCCGCGCAGGCCGATACCTATATCACGACGACCGAAGCCATTGTTGACGAGATTCAGACCGCGACGGCATATGACGTGCGGATCGACCTCTGTGCATTCCCCAAGCCCCTCGAACTGATCGCCTCGCGCATGATCGGCTATCAGCTCGCCAATTCAAACAGTGCCGGGCTTACGTCCATGCGGCTCGGAAATTATTCGGAGACCCGGCAGGTTTCGCGGGGTGGATATCCCGACGAGATATTGGCTTCGCTGCATCCATGGAAGAATCACCGCGTCGGGCGCGGCACAGTGCAGTGGCATATCAACGAAAACCGGACCTATTTCCCTGTTACCGTGACCAGTACCGAAGGCACCACGGTTGATGTTACCTACGAGACGGGCGGACACCATGGGTATTGACCGATTCTGGACGCAATCCATATACGTCTATAACTTTGCGGCCTCCGCAACATGGCCCTTTGATGAAACATGGTCGCAAATTACGGGCTCGCCGTTCAAGGGCTCGGTGACGGAATTGTCCGGGGATCGAGCGATAGTCGGTGGCTCAAGCGAGGCACGGGCGGACATCATGGTCACCATGTCCACGGCAAATGCAGTGCTGAACAAGCACAAGATCAAATGGAACAGCCGCAAGTTCGACGTAGTCCAGATTAAGGCTTTACCGGAACTTCCATCCCATCATCAGGAAATCTACTGCAAGGAAAACCTCGAGGTGGTGCTACCATGATCGGCGTAACTATCACCCCGAGCCAGATTGACTACTCGAAGATAATCGACGAGAAAACCGTCGAGAAGATCATCAAGGGCGAATGCGTCATTTTGGCCGGGTTTGCTAAAGAACTTGTTCCTGTCGATACTGGGCAATTAAAAAGCTCTATCATGTGGGCGACGTCGCAGGATAAGGGCGGCTTGAATGAAGGCGGCGGAGAACCGACTAGCGCCTTTAATTACCTTGATCCTCCGAACGAAAAAGAAACGGGCTATGTAGGTTCGCATCTTGAATATGCGGGGCCTGTCGAGTATGGGATAAAGGATAAGCCACAATATCCTAGACAGCCTTATTTGCGCCCGGCTATCGACTATAGCAAGAAGGTACGGGAAACGAGGCGAGCGGGAATCATTCGGGCGGCTATAAAGGAAGCCTACAAATAATGGCTAGCACCTCCATAGAGCAAGCGCTAGACGTAAAGCTCAGGGCCTCTACAGCGTGGCTTGCGACGTTGACGGGGGGATTATACCCATATAGCGCGCCGGACACGCCTATGGAGCCCTATGCCTTCTATAGCGTCATTTCCGACCCGACAGAGGAAGAGGCTTTTGAGAATACGGATACGGGGATAGCGAGAATCCAATACGACTTCGTAGTGAATAGCAAGGCGCAGAAGTCAATCGCCCTCGCGGCCCGAAAGATTCTGAATCACCTCGCCTCGTTTACCGATGGCGTGAGCGTGACTTCGATTGTGGCGAATGGCGTTCGCGATATCGAATTGACCGGTAACGCATGGCAATTCCAGTTTGACGTTATGGTGCAATATACAAGGGTTTAAGGAGGAAGCATGTGGGCAAGTTCTGAAAATAGAGGCGGATGGACTAGTACTGATTCGGCAATGAATTGTATTGAATGCGGATACCTTCTATCGGGAATAGAATCGGTCCATTTGCATTATACTGATGAATGCTATGGAGAATATTGTCGGAGAAATAATGGATAAAATTAGGCGCATCGCTCTAGTCGGAAACGGTGCTACTACTCGGGCATCAGATAATTTCGAAGGGGAGATATGGACGACGGCGAGCGTGGCGAAAATCCTCCCGCGCGTTGATCGCGTTTTCGAGGTTCACAAGGAATACGACGCGCCGAGGCTGAACGGGTATGACTGCCCGATTATAATGAACGGGCCGCATTCGGACATCAAGCATTGCGTCGATCTTGGGATTGGGGAGCTGGTCGCTGAGTATGGCCCCATATTTCAATTTTCCTACGACTACATGATGGCGCACGCGATGGAAGCGAGAATCAAGGATATCACGCTTTTTGGTATCGATCTTGCGACCGACGACGAATACGAGCATATGCGGCTGAGCTTCTACTACTGGATCGGGGTACTCCGTGGGTCCGGGGCGACGGTTCGGGTGTCGGAAGGCTCGGCGATTCTGCAAGGCGACTGGCAATATTGTCACAAGGCAAACCGTGTGCGTGATTGGGTCAACGCGCGAATCCCGCTAATACGGGATAAGCTCGCCGAGGCAGAGGACAATAGGGACGTGGCGGCGTCTAGGGCCGACCAATTCAGAGGATACCGGGAAGCACTCGAAGATATGTCCCGGTTAGGAGTGTAAATAATGAGCGCATCTACCCGCTCCAATGGCTACGATTGGCGGCTCAAGCTACTCACTGTCGTGACGTGCACCGCATGTTCGACCAACCCCGACTCTATTCGATTCATAGCGACTACCTGTACGGTTGTCGGCGGGTTCGATAGCATCGGTGGGCTCGGCGGTACTTTCGACGTTGACGACAATGTTGCGTTCGAAGACGCCATGCACCACACCGTCATCGGCCCCGCAAACTATGGCCCCGTCGTGGCATCGGGCACCTACGACCCCCTTGAGACCTCGCAGAAGGCAATTTTCGGTGAGATGGTCCACGAAGCCGGGGGCGCGACCACCGTTCGGCCCACGACTCGCGTATGGGCCGCAGTCGATACTGTCAACAAGCGTTCGCATCGGTTCAAGGGACGTTTGATCGAGTTCATCCCCGGCCCTGCGGGCGCGCGCGGGAAGGTCCCGGTCAGCATCAAGATTGCCGTGGATTCGATTCCTCAGGTCTGCACCACGGCGTAAAAACAGGCGGCGTCAATGCGCGAGGCAGCCGGTTCGAACCCGGCCGCCGCCCATGGGTAAAGGAGCTATTATGATCGAACTAAAAGAAGGGAATATTGGTACCATCGGCAAGGGTGCTAATATGGTGACCTATCGCTATCGCGGCATGACCGGCGAGGAGCAGGCGCGCTATATTAATGACGCCATCAGACTGGCTGGAAGCCAAGACGGCATATCCTATGTCGATGTTGCCAAGAATCACGTAACGAGCATCGATAATCTTTTCGAGAACGACGGCAAGACACCCATAAAAACCATCGCGGAATATCTTGCGACGACAGATCTTGACGGAGCAGGATATGGCATTATGGCGATGGGCATGGAGATCTGGAACCGAACCAATGGTATCAATAAAAAAAAATCATCGCCGCCTTCTACGCCCGAAGCAAACGCTACGGCTCCTACCGCCCCGAATGCATAATCCCCGCGCTCACCGGGGTGACATCGTGGACGATAACGGTTGAGAACAAGGAGGGCGAAGACGTAGAGGAGGGGGACGTTGAGTGGTTTATTCCGGGCTTCGGCGTCGATGAGGAATATCTGATGTGGGAACGGATCTATATCCGAGCTCGCGATCAGGGAAGAATGCCTTATGCCGGGGGATGGCTTGATGGGCTGCATCAGCATAATGAGCTGATCGACTTTTTCACGCATTTAGATTGCGCGATACAGGAGCAGGACAATGGCAACGGTTGACGAAATAAAGATAGTAGTCCGGGCCGAAGTCGATGCCGCTGTGTCGAAGATGCAGCAGCTTGATAATGTCAACAAAAGCAACACAAAAACCGGCGTTGACCTTGCAAAATCGATAGCTGGATATACTACGGGATACGGATTGGCCGTTCAGGCTGCACAAGCAATCATACGGACCGGGGTTGACTTAATAAAAACATCGGTCCAATTAGCTGCCGCTCAAGAACGCGTGAAAATGGAATTTGCGGTTTTGACGGGCAGCATGGAAGTGGGCAATAAGCTGTTTGCTCAAATGAATGCACTTGCGGCACAGACGCCGCTCGAATTATCCGACATTGCGGCCGCAGGGAAACAGCTATTATCAGTCGGTATCCCGGTTGAAGAGATAACGACCAAACTTCGACTTCTTGGTGATGTTGCCATGGGCAACCCCGAAAAACTCCAGCGCCTCGTGGAAGCCTTTGGACAGCTAAAATCCAAGGGCGTCGCTAGCATGGAACAGCTCAATCGATTCGTCGAGGCGGGTGTCCCCATTATGGCGGAGTTACAAAAACAGACCGGGAAATCGGGTGATGAAGTATTTAAAATGGTTTCTCAGGGGAAGATCGGTTATGCCGAAATAACAAAGGCCCTCGAATCCTTAACCGGGGAAGGCGGCCTGATGCATGACATGATGAAGCGTGTCGCGGAAACCACGGAAGGAAAGTTTTCGACCGCATTGGATAATGCAAAAAATAAGCTTATTGAATTGGGTAAAAACTTATTGCCTGTTGCCACAGCGGCATTGGATGCATTCAATAATGCTTTGGGAGGAACAGAAAAGGCTGTCGCTCCCAAGAAATCATATACTCAGCAATATGAAGATGCAAAAAACGAAATCGCCAAATCTACCGAAATGGTTAAGGCGCTTAAGGACGCACTTGCGAAATCAGGAGACCAGCCAGCCGACTTGCGGGCGGCATTTGTTCGGAATATAACCGCGTCGCTTGAAGAAGAAAAAACAAAAATACAGTTATTCAGCCTTATGATTCCGGCGTTGGAGGCAAAGGCTGCCGCTGAAAAGGCTGCCGCTGATGCATTAAAGCCAAAGGTGACCCAATTCGTGGGGGCAGGATATCTTCCCGCACTTGAATCTGGCCCATCATCGCAATATATGCTTGATAGAAGTGCGATGGCAGAGGACCAAACTGAAGCATTGACAAAGGCTTATGTTGATTACGGCGATGCAATGTTGACGGCATCCAAGATAGCATCAACGCAATTCATTCCGCATCTTGGGAAACTCATAGACGACACAAGAGAGCTGACCGACGCTGAAAAAGAATTGCAAGTCAATCAGCAACGGCTCGCCGATCTCATGGCGTCAGGATTAACCGACTCGATAATGGCGCTCGGCGAGGCCATGATAACCGGTCAAGATGGGTGGGATAACTGGGCGGCCTCGGGGCTCAAAGCTATTGCGCAACTTGTCGCGGAATGGTCGAAGGCCCAGATATTGCTCGGCATCGGGAAACTCATGGGGGGCGACATGACCGGCTTCGGTAATATCGCGGCGGGCTCAGGTGGAGCCATACTAAGCGGAGCCCTAAGTGGTTCGGCGAGCGAGCTGGCTAACTCTAAAAAACAGGGCGTTGCCTCTCGTGGTATGACCTATGTCGATAATCGAAAAACCTATGTCGCGGGTTCGGTCATACGCGAGAGGGATCTTGACAATGCCGGGAACCGTGCAGAGATGCGGCGAAGCAGGGGGTATTGATGGCGCTTAAGTATCTGCCAAAGTCTTGGCGCGACGACATGCGCACCAACTTCGCGCACAAGCATAACTTCTACATCAATCCGCGCAATCGCGTTTTCCCCGCGATGACCTCGGCGGGCGTTACCTATATCAAGAACGATGTATCCACCAATATGCGCGGGACGTATCGGATGCAGTGCGGGGCATCGACTAACTTGACCTATCTCTACACATTGCCACAGCGGTTTATTTTAGAAGGGTGGTTTAAGCCTGAGTTTGCGTATGATGTAGCCTGGTACCAGACGATATTTGCGGCGGCCGATGCTGCGGAGTTTTCGCTAATCTACAACGCAACCACAGACAAGTTCGACATGATCCAAAGTCACGGCACCACGCTTTCGTCGACCGCATTTACGGCAACGGCCGATTTGCAAAAGTGGGTTTATGTTCGGGCCTTCTACGACAATTCCGCGAAGTTGGCTGGCCTGTACATGACGGTCAATGGTGTTTCATATTCCGATGCTCAAAACGTGCCCGGCGCTGGTCCATTCCTTCCCCTCAATGCAATTGCATTTATGCCCGCCGTGGCGGCCGAATCTTCCTATTGGATCATCCACGAGTTGGACGAAACGCTCGCGACGGGAGACTACAAAACCTACAAGGCCGACCGTCAAATCATATTCGACTTCAACGGCACAACGCTGGGCCGAGAACGCCTCCGTATTCCGGTTGTCCACGAGGTGGCCGATGATCGCGGAGTGCTTGCCTTCGATTTCCGCAAGGGGGTCGATGCGCCGATGACGGGAAATCCTGGAGCCAATTCGGCGGGTATAACATTTAAGAATATAAATGGGCAATTTAGCGATGATCAATATGATGCATTTGACCCATTCAATGGGCGGTACAACGGGACACAGAAATATTTGCAGAATCGTGTACCCATAGAAATCGACAGCGAGTCACCCGCGAACACTGTACGCGATTCTCTTCTGGCTCACTATTCATTCCACGCCAGCGATGGTACCGACAATTCTGGCTACGGCAACACCATGACATTAAGCGGTGGCACATTCCTAGATGGCAACTATGATAAGCTGCTCGACCTGAACGGGACCACCGATTACGCGACCATGCCTAAGCAAACACTCGCGACGGGGACTCTGTGTTTCTCGTGGAAAACAGCGGTTAACTCAGACACGCATATTATATTCTGCAATAATGTATCTTCGGCTGGCAACTTGTCGTATATCCGGCAAAGAACGGGCGGAGCATTGCTTATACATGTAAGCAATGGCGTTACCGATGTACCGCGTACACTTGCAAGTTACTTCCTATATGATAATATAGAACACAATTATGCGATTACAATAACTACAACAGCGATACTATGCTATCGTGATGGGACGTATATAGGCGGTTGGGTTGAGGGATGGACTGGGTATAGCTTGAAGTTATATTATGTCGGTAGATACACCGGGGCCGGTTACTATAGCGATGGGTCGATTGGAAATATAAGAATATATAATGCGGTTAAGAGCGCAACACAGATAGCCGAAATGTCCGCCGACCCCGCAGACTGGGGCGCCTTGTCCAAAATGGAGCCGCTATTCATTGGTCGTACGGTTCCCGGTGCATTCCGTCGCACCAGCCCGAGCAAGTACAATGGCGAGGCGCGCGTCGAGGCGGAGGATTGCGTTGCGGAACTGGGCGAGGCGAGGCTTCCTGTTGCTTCGGCATTTGATACCTATAAACTAAGTGACCCTACTACTGAGGCATCAAGCCTATTCCATGCGATTACGCGCCTTGTGACGAAAAAAGAGATCCGCAATTATGCGCTCAATTCATCGATTGAAAACGCGACAATAGCGAATAGCTGGACAAACTCTGGTATGGCGACATTTGAGCGATCTAACACCTATGCGCAATTCGGCACCTACTCAATGAAATGCATCGCCGATGCGGCCGGAGATAAGGTAACGCAGATAATAAAGTTTGAATCGACCGACAAGATAGATGTTGGCGACGTATTTAACTTTTCGGCATTCATTCATCAGGGCACGGCATCGACGGTCAAAATACAAATAGAGGAATTGACCTCGGCCGGGACCTTGGTCGGCTCAGCAAGCGAAACCGCATGTGGGACCGATATTGACTTATTTACTCGTGTTAATGTCTCTCGAACTATACTTTCATCGACCTGCACTGAACTGCGGATTACGTTTTATGCTGTTGGCGCTTCAACATTTTATGCCGATGGCGTTATGCTGACTCGCGGCATAGATGCACTCGATTATTTTCTACTCAATGCGACTGATGGTTCGGCGGGGGCTGGGAGCGCGGATTCGGCGGCCACCACTACCTATGACACGATAGCCATTGATGCTGAATCGGTCAATGTAACACATCCATGGGTTGAGGTGGAAAGAAATGATCAACCATGGTCGCACCTCAAAGCAATCGGAGCGGCATCGCTCGCCTCATATCTCGGGGCTACTCCTGACAATGTGCTGACTATGCGGGTCCGCTACAACGAAACCGACGAGGACATCAATGGCGACGTTGAGGACATAGGCAGCATCGGCACGTCGTTATCGGCAGATGGAATTAATTCGATTGCGGTTTATGGCTCGCAGGTTGTCAAGGAAACGGGCGAGGAGCTATTATATTCCGGGCAGGCAGACGACCGATGGACGCATGACGGGGGGAAGCTTTTGTACCATGCCATAGCAAGCGGGGCTTTCGCCGCCCTCTCGGGCGCTACGGAGCACGAATTGAAATATGACGATAGTTTTGATGCGGGGAAGTTCCAATAATGTCGCCAGAAGAAGCGGGGGTTGAACAGCCCGATCCCATTATCGAGGAAGTTTTCTTTCCCGATCTCACAGAAATCGTACATCCTGGCCAGATTGCGGATGATGCTACTACCGTAACGACCCCCGATGCTCCTATCATAACTGCTCCACCTATCATCGAAAGGCCGTCCGCCGCGGACAAGATAGCTCCACTGTCTCCCGAACAATTGGCCGCAATGGCGCAGGCCGCCGCTGATGCGCGTTTCCGCGACAATTTGGGTTTGCAAAAAAGCGAGCCCAAGAAACCGAGGATTATCGGCGTTTCTGGGGCTCGCCTTGTCGAGACCTCCCAAAAGTCCGATGACACGCTTTCGGCCAATGATGCGCTTGACGTGACGCTGGATACCACGACGCAGCCCGATCGCGCGCTCGTGACGATCCAAAACAATCGCGGGTATGATGTCTACATGACGGGTCTGTCCATTTATGGGAAGCGCATTATGCGCTATGACAAAGCCCTCGTATCGGACAAGCTCAAGCGCGATGATGATATTCGACGCAACGGCGAAAAGGTTAAGACCATATCGAATGATTACATCATAACTGCCGCGCAGGTCGATAAACTCGCCGACTATTGGTACAAATACACGCAGACACCTAAACACATTTATGCAATCTCGATAAAAGGCATTGCGCCATGGTACGAAACGGGCGAATGGTATCGGCTGCAACTCGGGACAGCGGACACAAACGAATATATCGACGTCACTGCCGAATGCTATGATGTGCAATGCGAAAAGCGCGCGGGTACCATCGGCCACACCATAGCAATGTTTCGCGAGGTCGTCGAGGGCTGGACGAAGACGACGCTTTATGCGGCACGTGCGCAGGGCGGAGGCGCTCCGGGACGCCGGACTCGGCGGAGCAACAATGTCGTGGTCGCGGCCTATGGCTACCACGGCACGGCGGACTACTACTGCGACGGCACGGCTGACGATGTTCAGATTAATGCTGCCATTGATTATGTTGCTCAGACGTGGGGCGGTGGGCGCGTCGAACTGACCCAAGGTACTTATTTACTAGCAGCCAAGATCGAGGTAAAAGCAAACATAACATTAGCGGGCGGTGGCAGCAGGACGATTATAACATTCGGCGAATACGATGAAGCCGGGTCCAGTTATTGTATATACATAAATGCTGCCGGTGTAGAATTGCGCGATTTTATTATTGACGGCAGTGATACCAATAGAAACATAAATACAGTGATAGGTGTATTTATGTATACCAGCGCAGATGCGAATATAAGAAACGTTAGCGCAACGAGAATAAAAAATCAGTTTGCAGGTGTTACGGTTGGGTTTTTCGGGTATTCGATTAACGGAATATTAACAAACTGTAGTGCTACCTTGATTTCTACCTCCGCCGCCGGGATAGCTGCGGGATTCTCTGGCGCTAAGCGGGTTACGGATTGCGTTGCAGATAGCGTCACCGCAACAGGGGGAGGGTCGGGGTATGGATTTAGGGCATGTAAATCGTGTCTTGGTAACAAGAGTACAAACAATACGACTGCGGCTTATTATGTATCATATGCCGATGCCGGAACCACGAATGCCTGCGCAGATACCGCAGCGGGCGGCTATAATTCATGATGCAGATTCCGAAATCTTATGATATATTTGACGCATGGGCAAACTCATGGGCCGAGTAATTATCACATGCGTGTTTTTTTGCGTCCTTACCTCTTGTTCACCATTCGCAATTAATACCATGGGATATGTCGCTGGGAAGGAAAGCTTAGATGAGGCATGGATAGTCGTTTCCTCATTTCGTTTTCATGCCGAGCCAGCAGGAGAAGATTACTGGAAAAGCCCCGCAGAACTTGAGGCCGATGGTGAAGGCGATTGCGAAGACCTTGCTGTCTATATGGTATATTTGCTTGGTCCAGAAGCCTTGATGATTGGCATCCACGAACCGGGAATAGATCATGCGATTGTAAAATATAAAGGGAAATACCTTGACCCTCAAAGATTGGGATTTTATTATAACCCCGCCGAGATCGAAATACTTATTGAATACGATTACTGGCGGCTTATGTCGCGCGTTACCCGTTTTGGCACCAAGTCTATAAGATACGAGGTTAAGTGATGGAAGACGCAGACGATAAGGCCATGCTTGCCCGAATCGACGAACGAACGCAAGCGATCATGCAGCGCCTCGACGGTCTGGCCTCGTGCGAGCGCGTGGATGCTCTCGAAGGGCGCATCGATAGGCATGTGGAGACGCACGACAAGAAAGGCGGGGTCATCGCGACGTGGGTGGGCATAGCCGTTGCAGCGGTGCTCGGGCTGGCGGGAATCGTTAAGGGGAGCACGCCGTGAATAAAAGTCTTGATGCGCTACTCATTGGCCCGGCCGCAGCTGCCCGCTCCGCGCTTGCCGAACTGGCCGCCGCATGCGTCGATTGCGCTGTCACCTCGACGCGCCGAACCGCTGACGAACAATACGCGCTTTGGTGCCAAGGCCGCAAGCCGATAGGCGTCGTCAATGCCGCGCGAGCTATCGCGATGCTGGCACCCATTGGCGCGGCAGAAAATGGCTATACTGTCACCAATGCCGATGGTCGGAAGCAGTCCGAGGGTGGCACGGGTCGAAGCGCGCACCAGGTAGGGACCGCCCTAGACGTGGTGCCTGCCGAGAACGGCCGCCCTGTGTGGCCAGAAGGATCGGACCCGCGCTGGACAAAGATCGCAGCGGCGTTCAAGCGGCATGGTTTCGAGTGGGGCGGGGATTGGACGATGGCGCACGACGGAATCGCCCCAGATTATCCACATTATCAGTTTTCAGAGAGTGTCTAATTAGGAGATAATATGCCAGCCGTAAACATAGATACCAAGGGCCTCGGCGAGGCCGTCGCGGGCGTGGGCAAAGCTGCTCTGGACATTCGCGCCGCCATCACGGGGCAGGCCGTCCTTGATCCTACCAAGCAGGCCGATCTTGAAATGAAACTCGCCGAAGTAGACGCGCAGGTTATGGCGGCTCAGGCTGCCGTGGATGCAGCCGAAGTGGCGCGGGGTGGCTTCGCGGGAAACTGGCGGCCCGCTCTCGGCTGGACCTGCGCCGCCGCCTTCGCCTACCAGTACGTCATCGCCCCGCTCGGGACGTGGGGGCTGTCGCTCCTCGGCGTGGCAGTCGCGGCCCCGCGCCTCGATCTGTCGGAGCTAACGCCGCTCGTCCTCGGGATGCTCGGGCTTGTGGGAGCGCGGAGCTACGAAAAAGCCAAGGGCGTAGCACGTTGACGGCGGGAGGGGCCGGGATCGCCCTCCGCGAGCCGGGGCGCTCTCCCCGGTTTACTCGGGCTTGCTCTTGGGCCGCCCGCGCGGCTTCGATCCCGGCTTGACCGGCGCGGCCCCATTGACCACGCTCGCCGCGCGCTTGGCGTCGGTTTTGGCCGCGCCGCCCCTGCGCCCGAGTGCTACCGCCGCGATGTTGCGGCCCTGACAGTCCATGCCGTAGCTCGATAGGGCGCACATCGGGCAATTGCCATCCATCTGTGTGCAATACGCGGGCTTGTCCATCTCCCCCTCCTCAAAACTCATCTATTCCCGTCTCGATGTTGTAGTAGCTTGAGTCTATGTAACGGGCCTCGAGGAGCGCTTCCCCTTCGAGGTATTCCGGGTCGGGGCTGACATCAAACTCTATTTCTAAGCCAAGTTCGCGGGCCGCCGCGAGGGTGTGGTGCTTGTCGGCTACCATCGCGTACTCGACGCCGTTGATGATCCCAACGTAAGAGCAGGGGATGGATACGGATTCGACATCCTCAAGCTCTGCCTTTTTGGTCTCGACGGTCTCGGGGTCCAAGTAGCGCTGGCTGCTTATGTACCGCATATCCGCTCCTCAATCTCTTGATGCTATCACTATATCCCAAGCGCTTGGGGTTGTCAAAGAAAATCGATGGATTTCTGTACGATTTTTCCGCCCCGGTTTTCGCCCTCTTGGCACGGAACCTACAGATTCACACAATGGTATACTTTAATATACTATTGTTATACAAATAGATACACCACAACAATCTTTAGAAATCGGCGTGAAATCGCTTGACATTACTATAGACCGGGGTATTATTAAGCCCATGATGACGCTACCGAAAAAATACCGGGTCAGGCCCTGCGGGGCGAAGGGGCTTCAGGTATCACTCCCCGCCGAATGGATAAAGGCCGAAAGCATAGAGGATCGGGACATGCTCCGCGCCTTTCGCGACGACGAGGGGCGGCTGATATTTGAGCCGATCCGGCGCGAGCGCGTGGAATACGCCGAAGGAGGAGACGAATGAATGATCAGATTGCGGGACTGACCCTGCATTTCGTATCGGTGGCGTCGGGGCTGGGCAAAGCCACGATCAAGACGATCCAGTCTCGACACCCCGAATTGCAGACATTGCCCTATTCGACGAGGGCCGGGGGCGCGCGCATCTACTTCCAGCCCTTCATCGATTGGCTCGCCAAGTACGAGGGCAAGGAAGCCGCCGACAAGCTGAGAGATTCGAAAGTTGCAAAAGATTCAGATCGTGCAACTTTTGAAACTTTCCGGCCTCGCCTCTCCGGTGCCCTTCTCCGCGAGCTACGCCTGTCCGTCAAGGCTGGCATCCTGCAAGCCCCTGACCCCCGCCGCATCCTCGGGCTCGACGACTCTCCCGCCAACCTCCTCCCCTTCCCCATGGATAGTGCCATGGCCGACGCCCGCGAAACCCTGGGCGACAAGGGCCTGCGTCAGATCATCGCGGCAGCCTCCCGCATCGCCAAGGAGGCCCACGACCGGAAAGACGCGGACCGCAAGCAAGTGAGGCTGTTTTGAACCGAAAAGATGCCGCGATACTCCGCTCGCTCTATCCCTGCGACGAGGCCGAGAAATGGGCAAAGACCCAGCCATCCCTCGCCGAAGCATGGGCCAACTGCAAGCGCTCCGACTGGATGATGTGGGCGCTCAATAAAATCGATTTCAAGGATGACAAAAAACTTCGCCTTTATGCCTGTGCCTGCGTGCGGGGCACCCCGCTTGCCGATGGTCGGACATTGTGGAATTTGCTGACAGACGAGCGGAGCCGCAACGCGGTGGTGGTTGCCGAGCGTTTTTCGAATGGCGAAGCAACTGAACAAGAGCGGGCCGCCGCACGGGCCGCCGCACGGGACGCCGCACGGGCCGCCGCATGGGCCGCCGCATGGGCCGCCGCATGGGACGCCGCACGGGGCGCCGCGCGGGCCGCCGCACGGGACGCCGCATGGGACGCCGCACGGGCCGCCGCAGGGGCCGCCGCAGGGGCCGCCGCACGGGACGCCGCACGGGCCGCCG
>Ga0172379_10002732_pt1 | contig 30299 bp, 23 predicted proteins | sample GrowelOW334metaG_FD_119756 | JGI IMG/M metagenome (GOLD analysis project Ga0172379, IMG submission 119756) | Groundwater microbial communities from an aquifer near a municipal landfill in Southern Ontario, Canada - Groundwater well OW334 metaG | ecosystem: Environmental > Aquatic > Deep...
TAAGCTATCCGTCATATCTCCCCTAGAACAATCGTCTGACCCACCCAGAATCATTGCTGGTACTTTGCCCTCCCTTTCTTCCTTTTCTGCGCGTTCTTGCTCCTCAAGACGTGCAAGCTCCCTTTCGTGCTGGCACGTTCCAATTTGAGCGGCACCACCTATCAAAGCCGCAACCCCTGCAGCAGCCGTCAAAATCGGATGTCTTTTACAAAAACCAGGTTGAGAATGAGCATTATTACTCTGCCCTCTGTCATCTCCTGCTTCTAGCCTTGGATGGTCTGGATTCATATAAAAATTGGTTAAAAATGGCTGTAACTATATATTATATAATGTATCTGTCAAGCGATTTTGCCTCCCCGCCCTGTACCCTATACCCCGTCGCCTATAACCTATCCTTATGAAACGAATTCTATCCGGCATGCAGCCGTCTGGCAATCCCCACCTTGGCAACTACCTCGGAGCAATGAAACGTCACATTTCAATGCAAAGCGAGGGTGAGTGCCTTTATTTTATTGCAAACTACCATGCTTTGACCAGCCTTCGTGATGGATCCGCAATGCGCGACAAAACTCGCGAACTGGCGCTGGACTATCTCGCGCTGGGGCTTGATCCGAATAAGGCCATATTCTTTTTACAAAGCGATATTCCGGAGGTTACAGAGTTAACTTGGATTTTGGACACAATTGCGCCAATGGGACTTTTGGAACGCGCCCACGCCTGGAAAGATGCCAAGCAAAAGGGCAAAAAGGGCGAAACCGTCGGACTATTTAATTATCCGGTTTTAATGGCGGCGGACATTTTGCTTTATCAGCCGGATTTGGTTCCGGTTGGCCAGGATCAAAAACAGCATGTGGAAATTGCTCGGGACCTTGCCACCTCATTCAATAGCACCTATGGCGAAACTTTTAAACTGCCGGAACCTTCCATAGAAAAGGACGTTGCCACAGTTGCCGGCACAGACGGACAAAAAATGAGCAAAAGCTATGGCAATGTAATCGAAATTTTTGCACCGGCGGATATACTCAAAAAACAGGTATTCTCGGTAAAAACGGATTCAGCCGACGTCTCCGCACCAAAAGATCCTGCAACTTGCCTGCCTTTCACTTTGCTTTCACATATTATTGATGAAGGAGAAAAACAGGAACTTGCAGCAGCTTTGCAAAAAGGAGGAATTGGATATAAAGATTTAAAAACAAAGCTTTTCGAAAAATTATTGAAATATTTTGCCGAAGCACGCGAAAAGAAGCTAGAACTAATGGGAAAACCCGATTTGGTACAGGATATTCTTGCCCACGGAGCCAAAAAAGCCCGTGCCCTTGCAAGTAAAACAATGGAGGAAGTAAGAAGAAAAACGGGATTGGGCTTAGCTTGACTTTCTCCCTGCATTTCGGTAATTACTAATCATGCAGCACACCAAATATATCTTCGTCACAGGCGGCGTGTGCAGCTCTCTAGGAAAAGGAATCGCGGCTGCGTCCATAGGCGCCCTAATGAAAGCCTGCGGTTTTTCTGTGATTCCGCAAAAAATGGATCCGTATTTAAACGTGGATCCGGGCACCATGAGCCCATTTCAGCATGGTGAAGTTTTTGTTACCGATGATGGCTCCGAAACAGACTTAGACCTTGGCCATTACGAAAGATTTATGGATGTGAATGCCACGACACTTTCCAGCGTCACAACCGGCAAAATATATAGCGAAACGATAGCAAAAGAACGTAAAGGAGATTTTCTCGGCGGCACAATTCAAATTATTCCTCACATTACCAACGCAATTAAGAATAAGATCACCGGAATTGGTAAATCAACAGGCTCAGACATTGTGATTGTGGAAATCGGCGGAACTGTTGGAGACATCGAAGGTCTCCCCTTTTTGGAAGCAATACGCCAACTACGCTGGGAACTTGGCCACGAAAATACATTATTCGTTCACTTAACACTTTTGCCTTACTTAAAAGGCAGCAAAGAATTAAAAACAAAGCCAACACAAGCTTCTGTTCGCGAACTTAGATCAATTGGCATTCAGCCGGACATAATAATTCCACGTGCAGATTACGCCATCCACAAAGACTTAATCAAAAAAATCGCACTGTTCTGCGACGTAAAAGAAACAGATGTAGTGCCATCAGTCACAGCAAATTCAATTTACGAAGTTCCTCTTTTAATGGAAGAATATAACCTCGCGGAATTGGTGATGGATAAATTAAATCTCAAAAAAGTTAAGCCGAATTTAAAACACTGGAAAGAATTAAACGAGAAGATCCAAAATAGCAAAAAAGAAGTAAAAATTGCACTTGTAGGTAAATATACAGGCCTGGACGATGCCTATTTATCCGTTATTGAATCGCTAAAAATCGCATGCTTCCACCACGAACGCAAACTGGAAGTGCTTTGGATAAACTCCGAAAAACTGGAAGAAAATGACGAAAAAACTTGGGCGGAATTAAAAAGCGCAGATGGAATTCTTGTTCCAGGCGGATTTGGAATTCGAGGCACAGAAGGCAAAATAATGGCTGCGCGCTATGCACGCGAAAACAAAGTTCCATACCTTGGACTTTGCTTAGGCCTACAAATAATGACAATTGAATTTGCCCGCCACATTTTAAAAGACAATTCAATTACATCAGAAGAATTTGATGAAAACTCCAAGGTTGATCCTTCAAAATACTTAATTCACTTTTTGCCTAATCAATCCTGGCAAAAGGAGAAAGGCGGCACACTGCGCCTTGGCGGATATCCATGCAAACTACAAAAGGGCACAAAAACCCACGCAATTTACAAACAAGATGCAATTCAAGAACGCCATAGACACAGATATGAAATTAATAATGATTATAGAGAAAAACTGGAATCAAAAGGTTGGATACCATCTGGTATTTACCAAAAAGCAAACTTGGTAGAAATAGCAGAGATAGCGGATCATCCGTTTATGATAGGTACACAATTTCATCCGGAATTCTTATCCAGACCACACAGGCCTCATCCGCTCTTCTTTGGTTTTATAGACGCTGCAATTAAAAGGTAAATTACTCCCGAAAAACAAATAATCGTGGTACATTTTATAATAACTGCAACAATTTTTACTCCATGGCTGCATTCCGTTACATTGCGCTTAATCAAGAAGGGAGTGAGTTGTCGGGAATAATAGAAGCGCCCGATGAACAAGCTGCCCGCAAGAAATTAAACGAATTAAAACTTTCGGTAGTTTCGCTTAATGTGGCCGCCACACCTGCTGAAGTTGCAGGAGCACCGGCAGTTGCAGGAAAAACAACTTTTGAATTTGAAGCCATAGACAAACAGGGCAAAAAAGTAATTGGAACAATTGTGGCGGTGGACGCACTTAAGGCTTTTGCAAGGCTTTTTGACGAATATCAGCTAAATGTTATTTATTTGGCAAATGCAACCTTATCTGCACAAGAAAAAGACAAAATCCGACAAGATGGAATTTCACAAATTCAAGCAGAATACGAAAAAACTTACGGAGCAGAAAAAAAAGCCCAAATGGAAAAACAAAACGTTCAACTTGATGGAAACATGCAGGAAACCAGAGAAGAACTACTTGTAAAAGTTGATGCGACAATGGCTCGAATTGAACAGTTCTTAAAGGATTTTGGCGCAGATTTAAAACCGGACGAAGGCGACATAATAAAATCATATTTAAATCAGCTTGTAAGGATTAAAGATTCCACAAACCTGGAACACATTCGCAGCACTTGCGAAAAAATGCTGCAGCACATCCAGCGCCAAGAACTTTTTATACACGAAGAAAAACAATCAAAAGAAAGCGCCCAGATAAAAATAGAGACAAAAGATCTCCTTTCCAGCCTAAAACAAACCGGACTTTCTAAAAACATAGATATAGTAAAAATAGCGATGGGCTGGCAAAGCAATGTTTTTTTAAGGCCACTGGCAAATATAATTCTTAAAATCTTCAAGCCGGGCACGCCGGAAATTCAAAAATTAAAGACTGATATAAAAACAATCAACAGTCATATTTGGTCATACGTGAAAATTATTTTTATAGGAAAAACAAAAACGTTAAAAATCGAAGCATGGGAAAGCATAGTGGCTCTGCGCCAGGAAAAGAAACGTCTAAATCTTCAACTTTCCGCTTTAGAATCCGAATTAAGAGAAAAAGAACTGGCAAACAGACCTCAAAGCATGTTATTTGAGCAGATAGGCTCAATACTAGGAATCATTTTGGCTTTTTATCTACTTTCTTATATTATTTCCTATCCCTTTACGATAAAACAATTCAATGTGCAGTCTATACCAAAGGGCTTCTATTTTTATCATTCTCATATTACAAAAATAGTGACAATTGCTCTTTTTATAGCTTACTGTAGTGTGACCTTGAGGAATTACTGGCTGAAGAAATTCACAATTGCTCCCTATATTCTTTATCCGCTTAGTTTGTTTGGCTTCCTCCTTATTATAATCAATTTAATATAAGCCAAACGTTTAAAAAGTATGTATCCAATTTTGCTTGAGTTCGGGTTTATAACCATTTTTGCGCTTTGGCTCTTTATAGCCATTGGTTTTACCGTTGCATCATATGTTTTTATACAGCTCGCAAAACGCAACAGAATCAAACTAAATATTTTGGCAGACAACACTTTTTTTCTATTTTTCTCGGCACTAATAGTTTCCAGAATATTCTTTGTGATTTTCAATTATGATCTTTTTTTCTACCAGTTTGAGCTTAAAAACTTTTTGAATGTTTTTGCAGTTTGGGACAAGGGACTTTCTTTTTGGGGAGCTATAATCGGATGGATGGGTGGAATCTTTTATATTGCAAGGAAACGAGGCGAATCTCCTTTGCGACTAATAGATATAATGGTGCCCGCAATTCTATGTGGAATGGTTTTTGGAGACATTGGTGCACTCTTGGATGGCGTTAATTACGGCACTCCTACAAATTTGCCATGGGGAGTCGTTTTTAGGAGCGCAAACGTTAAATACATCACTCCAATTCATCCAACGCAGCTTTATGGCGCGGTTTATGCCGCGGGGCTTGCAGTTGGTCTATATTTCCTATTAAAAAAGCTTCGCGACAGATTGCCGGGGTTTGTTTCCGAGGTCGCTCTGTTTTCTTTCTGCTTTTTGAGATTCTTTGAAGAATTTATACGAGGAGATGAAACTCTGGAAATCTTTACCATGCGCTTCCCGCTATTGGCTGCATTTGCAGGCATGGCAGTTGGGGCATATTTAATATACAGGCGCTATACAAATCGCGCCGGAGGCGACCCGGAACGTGTTCTCAAAACTTTTGTCGCTCAGGTGCTTTCTAAAATTCCAAAGTCTTCAAAGACACAAGATCCTGCAGAAATGTCGGCAAAAATGAACTGTCTTCCAAATCGAGTTTAGAGAGCTGTCCGGCTATTATGGCGAAAATTTCTTTACCATCCTGCGATGACTCAATCGAGATCTGGCCATTTTTAGAAGCGGATAATTTGGCTATCTGGTGGCAATTTTCGCCATCCTCATCACAAAAATTAACATTAAATTTGTCATCCACAAAAAGAAACTGAAAACTTGATCCAAGCCTGGAAAGCCACAGCGTTTTTGTATTAAGAACTTTTTTAAAAATGTCCTCTTTCTCTTTTAAATCATAGGCAGTGAGGTCATTACCCTTAGTGAAAAATATTCTGTTTTTATCCAAATTATCCAAAAAAGCATTAGACAACTCCCCTTCCTGAAAAACTATCGAACCGTCTTTCGGATCTGTGACTATAAAAATATTCTTATTCTTTTCGTTAACAAGAGAGAACGCTAAATACTTACCATTGTGTTGAAGTCGACCAAAGGCTTTTACGGGTTCTGTAAGCCTTGCAAAGACTTCGGCAGTGCTAAAGTCATTACTAAATTTAACGATTTTTCCGGCCTCATTAATTGCAAAAATATCATCCGCATATTCCTTTAAATCTTTAAATTTATCTTTTATATTTGAAATTAATTTTCCCTGTTCGAGGTCATAAACAAAAAGTCTGGAGTCATTTGTAATTCCAATCAATTTATTATTAAAAGAAATTATTTTCTTCGTCTTAAACTTTAAGGGAATTTCCAGAATTCTAAATTGGTCATCATTTGCGGAATACATTTTTCCAAAATGAAGTTTGTCATTGATCAATAAAACTCCCTGCTGTGATAAATTCTGCAAACTCCAAGAAGCCATACTTTCAACCGATTTAAAAAGCACTGTATTTTCGGTAGGCAAAAACTCCAAAGGCGGGAACTTAACAATAAAATTCTCAGAGACTTCGACACGCTTTTTCCAAGGATAGAAGCCATTTCTGGTAATTTCTATTTCGTGCACGGTAGGAACAACGCGGAGCTCTCCCGGCACACTAAACTCAACTTCTTTTCCATCCAAAATCACCTTGGCATCCTTTGGTAGATCTTCAAAAAAAACAACGTTCTTTTTTATTACGTCCTTACTCTCTGCGTCGTACTGATATCCCTCTGTAAAAAGAATTACAAAAACGACCAGAATACAAAAAAACACAAGCCCGCCCACCTGCAAAAGCTTGGAAAAAAGTTTCATATACTACAAGACTTTTAGAATCTTATATTCCATAACTCCACCTGGAGCAACCACTTTAACTGTGTCCCCTGCTTCGCGCTCCATAAGAGCCTTGCCAACCGGCGACACATTGGAGATCTTATGATTAATAGGATCAGCTTCAGTTGAACCAACGATTGTATATTCTTCTTCCGACTTTGTTTTGCTGGAAAGATTCTGAACCATTACCTTGGAACCAAGCTGAATTGCCTCGCTGTGCTTGATTTTCTCGTCAATAATTTTTGCGTATTTTACTTTTTCCTCAAGCTCCATAATGCGACCTTCTATAAAGGCCTGTTCGTTTTTTGCTTCTTCGTATTCTGAGTTTTCGGAAAGGTCACCATAACTTACGGCTTCCTTTAAACGTTCTGCTACTTCCTTTCTTTTCACTTCTTTTAAGAAATTCAACTCTTCTTGAAGTTTTTCAAAACCTTCCTTTGTAACCATGGTCACTTTTTCATCGTTTGTTCCAGTTGCAAAGATTTGTGCTGATTGATCACCTTTTAATTGCTGTGTCATAAAAGTTTCGGTTATTTATAATAATTATAAATTGATATAGGGACGAATTTTAACGCTTGTAGGATGTTCTTTCAACTTCTGAAGGACTTTTGCCTCAATTTGGCGAATACGTTCGCGAGTTACACGGAATTCCTGGCCTACTTCTTCCAATGTGTGGCCAACGCCATCTCTAAGCCCAAAACGCATTTCGATAATTTTCTTTTCACGAGGAGAAAGATAATGGAGCATCTCGTGAATATTTTCTTTTATAAGTTGGCGATTTGTAGCTTCCGATGGAGAAAGTGCATCGTCGTCTTCAATAAAGTCGCCGAGCTTGGAATCTTCTTCTGTACCTACCGGAGCCTCGAGCGAAACGATGTCCTGAGAAATCTTTAATATATGACGAACCTTCTTAATATCCATATCCATTTCTGCAGCAAGCTCTTCTACAAGCGGTTCGCGGCCAAGTTCTTGAACAAGTCTGCGCTGTGCATGAGTAAGCTTGTTGATTGTCTCCACCATGTGAACCGGAATACGAATCGTACGAGCCTGGTCTGCAATGGCACGAGTAATTGCCTGGCGAATCCACCAAGTTGCATAAGTAGAAAATTTAAAACCTCTATCCGGATCAAATTTTTCTACAGCGCGGAAAAGACCAATGTTTCCTTCCTGAATCAAATCCAAAAAGGAAAGACCACGGCCAATATATTTTTTTGCGATAGAAACCACCAAACGAAGATTGGCTTCTGCAAGCTTCTGCTTTGCAGTTTGGTCTCCTCTGCGAATTCTCTTGGCCAAATCAATTTCTTCTTTACCCGTCAAAAGTTTTACCTTACCTATTTCACACAAATACATGCGAATCGAATCGTTCGCAATTTCGGAAAGTTCAACCGTCTTTTTTTCCACAGCCTTGTGGATCTCTTTATTTATCTCTTCCTCTTCCTCCTTTTTCCAAATCAAAGAATCTTTAACGTCCATGACCTCAACACCCAAATCCATGAAAAGAGTGTAAATTTCGTCAAGTAAAATGACGTTAGATTCGATGTTCGGAATTGCCTGCATCAGCTCCTGCTGTGTAACGAACTTTTGTTCTCGGCCCTTCCTCAGGAGCTCTTGAACAGCCTTTGGGTATTTATCCAGCTGTTCGTCCGAAGGTTGGGTTATGAATTTTTTGAGTTTTTTCGCCATAAGTTATTTATTGTTTGCCCCCACCGACCAATTTATCTTCCCTTGCAAGAAGTTCCTGGTAAGTCTCAAGAAATGAATTTTTCTCGGCACCAGACGCCATCTTCAATTTCCTCACAATATCTCTCTTCTCTTTCTCTATCTTTCTTAGGGCTATGTAATGTACAAGCTTCACCACTTCCTGTTGCACATCCTCTTTTGCCATTTCGGAATGCAGGGATTCTGCAAGCATGGCGCAAACCGACGCTCTTTGCTTTTCCTTTTCATCCAGTTGTTGATTATATTGAGTTGTAAGTGATCTGTAAATGTTTTGTAACTCACTATCTTCGAAATCTTCTGGGGTCAATATCTGATTAGCTAGAAAATAAGAGTCGGTATGTGTCAATAGAATACCCAATAAATATTCTTCTCCCTTGGATTGTTTTGCCGTTTCTCTCGCCGATTCCGGCCCAATGCCAGAAGACGGCGCAGGTCGATTTTGAACTTTTTGACGACCACTAAAACTCTTAAATTCGTCATATAACGAATTTAATGAAAGGTCGAAGCGCGAACTTAAATCTTTTAACCAACCATCCAAAAGTACCGAACTTTTTACTTTTGTTAAAAATGGCAAAAGGCTGTCCATTATTTTCTTTTTGCCGGCCGCCGAAGTTTTGTCGAAAGATGATTCGAAATATTCAAATAAATATAAAAAAGCGGGTTTTGCATTTTTCACGGAATCCAAAAATAACTCCGGTGATTTCTTTATACATTCGTCCGGATCTTTTGCGTCGGATTCCCAAACCGCAACACGAATTGCAAAATCTTGTGGAAGAGTCATTTCTATTGCACGGAGAGTTGCGAGCTTGCCGGCGTTGTCACGGTCAAATGCGAAAATAATTTCCGGAGTGAAACGTTTTAGAGTTGCGAGTTGATCTTCGGTAAAAGAAGTTCCTGAACACGCGACAGCATTTAAAACTCCGACTTGATGTGCCGATAACGCGTCCATGTAGCCTTCCACAACTAATACAGAGTTTGTGCGGCGAATTTCGGCGCGGCCGCCGGCAAGGCCATATAAAAGCGAACTTTTGTGATAAATGGATGTCTCCGGCGAATTTAAATATTTCGGTTCGTCCCCTTCACGCAGTGCGCGGCCGCCAAATGCGCAAATGTCTCCAGCTAGATTTTGGATAGGGAACATTAAACGGCTGCGGAAGCGATCAAAACATTCGTCTTGATTTGTATCTTTCGCAATTACAAGGCCGGAAGCCAAAATCTCGCCGCGGGTAAATCCTTTTTCCAACAAATATTTAAAAAGTGAATTACCCCCATTCTCTCTACTGTCCTGCGCAAACCCAAGTCTGTGAGAATGAATTGTCTCATCTTTAACTCCCCTTTTCCTTATATATTCCAAAACTTTCTTGCCACCGTCTGTTTCCCACAATTGATTTTCAAAAAACTCCGTAGCCTCACTATGAATGGAAATAAGCCTATCTCTCTCCGTTTTTGTTTCTTTATTAAAATGGAAATCAGACTTATTTGGGAGCGTAACCCCAGCCTTTTCTGCCAAAAACTTAAGCGCCCCACTAAAATCCAAACCTTCAATTTCTTCTGTAAATTTAAAAATATCTCCACCCTTGTGACAGCCAAAACAATACGCAATCTGCCTCTCCGGACTTACATAAAAACTCGGCGTTCTTTCTTTATGAAAAGGACAAAGAGCCTTTAGCTGCCTGCCAACCTTTTTTAAAGGCACATATTGAGAAACCAAGTCCTCAATAGAAATGCGCGATTTGATTTCTGCTACAGCGTCCATGGAGACACATTATAGCGCTAAAGTATCAACAAAAAAAAGCCCTGACCCTAAGGCCAAGGCTTTTATAACAATTTTATTAGAACCTTTGAACACCGGCCATCAAGGGGAATACACCTAACACATCAACAAACTCTGCAGATCTCGAACTCAAAGCAGAAATATCTGTAGCTCTTTCAATCTGAGCCTGAATGACGTCTCCAATGTTTCCGCCATTTAATTGTGCCTTTACTACCAATATTTTCGAAGAATATTCACCAAGATCAACATCAGAATTCAATGCACCTCCAACTTCTGCCATTTGCCCTCCTAACATAGTGGGAACTCCGCTATAAACCAAGGTTTCATTGGCGCCACTCCTTATATAAAGGTTAACCATCCGAATATTGGCAAGATTGTTGCTCATAAGTTTTACCTTTAGATTTCTTATCTCTAATGCTTCATTGCCAGCTTCCAATTTAAAGCCAGCCAAAGTATTTAGGCCAGGCATCAAAAATCCATTTAACTGGACTTCATTACTCAAACTTACTTTAAGACCATTTGCGGCTTGCAAAGTCATTACCGGACCTGTAATCGGGAAATTACCTTGAGCAAAAATTACCATATTGCTCATTACACCCATTGCAACAACATCATCAGCATTTTGAATACTGAAAGACATTGAACGATCGTTGTCTCCAGGATTTATAAATTGATCTGTAATATCGCCCTTAATAATAAGAGTAAGACTGCCACCTTTTGGGACAACTACATTCGCGTTAAAAAATCTTGCATCAAATTGACCACCGACAATGCTACCTTGGTAAAGAAGTTCATTTGTATCTTGTCTTACAATCTTTACCCAAGACACAAGCGCTGGATTACCGACAAAATTAAGTTTTAATTCACGAATCATCATGTCCTCATTTGCTGCAGTAAAATCAAAAGCCGCAAGAGTTCTGTCCTGACCAGCTGTAACAGTTTGAGCAGCTAAATCACCAGCGGTAACGGTTAATGTGCCATTATCAATAACACTAATTTGTGAGCCTCTAACCGGGAAATTTCCAAATATTTGAGCTTGCGCTGCGCTTGCGCTTCCTATTCCAGTTACATCTGCCGGATTTTCAACTTCAACCTGAATTTGCGCAGGTGAACTATTAGCCGAAAGATCCGCCCGAACCGAAACAACTTCGGTAGTTCCTTTTTGAATTGTTATGAAGCGTGCCATATCTGCATTCATTGCTCCATCAACAGCCGCAGCTGAATAAATACGAGTGCCATCAGAATCTTTAATTAGACTGATCATCATTACATCATTATCTCTGACGCCATTAACTTTCAGCCTTAATCGTCTAAGTTCAATATCTTCAACATTTGAAGCGGTAAAATTAATTTTCATTAAAGTCACATCCCGAGTGCCGGCAATAACCGTTGAGAAAGGAGGAAGAGACAAATCGCTTGTAACATTTAAAGATCCAGCCTGAACGACCGGAGGAACATTCACAATTGTCATTGTTCTGCCGGTAACCGGGAATCTGCCAGTTGGCAAAATTCGATTTCCGCTTACACTACCATTTGCCAAAAATGATGCTGCGGCAGGAATATATGCCCTTACGGTTGCTCCATTTGCTGCACCCTGGTTTACATCAGCTAAAAATTTTAGAGAAAGTATGGAATTTCTTTGAACAGTAGCATTACCAACGAAAGTAAAAGAACCAAGTCCATTACCATTTACAATCGGACCAAAAACAATGCGCCCCTGATTATCAACAAGGCGACCGTTTTTAATTTTTGTAACATCTACCGATCCACCGATTTGCACACCAATTTTTCTAATTAAAATATTTTCTCTAACTGCAGTAAAATCAAAAGTTGCCAATTCGGCACCATTTGTACCTGCTTGAATATTTGAGGCAACCCTAGTTAAAGGACTTACACTTACATTCAATTGACCTACCTGGATGATAGGAGCAATTTTTGCAAATGCACCAAAAGCCGTTAAAGGCTGCAAAAATAAACTCACCACCATGAGCGCGCTAAGCAAGACTTTCTTGTTCATATTCATAAAAATAAAAAATTAATAAATATTAGAATTAAAGGCTCAAAAAGCGTAGGTTCCATGCGTTAGAGGCTACTATACCCTCTGATTGCGCTTTGTCAATAGCCATACCACCACCCCTGCAATGCCCATTATCAAGAACACCGACAGAAGGGCAATAGCCTTACCTTTAGTGGTGCCTAACAGGAGAGCAATAGCCGCAAAAACCGCACAAATAGCAAAGTTAAAGATAAGTGCCTTGCGGGCAGAAAGACCCACATTCAGCAATTTATGGTGAAAATGCGATAAATCCCCACTCATGGGAGATTTACCCCTTAAAATCCTCTTTAAAATGACCCAAAAGGCATCCAAAACCGGAAAACCCATAATAAGGAGCGCAGTTGCAAACTTACCACCGGAGATAATAGAAAGCGCACCAAGCATAAATCCCAAAAACATACTGCCGGAATCCCCCATCAAAAGCTTGGGCGGCGAAAAATCAAAAATCAAAAACGCTACGCACGAAGCCGCAAGAACACTGGAAATTATGATAAGCGCACTCTGATCAACAACGTGAAACTGCTGCATGGACAATATAAAGATAGAAATCTGCGCAATTGCAGAAATGCCGGAAGAAAGCCCAGGAATACCATCCAGCCAATTCATCACGTTCATCATTAAAATAAGCCAGATGACGATCGCAATCCCGGACAAAATCCAAATGGTTTCGGTGAAGAACTTAAATTGAAAACTGTCGAGCATTAAAGGGGTGCCAAAAGGCGTATTTATAAGTTGTATTTTTACGCCAGCCAAAACCACAATCACTCCGGCCAGAAATTGCACAAAAAGGCGCAAAAAAGGACTTAACTTAAATCTGTCATCCAGAAAACTGACGGTTGTAACCAGTAATCCCGCAAAAATTACACCCGCAATAGGCTTGGTTATATCAACAAAAATAAGAGTACATATAAGGAATACTATAAAAAAGATGATTCCGGCGCTGTAAGGAACGGGTTTGCGGGTAAGGCCGTAATCACCTGGTTTATCCAAAAGCCCAAGTTTTGGAAAAACCTTCAAAATAACCTTTATACCTGCAAAAGTGAGTAAAAATGAAACTGCCGCCGGCAAAAATTGAGAAACTTGTAACACTTTTGGAATTATAGCCCTATATTACTTTTGCGGAAGGCATTTTTATCTTAACCGCAGATTTGGCCAAACCAACCTTGACATACCTACATTATGAAACCTACCGAAGGAACACAACCAGGAGAAATCGAGATTACTCCAGACTTTATGGCTTTAAATGGGCGATGGATAAACCCTGAACCCGGACTGCCTAAAGACCCAACCCGAATGCAACTTGAAGCCGCCGGCTTCGTTTGCAGAAATATTTCAATGGGAAATGGCAATGGCACTCAAGTTGACCATATAAGATTTTGCGCACAAAGCGGAATGGTGAGAGCTTTTGAAACCAGAACCAGACCAGACAGCGTATCAATATTTACAAAGCCACTAGATAACAGTGGCGTCCTCAACTTTAAAGTCCCCGATTCTGGTACGACGTAATTCTTTTACATAGCCACCACAACCAAGCTTTTGGCCCAGATCATGAGCAATGGAGCGAATGTATGTGCCTTTTGAGCAATCAATTTTAAGAGTTACAAGCGGCCACTCCCATTTTAGAATTTCTATATTTTTTATTGTGACTTTGCGAGGTTCCAGTTTAACTTCTTTGCCGCTGCGTGCTAAATCGTAAGCGCGTTGGCCTTTTACTTTTATGGCAGAAAAAATCGGCGGCGTTTGAGAAATTTCTCCGGTAAAATCTTTTTTTAGAATTTCCTCAACTTGATCGCGTGAAACTTGAGATACATTTTTAACTTCTTCAACTTTACCATCGGCATCGTAAGTGTCCGAAACTTTTCCAAATTCAATTACGGTTTCGTAAGTTTTATCTAGCCCTATATAACCGGTAAGAAGTTTTGTACCGGCACCTACTCCAATTATCATTAAGCCTGTGGCAAGAGGATCCAAAGTTCCACCATGTCCCATCTTTCTTATATTCATACTTCTGCGCAATTTTCGAATCACATCAAAAGAAGTAATGCCTTTGGGTTTGTCTATTAAAAGAATGTTTTCCATAAATATGCGCCGGGCGTAGGCTCGGCAAATGCCATTATAAAGCCACTTTTACCTCACTGCTCAAAATTTCGCGCGCGATTTTGCGATCATCCCATTCGATTTTTTTGTCTTCAATAATTTGAATCGGCTCGCAGCCTTTGCCGGCAATAATTACCGTGTCGTTTGGTTTTGCGAGTGAAAGAGCATGACGAATTGCCTGCTTGCGATCGCGAATTTTCCAAAAGCGTTCTCCTTCTTTTCTTTTTATTCCGGCGGCAACTTCTTCAATAATTTGCATGCGATTTTCAAAATACGGATCGTCGTCGGTAAGAATTATGTAGTCGGCATATTTATCGGCAACTTGACCCATTAGCGGACGCTTGGCCTTGTCTCTGCCACCACCGGTTGCACCAAAAACCGCATACAATTTTCCTTTTGTTAATGACTTAAATAGCGACAAAAGTTTTTCCAGCGAATCTTCCGTGTGAGCATAATCTACAATCACCGTAAATGGCTGGCCAGCGCGAATAACCTCGATTCTGCCAGGAATTTCCGTATCCGACTCCAAACCTTTTTTAATTGCCGGAAGTTTAATTCCAAAAGAAAGCGCCGCAGCAGTTGCCGCAAGCGCATTCGCAATATTAAACTCGCCAGGAATTTTTAAATTAACTTCCACCGAATCATTCGGAATTTTTATTGTAAATTTGGAACCATCTGCCGAAAAAGTGGCATTCTCCGAACGGACCACACCTTTTGATCCATATGTAATTTTCCTGTCTGCCGGAAACTCATCAAAATATGCGATTTGAGGATCATCAATAGGCAAAACCGCAGTTTTCTGTAGACCGGATTTGCGTTCCGATCGTCCAAGTCCTGCAAACAAAAGTCCTTTTGCATGCATGTAATTTTCAAAACCGCCGTGATATTCAATGTGATCGCGAGCAATGTTAGTCAAAATTGCAGTGTCTACATTTATTCCCCACAAACGCGATTGAACAAGCGCATGAGAAGTGGCTTCCACAATGGCAAAATCACACTTCGCCTTTACCATTTCGCGCAGCAATCTTTGCAATTCAAAACGCCCCTGCGTCGTTTGTTTTGTTGTATTTGCCCAAACCATATCGCCAATTTGAAATTGAATTGTAGACGCCACACCAATTTTATATCCGGCCTGTTGTAAAATGTTTGCCAAAAGATGCACCGTCGTTGATTTTCCTTTTGTACCGGTTATTCCAATTACTTTTAATTTATTTCCCGGAAATCTATACCAAATGGCCGCAGCCATCGCAATAATCTGGTGATAAAAAAGAAGCAGCGGATTTTGTGGTGAAATTTTTGAACGAACGAAATTTAAAATTCTCATCGTGGCTCATTATACCAGATAGACAAGCCGGAGCTTTAATGTTAGATTACCACCCTTATATGCAAGAGAAAGACCTATATCAGCCAACCGCCTTAACTATCCTAACAACCGAAAGGTGCACTAATCACTGCCCTCATTGCCTGTTTAGTTCAACCGAGGAAGGCCGCGAAATTGATCCTCAAATTTTTGAACATATAATATCAACAGCAAACGAAGTTTCTCACGTCACTCACTTGCATCTTTTTGGCGGCGAACCATTTTTAAATTTGGATTTATTACTTAAATTATTAAAAATCACAGCCCAAAGCGATAAAAAATACATAGGCATACCTACAAATTGTTTTTGGGGAAATTCAGAAGCAAGCGCAAAGACTGTGCTGGATCAAGTGGCTCAGACTTTGCCAAACGGGAAATTCCTAAATCTTTTTTTATCGGTAGACTCCCAACATCAACAAAAAGTTGGAATGGCCAATGTTGCAAACATAGTTCTTGCTTGGTTAAAAAACGATTATCGCAATATTCAAATTCATCTAAACACGTTTATTCACAATAAAGATTTCGAAACGCTTCTAAATTTATTGAATCTTTTAAAACAGATGGGCATATCAATTAAAATTATGGACCAAGCCTACGATGGAGAGGCCTATACTTTTTATATTTCATGCAATAACTCAAAAATAATTCGCATTAGAGCCGTTTTATCTATCAGCGTCATTGGCAATGCAAAATCCATTTTTGATCCAAGCAAAATGCATTTACAAAAAACTTTCTCAACAAGTGCATGCAGATCACAGTACTGTTTATTTGGAACAGATGGCAGGGCATATCATGATGATAACGAATATATAAATCGTCGCGACGAGGGCGTTGCAGTTGGCGACAAATCCTTGGGGGAAACAATAAGAGAAATCGGCGAAAATTATAAACCCGTCGTTGCAAAACTCTGGATGGAAGAGAGTGAATCAGCAGGTGGCCATCCGGCTTTTTGGACTACTTATGAGTAATCTGCCTAGGTGAATTTTACCAATATACCAGTTTTAATAAGGTCCACACCACTCATCTATATATTCACCCAGCTCTCCCTCAGGCATTGTCACTGTATAGTTAACATAATGAGCAGCAAAATCTCCACGTGGCAATGAATATATGGCCCATCCAGTCGGCAAAGTGCCTATACCTTCCACTAATGAAGCCCGTACCATATCGGCCGTTTTGTTTTCAGTGCACTTTAGGCCCATTCCAGCCAATGTAAGCAATCCTTTAAAAAATTCCGGAACATCACTAAGATTTGCGAATTGTTTTTGAGCTGTCATGAAACCTTGAAATCTAGTTATCAATAAATCATCGATCTTCTTTGTCTGATATTCGTCATATTTTGAAAGAATCGCAGCTACTTCGGCACGATTAATATTATTGTCTGGCTTAAATGTGCCATCGGGATAACCACTAATTACTCCATTGAACGACAGGCTGTTTACCGCCTTTGCATACCATGCATCCGCAGGAACATCGGGGAATATTTTTAAAGCCGCAAAAGCGGTCGTTGAGGCAAAAAGTGCACCGATTAAGATAAAACCGAGAATTTTCTTCATATGTATAGTGGTTAATAGGTAGTTGATAACGTTTTAAAGTTGATTGTGTTACACGAGGTATAACTCATACTCATACGAAGTGTTACGCACTTCTTGCTATCTCTACGTCCTTCGCAATCGCCTCTTTTAGCTCCACTTCACCGGCAAATTTAACAATATCACGAATGCGCTTTTTAATCTGAATTTCAACCTCCTGCCCATACAAATCTTCATTTAAACCAATGCAATGAACCTCGAGCGAAGAGGGCAAATTTCCAGTTGGCCGCACACCATAATGCAGCGCGCCCTTAAACTGCCGCTCACCTACCTTTACAACAACAGCATAAATTCCATATTCCATTTTTTTTGGCGCAAGTTGTGGATTTAAATTTAAAGTCGGGAAACCAAGCTTGCGACCAATCCCCAAGCCCTTTAAAACTTTTCCAAAAATAATTATATTTTCTTCCATAAACTAGCCCTTTAGCGCCTGAGCAAACTCGGTCAAAATTTTGCGTGGATCTTTTGCCTTTGTAACCGCAGAAGCAACCAAAATTCCCTTTGCACCAAACTTTAGCGCCAAGCGAATATCTTCTCCCGTTTTTATTCCTGCACCAACAATTATTGGAATATTTTTAATAGCGGCAACAGCATTTTTTATAATATCCGGCGAAGCTGTGGAAACCGAAATATCGCCTCCAATAAGCTCCGGAGGCTCAATCGCAATCGCATCCGGATTAAATTTTGCAATCGCTTGCGCCTCCTCCAAATCCTTTGCACAAACGAGTGTAAAAAATCCAACTTCGCGAGCTCGCACAATACTTTCTGCAATTTGTTTTAGAGAAATTTTTCTTTCTGCATGATTCAAAAGAGACCCATCTGCCCCGGCAGCTTTGAGCGCCTCCGGAATAATGTGGCCGGTAAATTGCCCATGAGTCACCGCATCAAAGTGATGAGAAAAAACCGGAATATTAATTTGAGACGCAATCATCCAAATATCCACAACCTGTGGGCAAACGGCAAAATTAACACCTTCCTTAATCGCAACCTCTTCATGGATCTTGGCCAAAGCCAAAGCCTGCACGCCGGTTGAGCTTTCGAAAGTCTTAAAATTCGTTATTACGATCGGGAATTTGACTTGATCCATCGCCAGATAATATATCACCTTAACAGCCTATATAAAATAGGCTTCACACAACTACATTTTTGTGCTATAATTTACTAATTCAAATAAAAACATACATTAAAACAAAACTTCCATGGCTAAAGAGGAATTAAAAAAACCTGAAGGTTCGCCCGAAAAAGATAGGCCGGAAACCACAGAAATTCCCTTTCAAAAGGGCATTGAGTGGCAGGTAAATGTACAACAGGTCATAGAAAAATCTTTGGGCGACAAATACCAGGAAAGGATTGGTTCGGTTTTTAAATATATAGATGACGGCTGGGTAAGAGACAATGCGGAAAACATTAAATCTCTTGAGCTTACAAAGGCCGGCGTTTTAAGGTTTAAAGACGGCAAAAAAGTACTTAAAGAATTTTATATTGCCGATGGATTAAAAGACACCATTCGCGAAAGATATGAGCACAGCAGAGATATTGCCGATCGCCGCGCAAGAAGAGAAAGAGAGAGAACCGTGGCTCCGGCTTCACGCCGCGACACAATAGGCAGAATAATGGACACCGCCGAAGAAGATGTGCCAGGCAAAAAAACAAAAGTTAAAGCAAGAATGGAACGCGAAAAGACACAAGCGGCCCGCGAAGAAACAATTCTAAAGAAACTGGAAAAACCAAAAAGAAAACTTTCCAAAGAAGAGGCTGCGGCAGTAGAGAAATTACAAGTTATTCTTTCTGCAAAAAAAGCTCAAAGAGAACGAATTCTTTCCACAGTAGAAACCATAAAAGACGAAGAATACGATTTTTCCGCAAATATAAGCCCTACAATTCAAGACGACGACGCGGAGTTTTTTAGAAAACACTGGCCTTCAATGGATTTTAGCCAGGAAATTGATGATCTTTTTGTTCAAAAACCAAAAACTAAAGAAGGCTACCAAACAAATCCTTTTAAGGAACTTGGATGGAAATCGGACACTCTGCGCGATTTGATGCAGGAAAGATCAAATGAAAGACTTTATTTTCAAGAAGTTGCAGACGCGATTTTTAATGATCGCACGGATGAATTCATAGAAGGCCTTAAGAAAAAGGGCGTATCGGAAAAAGTTACCGACCTTTTGGACGATGAGGATTTGGTTCTTTGCTACAGGAAATTCAAACAATTGGAACTGGACACAAGCAGGGCTGATGCGAGCGAAATTGCCATGGTAACTCAGATTTTGGGCGACTATATGGTGTACGCTCACAGACTTGTAAATCTTGTAAGTAAATTAAAATATAATCCTGCCAAAGAAACACAAGATCGCGAACGCACAGTTCGTGAATATGAAAGAAATCCAGATGGCACAGAAATAGACAATTCAAGCAACCACGTAAAAAGTGCACTTGATACAGTCTTTATTAAGGGCGTTGATTCTCCAACCGAATACACATCCGAACTTGCAGAACTTTTTGGAACTTCCGACAGACCAATTAATTTTGAAGATTTAAACGGACGAACTGCGACGGTTGAAGGAAAATGGTTTACTATCGCGCAGTCTCCGGACGCCGCTTATGCAAGCGCATTCACGGAAATCGTTCAGCAAAAACAAAATCCGGATGGCACATGGGTAGAAACTGTTGATGAAAAAGATGCAGTTACCCATTTAAATGACCTCTTAAAACTTGGTATTGCGGCATATAACGCGCTTCCGGCAGATGAAACATTAAAAGAAATCGTTGATAATTTAAATGAGGAGAATGCAATACCGACAAGATGGTCCGGAGATCCGGCAATTGATTTGCCGGCAATGTATGAGGCACTCGCACTTACGGATTTAAAGGAATTAAAAAAAGAAGGATCAGACAAAGAGTTGATGATAAGCGAGTACAGAAAAATGTTTATGCAAGTTGGCTCGGTTGTTTTCCAGAAAAATAAATTCAATAAACAAATGGCCAGTGCAGGCGAAAGCGACGAAGATGCGGAATCAAAAGAAAAAGGTGTTGGACTTAAATTTAAGCCTGAGCAAGCCGAAGAAATCGTGGCAAAATTGCGCGAAGCTGGAATTGATGAAACAAAATTACAGAAAATAAAAAGCTCATTAATTGGTGGAGCCGCAGTGGTTTTACCAAATTATGGTGGCGGATTCTCGCTTCATTATGAATTCGACCAGGGCACAATGATAGACATAACCGCGATGTTCCCACAGTGGGACGGTTTTGCTCCGGGCGCAGCCATTGGCCAAAAATTCCAAATTTCAGAAAAAGTAAAAGTTACAATTCACGCAGGTGGCGGAGTTGCAGCAGTTGGAGGATGGATGGCCGGTGTTGGCGGAAGCATTTCAAAAGAATTTGATGATATAGATGGATCTGTTCAAGTATCTGCCGGACTTCTTGGCGGAGTAATTCCTATGGGAAGCGTTGGGGTCGCCGCAAACTGGGCAAAATCAAATGAAAAATTCCGAGAAACATTAAGCAAAAAAGTAGTAGAGCATCATATTGCAGAAGTGGATGCCACGGGAAAAGCATATGAAACTGTAAAAGAAAACAGAAGCAAATATCCGGCACTTACTCGCATTTTAAATTCAATTGAAGCTACACAAGGACTGGATGAAGCTTCTAAAAAACAACTCTTCGAAACTTCATATGAAATGTTCAAAGAGGGCATTCAAAAAGAAGCAATCGATGACTCTACAAAGACTTGGTATGAAAGATTTATTCCAACGGGCGTTGGGCTTGGCGTGGCCATGGTTGGCCCTGTTCCGGTCCCTTATGCATATTTGGAATTCCAACTTTGGAGCAGAAATTTGGTATATAGAGTTGCAACAGATGTTGAAGACGTAGAACAAGTTACGGACGAACAAGCTCGCAGACAAATTCTGGCAGCCAGAGCTTTATCCAAAGGCACAACAGAATTCATAGACAAAAAATTGGCGACTTCCGGAGAAGTAATTTTTGATCCGACAACCGAACAATTAAAACTAAAACGTGCGGGCGAAGGTAAAATTGATTTCTCTCATTTAAATAATTTTGATTCTTTCCGCGACACACTTTCACGCGATGCGAAAATTTTCGTGGAGCCTGTAAAAGGCTTGGGTGAGGCGGGAGATGTGCTCCAGTTAAAGCCAAAAGAAGCATATGGAAATATTGAAGTTTAGATTGATCCTGCCCTTGGCAACGACGTGGTTTTGACTTCACAAGGCGGAAGATTATTTGCCTCCGTTAAAAAAGACCGCGAAATTTACATTAAGCGCGAAGACATTTCTTTCCCATTTGAGCACAGAGGCGCAGTGGAACAAACAGTAATAGTAATTACAGATAATCCTTATAAAAAACCACAATTAATAAAAGACACTTCGACTGTTTATTATGAACAGCAACCTAAAAAAGAGTGGAAATTGCGCCCACGAAGCGCAGTTACAGAGCTTCCTGAATTAAAAGGCACCACACAAGAAAATCTAAAAACTTGGGAGGAATATACAGCATGGGCCCAAGAAAATAAATCAGAGCGCGTAAAATTCTTTGACGCAGAACCTTATACAAGGAGCTTTGAAAGACTGCAAGATTCCGTAAGCCTGACTTTGGAAGGTGAAAATTCAGATTTAAGAATTCGCCCGGAAGTTATGGCAAAAGTGGAGGCACTTAAGAAGGACAAAGCCTTCATTCAAGAATTCCGCAGATTAACTACAGACGGATATGACCTATTAAAGAGAAAAGGCCGCAAAGATGTTCATGCCGATTGGGAGCCAAGCTTCCCTGCCCTATCCAGAAAATTAAAAGAAAAACTTGGCCAAGACATAAATGCGGAAGAATTAAATTCTGCGACATATGAACTTTTGGTAGCGAGTTTTATGGATATTCAGAGCCAGGGTCCAGCAAAAGCAAAAGAAGCTTACTTGGGCTTTTTGGAAAGTTTTGAGCGTCCAATGCTCACCTCTATTTTTAAAAAATATTATGAAGGTCGCCCGGACCAAGCGCAAAAAACAAAAGAAGCGGTGGATTGGACAATAAATCATTTAAAAGATGTTGATGTTACGCAGAAATCCGGAAGTGTAAAAGAAGGAACAATGTTTGCGACATTGGTTGGCATGGGTGGCATTACCGGAATGCGCCGAATGTACAATTTCCATGAGACTGATGCCAAATATGGCGTACTTGGTTTGCATGAACTTGACCCAAAAAAGACAGATGTTACAGGCGAAGTTGCGGACTTTTGGATGAAGAAACTTTCGCCATATATAAGGGGCATGCATAATAAGGAATTCCCGCCTCGCGCAAAAGCGCAAGAAAATGCGGAGTTCCAAAGAAAGCTGCAGGATAATTTACGTTCTCCATTGGCGCTAAAACTTGTGCCGGTGCTTGGACTTATGCTTTCTCCTGTGGAAATGGATGCACTTGCCGCAATTCACGAACAAAGACCGGATGCAGATTCCATAAATGAAACAAACATTGGAGTCGTGAAAAAGTTTTTGGATTGGTGCGACAAAGTTAGAGGGGCCGAACTTGATGGAGCAAAAACGGTAGACCTTGGAGACGGATATACTTTGAATATAAACACAAAGCTCGCAATGGGCGTTTATAAAAAATGCGGAAATATTTCCGGTTTGTTGGAAGAAAATTTTGAGCTCTTTTATAAAGGCACAAAGAAAATGCCGGTATTTGCGGGAATGGGAGAAGGCACAATTGATGTAAATGGAAATTACAGTCGCGCTGACTTTACCGTTATGGCGGGTGCGGCTTTACCAATTATAAGAAAACAGGAGATTCGATGTGAAGAGGATAATCCACATCATCATCACCGCAGACCGCCTCATCATCATCACCATGATCATGATAATCCGCCACCACCGGATAACCCACCGGATAATCCTCCGCCGGATACTCCACCTGACACACCACCGCCGGATGTGCCTCCGACAACAGAAACAGCACAACCGGAACCGGCACCAGCTCCTGGAAACGCAAACGTGGGCGGTACAGAAACGGGCACTGTGGAAACAGACACTTCACCAGCTTCTAACACCGATATCTACGGAGATATATGAAAAAAACAATAATCATTCTGGTAATTACAATCGCAATCGTAGCCGCAGGCACGGTTGGCTGGGTAATGTGGCAGAAAAAATCTGCTGATCAACCTATGCCAAGTTTGCCGGGCGAAGTTATCCCAAATAGTAATTTAAATGGAAACCTCTATTCAGATGTATAAAAAAATATTCAAAAAATTCTGGAAACATATTGGCCTAATTTCGGCAGTGGCAATGATTGGCTTGCTTATACAAACGGCAAGCGCAACTCCATCCGCCGTAATTTTCCAAAAAACATGTGATCTAGCGGTTTATCCATATAACCCGGATGCGACTTCTTATGTCACGGGACAGGCAGCAACTTCGCACCTGCAATATTTAAGCGAGCAGGAATGCAAAACACACTTGGCTTATCCAAGCCAATATCTGCCACAACCACCACGCGAAGCCGAAAATCCGGTATTGCCAGGCTCAGAGCTTATAAAGGCTCCGATTGCGCAACATCAACATGCATATTTTAATAATTCAAATCACACAGCCGCGCAAAATAAATTCTATTATAAGTCGGCAATTAAAAAGTTTGAGATAACTGTAAAAGAAGATGGATACCAAAATTTAGATAGAAGCAGAATTAGCTGCGACATAATTGTTCCTCAAAATTACACGGGCAATGCAAATGATTTAACAGATTGCGTTGGCCGCGCGGATGATTTGTGGGGAGGAACAGTCGTAACAAAAACGGAAGATGCAGCTTCCAAAACAATCACACTTTTGTGGGAATTTGGCGTAAACGAACCAGGAAAATTGCCACAAAGATATGGTGACAATGGAATAAATTTTAAAGTTTATAATGCACAGGGCCAAGACATTACTCCGGCAAATTTTGATTTAACGAGCCCTGATAATAGAAAATTTGAGTTCCACGTAAATTTACCTACAAAAAATAATGCTTCTCAAATTTGGAGTGCAACAACTGTGGCACGCGCTTTAATCGCGGACATAGCTTTACGCAAAACGAATTATCCGCAGAATTTCGCAAGGGGATGCGGAACTGGAGATGTAAATGATCCAAATGCAGGATGGTGCTTTTTAACACCAAATGCCGGGCCACAAATGGTTCCGGTGCAAACATCTTCCGGCGCGCATATGTTTTATTGGTATGACATTGGTAGCGTAGGTTCCGTTTGGAAAAAACCAACTCCACCTCCACCACCACAAATTTCTTGCGCGAACATCACTGTTTTCCCAACACAATTTAAAGTAAGTGATGCTTCAACTACAATTCAAATAACAGATGTACAACCAGCAAATTACACCGAGAATTTCACTTGGGTTTTGCATAATCCTGGGTCAACCACTCAGCTTGCAGTGGAAAGTTCTTCACGCAGCGCAGTGCTAATGAATCCGGTTGCCGGCACTACGGTTTCCATTAAATCATTGGATGAAAAATGCCAGGCTGTACTAACGGGCACAGAAAATCCACAACAAAATCAATGTATTGATTTGCAAGTTTCGCCAACTCAAATTGTGCGCAACGTTGCCACTCAAACATTCAGTTCCACAATAAATCCAACAAACTTTGTTGGAACAACAACGTGGACTCACTTTAAAAATGGAACCGCGCAGGAAACAAAAACCGGCACGGCCGCAACATTTAACAACTTGGATGCAAACAGTTTTATAAGCGTGGCAGCGGCTCCGGCCTCAGCAAATGCCACTTGCAACAAGCAAATCCCAATTCAGCCACAGCAAGAGTATCCATGTATTGATTTGCAAGTCTCACAGACGGAAATTTTGAGAGATGTACCAACGCAAACTTTTTATGCGACGGTTAATCCATCAAACTTTTTGGGAACAATAACTTGGACTCATTTAAAAAACGGCTCAGTTGTAGAAACAAGATTTGGCGACAGAGCAACATTTAACAACTTGGATTCAAACAGCACCGTGACGGTAGATGCTATTCCGGCTTCGGTCAATGCAATTTGCAGACGCCAGCTAAATTTGGAATTAATCAGACGTCCTCCACCACGTCCTGCAGGAGAATTACACAAATCCGCATTCGAAATAAAATCGCGCGGAAATGTTATTCGCAAAAATGAAACTGCAGAATTTAAAGTGACATTTAGAGCTACATCAGAAACTCCGGAAGTAACACTTTATGAATCTCTTCGCACTAAATTATTTGGCACGGAAGGAGGCGAAATTGCTCTAACCAAAGGCATTTATGGAGGCAGAGACTTTAAAGTTGAGAATTCATCCAGCGGCGCAGACATTCAAGAATGTGAAGCAGTTGCACGCGCTCGCGGGCTAGTTTGTTTCGAAGGAAATCCTTTTATAACAAATGGACTAACACTTCGCAATTTAACAAACCAAACAATTTCGATTATTTACCGCGGCAAATTGGTAACATCAAAAATTAATGAGAATTTCTGTAAGCGATTAGACCCAGCATTTTGTGGAGAAAAATTCACAAATGAAATTCATGACTCACTTGGGAATGTGGCTAGGGCAACGCTTTATACACCTTGTCCTTATCTCTTAACACAGGGAATTGGAGATGTGATTCTGGAAAGTGATTTGAGCGTTGGTTCGGATATTTCCGCCTGCGCGGGAGTTCCAAATATTGAAGGTCCAACAACAACAACTCCCCCACCGGTAAATCCAAGAACACCAAGCACTGGTGCCGGAGACACATTAAATATTCCTCCACACACACTTTGCCAAGAAAGTAACAGCGGCAATGCAAACCTACCGGAGGGCTACAGAAACCCATTAAAGAGCGTTAGCAGCGCAATTTGTGAAGTGGCCATGACGCTGAGTGATGTACTCACACCACCGGCAATTCGCAAAGATGTGTTGGCAAATATAACTCGCATTACTCGTTATAATAATAATCTTGGAATTGGCCGCAGCATTACGGTTTCCGATTTAAATAATCCGCCGCTAACAGGCGAATCTCCAAATCCGGATGCTCAGATTTACAAACTTAAAAATGGAAATTTGATTGTGGATGCATTCACTCCGCCGGTCACAAAAGGCGCACGAACATATGTAATCGAAAACGGCGACTTGATAATCAAAGGCAATATTAAATATTCCGAATCTCCTTATGATTTGGCCAATATTAAAGAAATTCCGGTAATCGCATTCATCGTGATAAATGGAAGCATTCAAATTGATCCTTCCGTAACGGAACTTTCGGGAATCTTTGTGGCAATCAATGGCGAAGGCACAAACATCCGCGCAAATAGCGGAAAAGTTTTGGGCACTGCAAGATCGGAATCTCCAATGAAAATCCTCGGCTCGGTTTATGGCGACATTCAACCACTATTCGAAAGCAGAAGCTACGTTGGCAACGCACGCTTTGGCCAGGGCACAATCGTAATTAACTACGACGGCAGATTGTTCTATAACCTGCCACCGGGCCTCAAAGAGGTGCTAAATATTGCTCCGGAACAGGTGGCAAGATAATAAACTCATATACGTATGATGCCACTAAAAGATTTAGCAGAAGGTTCTGAAGAACAACCATCTGGGGTTCATAAAGCGCACGAACAACAGGCTATTGGTGGTGATAAAGATACTGCAGATCGCGTTGGAGGCATTATGGCAGGCTTGCCCATGGAAGAAGGTTTAGCTGATGGGGAAAATTCAGCTCAAAAAGATCCTGGCAATAAACCTTATATAAAAAAACCAGCTTTAGCTTTTGGTGATGATTATTTAAAACATGTCGCAGATAATAAATATGCACGTTTGGTTGAAAGAGCAGATGTTATAAATGGAATAAATGCATATAGAATTCAACGTCAGTTTCAAAAATTAGTTGATAAACATTGCAGAAACGGCTTCGAAAACAACTATCCACCCGGTGTATTTGGATTTATGGCAAAAATGCTTGGGCTTAAGAGATTTAAAAAACCGAGAGTGGAACCTGATGGATGTCACTTCTACTTTCCAACAATTAAAGGATCAAAAAATGACGATTTTAGTGAAATCAATGAATTATCCGGTCAATTGATGAAAGATCCGAGCCCGCTAATTGGACCTGATTCTACAGAGCGCACTGAATTAATAGAAAAATGTGCACGCCAATATAAAATTCACATTCAACCACAAACAGAATTTATTCCCGCAATTGTTGAAAGTTTATTGGTTGCCATAAACGCTGATACAAAATTGAGAGAGTCTATTATAGGCTTTAAAGTTGACATTCTGCCACGCAATAGAGGTAATATGCCGACGATAGTTTTATATGTCAGGCCAGGCAAAGAGAATGCGCAGCATGCTTTAGATGGTGTCTATGCAAGTCTTCATAAATATCATCGAATGGGTGAGGGAAACACACCTCGTTTTAGCAAAAAAGTTGATGAGTTAATTTCTTATGCTCAATTTAGTGGCGATGTTAAAAAAAGCTGCATGAGTAGTCTTGCTAGAGGTGATAATCCAAATATTCCATTTGACGGTAGAGACTGGGCTCATTTTAAAGGAGAAGAACATAAACTGATTCTGCCAAAGCCAAGTGAATTGGACCAGGCAAGAGACCGTAAAGCAGAGTTAAGGTAATAGAAGAATACAGGGATAAAGCCTTAACTACTCCCCTTTTTCTGCTACAATAAGCGCATATATGCCAGTATTCTTATTTCATGGAGAAGACACACACAGCCACAGCGAAAAGCTAAAATTTTGGCAAAAAGAATTTGAAAAGAAATTTGGCGGGAATATGAATGTGAGTACATTTGACGGGAAAGACGCAACCGCAAATGATATTTTTCAAGCTGCATCTTCCATGCCATTTTTGGCAGAAAAGCGCTTTGTAATGGTAAAAAACTTTCTTTCGGAAGGTGATGATGATCAAAAGCATGCAATGGCGGATTTGGTGGAAACAACCCCGGATTTTTGCATTTTGGTTTTTAGCGAATTGCAGGATTTTGATAAACGCAGCTCACTTTGGAAAAAGATTCAAAAAATCGGAAAAGTCACAGATTTTCCAAAACTCATGGGATCAAAATTAATTGGTTGGATACAAAAAACAATTGAGCAGGCCGGCGGCCAAATAGAAAAAGATGCAATAATCCATCTTTCCGAAGTAACTTCCGGCGACCTTTGCAGGCTCGAAAACGAAATCGCAAAACTGGTCGGTTATGCCCAAGACAGGCCAATAACAAAAGCCGACATCGAACTTTTAATAGACACCAGCTTGGCAATTTCAATTTTTAAATTAACCGATTCGGTTGGCCAAAGAAATGTAAAATCCGCACTTCATCACCTACACCACTTAATCGAAACCGGCGAAGAATTATATGGAATTTTGCACATGATAATGCGGCAATTTAGAATTATTACCAGCGTTAAAGATTTAATGGATCAAAATCTTAGCCGCGATTCCATAACCGCGAAATTAAAAGAACATCCGTTTGTGGTTTCCAATTCAATGACACAGGCAAGGAATTTCTCCATGGATCAGCTAAGAAAAGCCTATAAACTTCTGCTTAACCTGGATACGCGCCTAAAAAGCGGCGGCGTAAGGATTCTTGTGGGCGACAACCGCGAATTTGTGCTGGCGCTGGATATGCTGGTGCTAGATTTGTGTAAATAAAAGGCTCCGGTTTAGCTTAATCATTCCCGTTAGTAAACCCAATATCACCGCTAAATTGCCTGGCGGTTGTATCTTTTAGAAATTCAGGCTTCCATGGTTCTCCGGATGGCCACGTTGTTAATTGAGGTTTGCCAGGTCTTTGTGCGTCCGGCTCACCGGTGAAATATCTATAAGCGTGATCTTGCAAATCTCCTTCTCCACACTCATTCAACATACTCCCCGTAGAGGCCACAGTACCTAGTTCAAGCCTCAGCAAACTTTTATTATCTTTTCCTACACAAAAAGTAGCGGATCTAAACATCAAATCCGACGGTTTTCTAAAATGTGTTGTCTTACATCCTTCTTCATCTTTACATCCCCCTAAATCAACATCACCTTTGTTAACACCCGATTTTATTAAAATCAAATTGGCCAGATACATTAAAACCAATGCCATCTGCCTTTGAAATATAATTCTATTCTCAGCAGATTTTCCTTGTGCCGGCTCAACCATTTCTGTCAAACCTGGATAATCCACTCCGATTAAACCAGAAACGTCGATATGTGAAACTAGCCCCTTACCATCTTTAACCTCATCTAGGCCAGATTCTCCTCCTGTTTGCAATATATCAATCATGGCCTGAGCCGCTACCTGAACTCTAGGTGCCAGTGCATTAAAAACCTCCACGGTTCTAGGTCTGGCTTTTAATGGATTTTGTTCCGCACTTCCCTCATCAACGCATGGGATAGACTCAGAAAGTCCCAATACATAAGCCTTTGGACCACTAACTTCATCAATTACCCACTTGCGTACACCATCCAAATCGTTAACAAATCTTCCTGCAACATCCGATTTAGTCGATTCACCTGCTAAAACAACTGGATCATATTCCCTTATGTTATTGATACTCGCTAAAGGTTCACCGGCTTTTCTCGTTTCATCAGTTAAAAAATACCCTGCATTTCCATCTAGTTCCGATTCTATGTCTGACATACTTTCAAAATTAAAGGATAATATAAGGCGATAATAATACGCCGCATTCCGTTTCTGTCAAACTTACATTTGAGGCTTCTTCTTATGCCAATCTGTTGAATTTTGATATATATGGCCGGTTTTTAACAGGAGAGGTTCGGCAAATTGAGGACCGATGATCTGCATTCCAATCGGCAAATTATTCTTGGAAAAACCGCACGGAAGCGCGAGAGCCGGCAATCCTGCAATATTTATTGAAACCGTAAAAACATCTTCCAAATACATTTTGACCGGATCCGCACTGTTTTGGCCTATAGTAAAGGCAGTGCTCGGCGTTGTTGGCGTAATAATCACATCAACTTCTTCAAACGCTTTTTTAAAATCCTCACAAACCAGCGTGCGAACTTTTTGAGCTTTCAAATAATATGCATCGTAGTAGCCTGCAGAAAGTGCGTAGGCTCCAATCATAATTCTGCGCTTCATTTCATCGCCAAAGCCTTCTTCGCGCACGCGCAAATAATGAGAATATAA
>Ga0172379_10002733_pt1 | contig 30282 bp, 26 predicted proteins | sample GrowelOW334metaG_FD_119756 | JGI IMG/M metagenome (GOLD analysis project Ga0172379, IMG submission 119756) | Groundwater microbial communities from an aquifer near a municipal landfill in Southern Ontario, Canada - Groundwater well OW334 metaG | ecosystem: Environmental > Aquatic > Deep...
AAGCGATCGCTTTTTCCAATTGATCCTCAAAAGTAACATAATGCGTCCCCGGAAAAACTGCGATCTTCTCTCTAACGGAGAGCTTTCTCCCCGAAACCGGTTCAACTTCGGATATTTTGCTGATCCTATCTCCATCAAGTTCGATCCGGATCAAGGTCTTTTCATAAACCGGCATAATTTCAACAACATCTCCCCTCACCCGAAACTTACCCCGCTTTAATTCAATATCATTTCGCTCATATTTGATCGAAACAAGCTTGCGAATAATTTCTTCTCTTTCTTTCTTCTCGCCCACCTTCAATTCGATCATCCCCCGCAGATAATCCGCCGGAGTGCCAAGGCCATAAATACAGGAAACGGAAGCAACAACGATCACATCCCGGCGGGTAAGAAGAGACATGGTCGCCTCGTGGCGCAGACGATCCAGCTCTTCGTTTATTGCAGAGTCTTTTTCAATGTATGTATCGGTATGAGGGATATAAGCTTCCGGCTGATAGTAATCATAGTAGCTGACAAAATATTCGACTGCATTCTTGGGGAAAAATGACCTGAATTCCTGACACAACTGCGCAGCTAGGGTCTTATTTGGAGAAATGACCAAGGTCGGCCGCTGAACCTCTTGGATAACGTTGGCCATGGTAAAAGTTTTTCCGGATCCGGTAACACCCAGCAGAGTTTGATAGTCATTTCGAGCCTCTAAGCCTTTCACTAGTTTTTCAATCGCTTTAGGCTGATCTCCTTGAGGCTTAAAATTTGAAACTATTTCAAACTGCGGCATTGATCTTTATCATTTCCTGATCTGCTTTTTTATGGAATTCTTTCAGCGAACCATCGTTTTTAATTAAAACATCCGCCATTTCCAAATATTCTTTTTGCGGAAGCTGGGAATTGATCCGCTTCAGCGCGTTTTCTTTGGACGATCCTTTTCTAAGCAATCGCTTCAGTCTTCTCTCCCTGGACGCCATAACGACCCACACCTGGTCGACAATTTCTATTAACCCGATTTCCTTTAACACTGCCGCATTTATTACTATTAGAGTTGGATGCTCTTGTATTAGATTTATCACAGCTTCTTTTAATGCCGGATGAACGATCTTGTTCAATCGATGCATAGCGGCTTTATCGGAAAATACAATTGCACCAAGTTTCTTGCGATTGATGATGCCGCCGCGATTTAGCACTTTTGATCCAAAAGCGGCAACTAACTTTTGCCAAACCGGAGAATGGACCGAATATAATTCATGGGCAACCTTATCAACATCAAGCACATAGGCGCCGTTTTTCATAAATAACTTTGCAAGCTCGTCTTTCCCGGAAGCGATCGGCCCTGTTAAACCAATAATCATAAATAACTCCCTATTTTTTATGATTATATCACCAAATTAACACTTTTTGAAAAACCGGCGCTAATTCTCTGTAGAAATATTGAGCTTCTCTCCATCAGTTTGCATGCTTATAGTGCCCAACTCATCCGTCCGCAGGACTTTAATGCCTCTCTCCGCAAATGAACCCAAGACCCCAATATTTGGCAAATGGTAGACATTTCGCCTGCCAACGCTTATCACCGCGATCTTTGGGGAAACATTGTCCAAAAAGCCGGGCGAGGAAGAAGTTGTGCTCCCATGATGGCCAACTTTTAACACCGTTGAATTTAATGCATCGCCTTCCTCCCGGCTGATCTCCTGCTCACCCTCTTTCCCAAGGTCTCCGGTAAAAAGAAAAGAAACTTTTTTATAACTTAAGCGTATTACGACCGAATTATTATCGTCTTCCATGTCTGCCAGCATAATTTTTGCCGTTATTCCGTTATCGAGTAAAATGGTTTGCCTGTTTTTTGCCAATACGCTGCAGACTATTTCCCTTCCCAAGATTTTATCGGTCTGGATCTCTTTGACCGCTTCAAGGAGCCCGTTCATATGATCGGCATGCCTATGCGTAATGACCGCAAGGTCCAAATGGTTGATCCCTTTTCTGCGTAAATATGGAAGAAGAAGCCTTGTACCGATCTTATCCCTCTCGCCTTGTTTCTTCCCTTTCCCTCCACCATCGATCAGGATCGTTTTATTTTCCGGCGTTCGGACCAAGATCGAATCGCCCTGTCCAACATCGATAAAGTCGACCTCAAGGCGGACGGGAGACAAGATCCCGCACCACAAATACGCCGTGAAAAGAAAAGCAAAAGCTAACAGCGGCATAAAACTTGGTCTTTTATGTTCTTTAGCTTTTTCTAAATAATAAATAAGGACAAAATAATAAATTATCACCGCTATAATCGGGACAGGTCCGATCGAAAAACAAGCTCCGGGAATAGAGCCGACTGTCCGCGATACTAAATTAACAAAACTGAGCATAAGCGATTCCGTTTTCCCCAGGACGATTGCCAGCGGCGCAAAAACAAAACCGATGCTTACAACTATTACGCCAAGGACAACGATAAATTCTACCAATGGAAGAACAATAATATTCGCCAGTATCCCTCCGACAATGACCTGATTAAAATGATAAGCAATGATCGGCATTGTAGCCAACATTGGCGAAAGTGAAATTGACAACATCTTCGATATCGCTTTTGATAAGATCAGCCCTCTAAAACTTATGCCGCTAATAATTTCATCCATTATTGGTGAAACATACAAGAGCGACCAGGTGGCCGCAAATGAAAGCTGAAAACCGATATCAAGCAAGGTATGCGGATTTATTATTAATAATATCAGCGCGGATAGAGAAAGCGCTGAGATAGCATTATTCTCTCTTTCAAATAGCATCCCGATCAAACCAATTTATCCCATAATGCCCGCACGGACAATTGAAGCTCCTCCCCCGGTAACAACGATCAACATTATGTTAAACAAAGTTGCAAAAAAGAAAGTGATCCCCATCGGGAAATTAAATAGCTTGCTGATACTTAGAATTAATCCTAATAGAATTGATATTTGAGTTCCCGACACCACCAGGAGATGAATTAAGCCTGATCTCCTGTAGTCAGAGACTAGATCCTCGGATAAGGGCGAAACGGAGGTTCCAAGTAAAATGCTTCCCAGAAGCGAGGCATCGTTCGGCGGCAATATTTGCGTCAGCGTCAGGTTAAATTTTTGCCTTATAGTGTCTGCCACCGTTGAAATAAGATCTCGTTTTTCGATCTTATTATTCTTAAATTGGCGAATAGGCGGCGCAACAGTTTGAACAGCAAAAATACCAACAATAAATACCATTATCAACAATACATAGGATAAATTAATCTTCTTAAGAATTGCATATATTGAAAAGGCAGCAAAAACAACTATTGCAGAAAATATAATGCTCCCTTCTATTTGGATGCTTTTCCCAAAAAGGATCCCAAAAATATAGCTTATTGTGATTAAAACAAAGGGGATCTCCATTTATAGAATAATTCTGCTTTTTATTTTTTCCAGCCGGCTCTTGCCGAACCTGGGGATCTCCAGAAGCTGCTCGATCTTTGTTATTCGCCCCTTACTTTTGCGATATTCGATGATTTTTTTCGCAAATGAATCTCCGATCCCTGGCAGAGAATCGATCTCCTGCTGGCCTGCAATATTGATATTGATCGGTTTTATTGGATCGTTCTTTTTACTGGCCTTTCTATTTTGAACAGAAATTTCATCCTGTTGAGGCTCAGACATGATCATTATTGCCGGAATATATATTTTTGCGCCATCTTTGATTTTTTCTGCTAAATTTATTTGCGAAAGATCGGCAGTTCGAAGGGCTCCGCCAGCCAATTCAATAGCATCCATAACTCGGTCGCCCTCTTTTAGTTTATAGACCCCCTCTTTTATTACCGCGCCGGAAATATGGATAAGCAGCTCTTTTCTTACTTCAGTCGAAGGGGTTTCTATCTTTATTTCTTTGTTTCTTGAGGATAGATTTTGATAAGCCGTTATTCCTAATCCGATGATAAGGGACAAGATCAAACCAATTATGATGAGCTGCTGTTCTTTCGTTAAATCGAGGTTCATACAAGAGAAGAAGCAAGGTTCTTGCCAAAGAGGCTATATTTTCTGGTAAAGCTTCAGAATATCCTCAACATAGAGCTTTGTCTCCGCCGAAAAACCGCCTTGGCGGGAAACCGCATTGGGACCCTGGAAATATGCCGCCAGGGCATCTGACGCTTTTCCGCCAAACCTATCAAGCATCGACTTCAAGTATCTTACTGATCCTTTTATGTTTTCGTCAATATTATAAGCATCGTCAATATTTAATCCCTTGGCCGTTGAGGGTAAAAGCTGGCCGATCCCTTTTGCGCCGGAAGAAGAAGTCGCTTTCGGATTGAAGCGTGATTCGCGCGCAAAAAGAGCCGCGGCCAATTTTGGATTTACATTATAGTTTTGTGAATATCTGACGATGCAATTTGATATTTCATCGGCTTCTTCCGGGGGTCGGTATTTCAACACATATTTTTGTATAGAAGCTTTGACCTCCGCTTCATCCGACACATCAAAAGTTCCAGCAGGCTGCTGGACATTTACTTCCTGGTAGATAATGCTGGGCAATTGCGGTTTTGGAGCCGGATTATTGTGTCCGCCGAGGCTGGTTAAGATCGAAACAGCAAACAGAATTGCAATAACTGCTGCCGTATCCATGCTTTACCTCTTTTTTAGTAGATTGGGGATAGCCGAATAATAGGTATCTTTGATCTTTTTCACCGGAACATTAATAAGCTTCTTCTTCTTTTTATGGATATTTAGCGATTTTCCGCCAACTTTTCCGATTATTGAACATGGGACCTGATTTAGCATCGCGATATCGGATAAAGAAAAGATGCTTTTTGCGGAGATCGTGATCAAAATTCTAGACTGGGCCTCGCCAAAAAGAAGTCCGCCATTTGAGATCTTATCGCTCAAATTTATGGTTGCTCCCTTTCCAGAAAGGAGGCAGCATTCGGCCAGGGAGACGGATAATCCGCCTTCCGACAGGTCATGTGCAGATTTCACGATCCCAACCTCAATTGCCTCCAAACACACTTTCTGTACCCTTTTTTCAAGATCAAGATTTAATTGCGGCAGGCCAATATCTTCTTCATTCTGCCCCAGAAGGACAATAATATCTCCATTATCTTTAAAAGGGGCCGTGCAGCGTTTTTCAATATCTTTCACAATGCCGACCATTCCGATCGTAGGCGTTGGAAGGATCGGGCCAGTCGGACTTTCATTATAAAAAGAGACATTCCCTGAAATGACCGGCAAATTAAAAAACTTACAGGCGGCCGTTATCCCCTCAACGCAGGCTTTAAACTGGTAGAAGCGATCCGGCTTTTCAGGGTTGCCGAAATTAAGGCAATCCGTCACGGCGGCCGGCTCTGCGCCGGTAACGACCAGATTGCGGGATGCTTCAGCGATCGCAATTTGCGCGCCGATAAATGGGTCCAGCTGGCAATATTTTCCGTTGCAATCGGTGGTGGCGGCAATTCCCCAATTTTTATCCTTCACCCTCAAAACAGCCGCATCCCCTCCGGGATAAATAACCGTGTTTGTCTGGACCATATGATCATACTGTTCAAAAACACTTCTCTTACTCGCAATATTCGGATCAGATAGCAATTCCAAAAGCTTTTTATTTGGATTTTTTATATTCTTTATTTGGGATTTGTGATTTGTGATTTGTGATTTTTTAAAGGGCATATCATATATCGGCGCTTTCGCCAGCTCTTCGGTAGGAATTTCGGCAACGATCTGGCCCTTTTGCTTGATAATTACTTTTGGTTCGGCAATAACATCTCCGATAACAGCCGCCTCGAGCCCCCACTTTATATAAATATCAATAATGGGTTGTTCTTTTCCTTTTTCTACGCAGAGAAGCATCCGCTCCTGCGATTCAGACATCATTATTTCATACGGTTCCATCCCTTCTTCCCTTAAAGGAACCTTATCCAGGTCGATATCCGCGCCAACACCGCCGGCATGGACCATTTCCGAAGAAGAACAGGTCAAGCCCGCGGCTCCCATATCTTTTATCCCTAGAACGCCATCCGCAGAAAGGGCTTCAAGGGTCGCTTCGATCAAACATTTTTCGGTAAATGGATCCCCAACTTGGACTGTCGGTCTTTTTTCAATTTCACCCGCGGAAAACACGGTCGAGGCAAGAACAGAACATCCGCCGATCCCGTCTCGTCCGGTCTTTGAACCGGCATAAATGATAGGATTGCCGATCCCGGTCGCCTTACCCCGCGCGATCTTATCTCTTGGACAAATACCGATACACATAACATTGACCAGACAATTGCCGGCATAGGCATCATCAAAATAAATTTCTCCGCCAACGGTTGGAACACCAACACAGTTACCATAAAATTGGATCCCGTCAATTACCCCATTAAAAATATATTTATTCAGGGAATTATTTAATTGGCCAAAACGGAGCGAATCAAGCAGTGCGATCGGACGCGCCCCGGAAGTGAAAATATCGCGAATTATTCCACCGACCCCGGTAGCTGCCCCTTGCTTTGGCTCAACTTGCGAAGGATGGTTATGCGACTCCATCTTGAAAATTATCGCCATGTCGTCATACACAAAACCGCCGGCATCTTCGCCGACCAGGCTTTCATATTTTCCATTTTGGGGGAACATTTTTAGATATTTTCTGGAGCGGGGATAGCCGCAATGCTCTGACCATTCTACGGAAAACATAGCAAGTTCGGTATTTGACGGCTCGCGGTTCAATATTCCCAGAATTCGCTGGTACTCATCGTCTCTTAAACCAAGTTCTGAATATAGTTTTTTATCCGACATGATAATTTGAATTTTAACATTTTAAGAAGTGAAAAACAAACTTAAAGAATTATTAGCCGAGTTTCTTTTTTTCTTCGTCCGTAACGCCTTTGATCGTGAGGTTGATCCTGCCGGCGTCATCTATCTCGATAACTTTAACGATAACTTCGTCATCAAGATTTACGGCATCTTCAACTTTAGCGATCCTCTGCGGTGCAACCTGGCTGATGTGGACCAGTCCGTCTTTTCCACCCGGAAGTTCGCAAAAAGCACCAAAGTTCATGATCCGAACAACTTTAGATTTAAATACATTTCCAATTTTCGGCTCAAATGTCATATCGTCAATTTCTTTTCTCGCTCTTTCAGCCGCTTCAGAATCCGGCGTTGAAATAAATACCCTACCGTCATCTTCGATGTCGATCTGAGCACCGGTCTCTTCAATAATTCTCCGAATATTCTTCCCGCCTGGTCCGATAACCATTCCGATCTTTTCAGGATTTATAGTAAATGAGATCACTCTTGGTGCATACTGCGAAAGTGCTACTCTCGGCGCTTTAATAACAGCTTCCATCTTGTCTAAAATTATTAAACGGGCAGTTTTTGCCTCATCCAATGATTTTTTTACAATATCAAACGAAATACCACTGATCTTAATATCCAGTTGGATAGCGGTTATCCCTTTGCGGGTTCCGGTAACCTTGAAATCCATATCTCCGAAATGATCTTCCAGTCCCTGGATATCCGTGATCGTTACGGCTTTATCACCTTTGGTAATAAGCCCGATCGAAATTCCAGCAACCGGCGATTTAATTGGGATACCTGCATCCATAAGCGCCAGAGTCGATCCGCAGGTCGATGCCATTGATGTTGATCCATTTGATCCCAACACTTCAGAAACCAAGCGGATGGTGTATGGAAAATCTTCTTCGGAAGGAATAACAGGAACAAGCGCTTTTTCCGCCAGCGCGCCATGTCCGATCTCTCTGCGACCCGGGCCGCGAAGCGGCCTAACTTCTCCGACCGAATAGGCCGGGAAATTGTAGTGGTGCATATACCGTTTTTCTTCTTCTTCTTCGATCCCTTCAAGCCTCTGTTTTTCACCGACAGAGCCTAGTGTTGCGATCGTTAGTACTTGAGTTTGTCCCCTGGAAAATATCGCAGAACCATGTCCGCGCGGGAGGAAACCAACTTCACAGTTGATCTCTCTGATCTCATTATATTTTCTTCCATCCGGGCGTTTTCCTTCTTCAATGATCAAGCGCCTGATGATCTCTTTTTGGATCTCTTCAATAACTACTTTATAATCCGAAGGACGCTCTTTCTGGATATCCTTTAATTCAGGATGCTGTTCCAGTTTTTGTTTAATTTCATCTTTGATCGCTGAAATGCGATCATCTTGCTTATCTTTTTCCGTAATTCCCAAAGCTTCTTCGATCTTTTTTGAGGTTTTTTCTTTTACAAAAGACTCTATCCTGTCATCAGGATGATAAGTGTCATATTTTGCTTTCGTTTTTCCAATTAATTTGACCAGTTCTTCCTGGAGCTTGATCAGATCGCGGATCTTATTGTGTCCTTCTTTGATCGCTTCGAAAACTTCATCTTCGGAAGATTCATTGGAGGAGGCTTCAAGCATAGAGATCGAGTCTTTATTGCCGGCAATTAAAATATCCATCGATGATTTCTTCATCTGCTCAACGGTCGGGAAAACGATCAATTTACCGTCAACTTTGGCAACTCTAACGGCCGCGATCGGACCGACAAAAGGGATCTCGGAAATGGATAATGCGGCAGATGCTCCGATTATGCCTAAAACATCCGGAGTATTTTCCTGGTCATAGGAGAGAGGCGAGCAAACGACTTGAACATCGTTGCGGTATCCATCGGGAAACATTGGCCTGATCGGCCGGTCAACTTTGCGCGCATTCAAGATCGATTTTTCGGTAGGCCGCCCTTCTCTTTTGAAAAAACCTCCGGGGATCTTTCCGACCGCATAAAGCTTCTCTTCAAAATCAACTAGAAGAGGGAAAAAATCAATGCCAACTCTTGGAGTATCGGATGCCGTTGCTGTTGAGAGGACCATTGTATCGCCCAGGCGAATAATAACTGCACCGCCAGCTTCTTTTGCTACCCTGCCCGTTTCTAGGCTTAATACCCTACCATTGCCCAGATCTAATTCTACTGTTTTGATCATTAAATGCCTAAACTAGAAGTAACCTTTTCCAGCCTGTTTTGGTCATTTCCCTTGAGGTAGTTCATCAATCTCTTTCGCTGGCCGACTAAAATGAGAAGGCCTCGGCGGCTATGGTTATCGTTCTTATTCTTTTTTAAGTGCTCGACAAGCTGGTTAATTCTTTCCGTCAGCAATGCGATCTGCACCTCTGGAGAACCAGTATCACTTTCATGTTGTTTGAACTTTTGGATCACGTTCGTCTTAGTATCTTTTTTTAATGCCATTACAATCATTATAACACAACCCCTTTGCGCGAACAATATCTTTTTTTATTTGCCCTACTAGTTCCCTTGCATCCGTGAATTGTTTTTCTTCTCTTAAATGATAAATAAAATCAACGGTCATTTTGTTCCCGCGGATATTCCGATGAAAATTTAGAATATGGACTTCAACCAAAGATGGCCCAGATCCAAAAGTTGGACGTGAACCTATATTGATCACGCACTTCATATTATCTGCCAAACCGGCATAAACACCTTGAGCAGGGATCAACTTGCGCGGATCTACTTTTAAATTAGCCGTGGGGAACCCAAGTTTTTTTCCTCGGCCATTGCCGCGGCCAACGCTGCCGGTTATCGCATAAGGCCGACCCAGCATACCTGAAGCAGAGGCAACATCGCCAATGCTTAAAAAACTTCTGATCTCCGAGGATTTAACGATCCTATTTTTTATTTTAACCGGCGCGATCACGGTAACGCCAAAGCCGAATTCCTTGCCCAGTTTTTTTAATTCTAAAACTCCTCCGCATCTTCTTTTTCCGAAAGAATAATCATATCCGACAAAAACATGGCGCACCCCTAGTTTATCGACAAGATATTTTTTCACGAACTCTTCAACCGATAAATTTTTTATTGCTTCGCTGAATCGTGTAGCGATCACTCCTTCGACCCCGAGCTGAGCAAACAATACTTCCCTTTCTTTTAGGGTCGTTAAAATTTTAAGCCCTCTCTCGGGCGCGACGATCTCTTGCGGATGCGGGTCAAAAGTGATCACCGCGGAATGCGCTTTTATTTTTTTTGCATAGGCTACGGCAGCCCGGATAACTTTTTGATGGCCGATATGGACGCCATCAAATGTTCCGAGGGCAACGACAGGACGATGGAGCTTTTCTTTATCGGGATGGCGGATTATCTTCACTGGCCAAACATCCCTTTTACCATGAGAGTCGCAGATTTGATATATTCCGCGGAAGGAAGAAATAAGATTTGGGCCAGGATCAAAGTTCCTACGATCCTACCCAATATAATGTAGAAAACTACCGCCCGAACATCGCTTTCGGGTCGTTTACCCCGTATCGCTTGGTCAGTAATATAGGCGCAGGTCGGATCGACCAAGGTAACTAATAAGATCGTTGCGATCCCATTAACGATCGCGGAGAGCTGCGAAGCCGTAATACGGAATTCCGGGACAAGGGCGCCGGCATAAAGAGAAGCAAGGACACCGATCGAATAGATCGATACAATAACTAAATTTATCCATAGGAAGGATTTAGGCATATTTTTAAGGGATAAATTCATCCATGATTCTTTTCCCGGCAGACGGAAGCTGCGCACAATTGCCATGAAGTTTTTAGGAAGAAAGGCTGCTCCGATCAAGCGAGGAACAGACCCCCCTTTTTCAAAGCGCAAAATTGCTTTCGTAAAAACCGCCACAAAAAACGGCGTACAGATCGCACCGAGCAAATTTCCGATAAAAGCGGCAAAGATAACCATGCGGAAATAATTGATCAATGCGTCGGTGTTGCCGGTTAAGATCGAATGGTCGACCAACCCGCCCAAAAAAGGCGCTTGCAGCATATTGGAGGTTCTGGTTACGAGTAATGTCGCGTTCACGAAAGAAAGGGAAGTCGCGATCTGTTTAGTGCGCACGCCTGCAATACGGAGAGCAGAAGCCGCAGTTTCGGTAAAATGGATTATGCCTGTGAGGATGCAAACAAATATTATTGGGCTCATTGATGCCTATTATATAATGAAAAGCCTTTTTCCCGCAATTGACAGCTATCGCAAACACCGCAGGGCGACGCCCCACCCTTGTAACATGACCAGGTTTTACTCAGCGGAGCTCCCAGTTTCATCCCCAGACGAATGATCTGTTCTTTGGTCATATTAATTAGTGGGGTCACGATCTTGATCTTCTTGGCTTTTGTCCCTTTTTCGATCACTTCTTGAAAAGCCTTGTAATAATTTGGCCGGCAATCGGGATAACCCGAGAAATCGATCGCGTTGGCTCCGATAAAAATAGCTTCCGCCCCGATCGCTTCGGCATAAGACAAGGCAAAACTTAAAAAGATCGTATTGCGGGCGGGAACATAGGTCGATGGAATACCTGTAGATATTTCTTTATTCGAGCGTTTAACCGGGACACTGATCTTCTTATCCAGTAATGCGCTCCCCTTCCAGGGAAGTTTAATCTTTATGATCTGATAAAGAACTTTTACACCTGACGCAACCGCCACCGCGCTTCGAAGTTCTTTCTTGTGCCGTTGCCCGTAATCAAATATCAGGGCATAACATTTATACCCTTTATCCAAGGCATAATATAATGTAGTGGTTGAATCAAGCCCTCCGGAGAGGAGGATAATTGCTTTTTTCATTAAATCCGAATGATCTGCGCTCTATCCGCTCCGACCGAGATCATCGAAACTTTGGCCTCGGAGAGCTCGGCTAATCTGTCAAGATATTTTTTGGCATTCACCGGAAGGTTTTTATAATCCGTGATTTTAGTCAGATCCTCTTTCCACCCCGGCAGTTCTTCATAGACCGGTTTGCATTTTGCCAGCCGATAAATATCGGTCGGAAAATCTTTGCGAGTTTTGCCTTCATATTCATAAGAAGTGCAAACTTTTATCTTATCGAACGAATCCAGAACGTCCAGTTTGGTGATCGCCAGCTGGGTTAAACCGTTAATTTTTGCGGCGTGCCGCATCACAACCCCGTCAAACCAACCGCAGCGCCTTGGCCGTCCGGTGGTCGTTCCGAACTCTTTGCCTATTTCGCGCAATTTGTCTTCCAGCTCGCCGCCGATCTCTGTCGGAAAAGGCCCGTCCCCTACTCTGGTAAAATAAGCTTTGGCGACGCCGATTATCTCGTCAATTTCCTGGGGACCAAAACCGGCTCCAACACAAGCTCCTCCGGAGATCGGGTTAGATGAAGTCACATATGGATAAGTTCCATGATCAACATCGAGCATCGTTCCCTGCGCCCCTTCCATCAAGATCCTTTTATTTGCCGCGATCGCATCGTTAATAAAGGTCGTGGATTCCTCAACGATCATTTCTTTTATCTTTTCAAAATAACCAAAATATTCATCCATTAATCCGTCAACGCTATATTCAACTTTAAAATTATAAAAATTATTTAATAGAAATGATTTTTCCTGGATATTCCATTCAAGTTTCTGGCGGAAGATCTCTTTATTGAAGAAATCGCCGATCCTTATACCCCGGCGGTTGAACTTATCTACATAGCAGGGTCCTATCCCCCGGCATGTCGTCCCGATCCTGCCTGCTTCGTGCTTTTTCTCCTGCGCCGCATCCAAGTCTTTATGATACGGAAGGATCATATGCGCCTGGGAGGAAATAAAAAGATTCTTCGCTGTTTGTCCGCTTTTCTTCAGCGACTCGATCTCGACCAATAATACAGCCGGATCAATTACAACGCCGTTACCGATAACGCAACTAACGCTGGGGTAAAATATTCCGGATGGAATTAAGTGTAATTTATAGGTAACCCCGGCAATAACAACCGTATGGCCCGCATTATTTCCACCTTGATAGCGGACGACCATATCCATCTCTTTGGATAAAAGATCAGTTATTTTACCTTTCCCCTCATCTCCCCACTGCGAACCGACCACGATTGTTACTGTCATGAATATTCTCCTAAATTGTTGATTTAATAAAGAGCTCTTTTAACTGTTTCGCATCGACATTATCCGGCGCTCCGGATAATGGGCAGAGCGCGCTCTGCGTTTTCGGAAAAGCGATCACATCGCGGATCGAATCCATTCCCGCCAATAGCATCACCAATCTATCCATTCCTAACGCGATCCCGCCGTGAGGGGGAGCTCCGTATTCGAGCGCTTCCAAGAAAAAGCCAAATCTTGACTTCGTCTCTTCATCCGTTAACTTGAGCATTTTAAATATTTTTGCCTGGATATCCGGCCGATGGATCCTGATCGATCCGCCGCCGATCTCGGTACCGTTCAAAATAATGTCATAAGCCTGAGCGCGAATGCTCCCCGGTTCTTTTTCGAACCTTTCTTCGAGCGTATCCCAATCCCCATGCGGCGCCGTGAAGGGATGATGGTTCGAGACCCATCTTTTTTCATTTTCGCTGAATTCAAATAACGGAAAATCGGTCACCCAGAGAAAATGAAAACTGTTTTTATCGATCAAATTTAATTTCTTACCGAGTTCAAGCCGTAATTCCCCAAGAACGCGGTGCGTTGTTTTAATATTATCGGCAATAAAAATAAGAGTGTCGCCGGCTTCCCCACCCATCTTCTGTATGATCGCATCAATTTCTTCTTTTTTGAGGAATTTAACGATAGGCGACTTTAATCCTTCGGATGAGATAGCGATCCAAGCCATCCCCTTTGCGCCATTTTGTTTTGCAATAGCTTCAAGACTATCCAGGTCAGAGCGGGATAATTTTTCTCCACCCTTAATATTTATGGCTTTAACCACTCCACCCTTTTCAATCGCACCACTGAACACCTTAAACTCCGAACTCCTAACTAAATCCGAAATATCGCTTATTTCTAATCCAAATCGCGTATCCGGTTTATCGGTCCCGTAGCGGTTCATTGCTTCATCCCAGGTCAATCTAGGGATCGGAAATGAGATATTCGGGATCTTTACTTCCCGATACTGGTCAATATCTTTTTGCAGCGCCGACATTGTATGTTTAAGCAGATCCTCGATCATATCGAGAACATCTTTTTCATCTACAAAAGACATTTCGATATCGAGCTGAGTAAATTCCGGCTGGCGATCCGACCGGAGATCCTCATCGCGGAAACAACGGACCACCTGAAAATATTTTTCCATACCGGCAACCATTAAAATTTGTTTAAATAACTGCGGTGATTGCGGAAGGGCGTAAAATTTACCCGGATTCACACGGCTCGGAACCAAAAAATCTCTGGCTCCTTCAGGCGTAGATTTAGTCAAAAACGGGGTTTCAATTTCCAAAAAGCCTTCTTGGTCCAAATAATCCCCCATCGCTTTGATTATCTTATGACGGAACATCAGATTTTCCCGCATCTTATCTTTACGCAGATCAATATAACGATATTTAAGCCGGATCATTTCATCGGGTTCGGTCCTGGCATCGGCAACTTCGATCGGAGGAGTTTTTGAAGTATTTAATATTTCAAGTTTATCCGCACTTATTTCGATCTCGCCGGTTGGAAGATTTGAATTAACCGTTCCAGAAGATCGCTCAACGATCGTCCCCGAGATCGCAAGAACAAACTCCGGCCGTATTTGAGCCGCTTTTTTTAATAATTCTTCGTCGGTTACAGAAAAAACAACTTGAATAACACCGGATCGATCACGCAGATCGATAAAAATTAGTCCGCCATGATCGCGCCGGCGATGGACCCATCCCATGAGGGTAACTCTCTTTCCAACACCGCTTTTTCGCAACTCTCCGCAAGTATTCGTCCTTTTCATTATTTAAATTATAACATATAATATAAATGTAATGCATTGGCGTGGAATAATTGAAGAATATCGCGAATACCTACCGGTAACGGAAGGGACTCCGGTCGTGACCTTTTATGAAGGGAATACCCCGCTCCTTCACGCAAAATATTTAAGCGATGTCACCAGATGCCAGGTTTATCTGAAATATGAAGGGGCTAACCCAACCGGCTCTTTTAAAGACCGCGGAATGACCCTAGCCATCAGCAAAGCTAAAGAAAACGGCTCCAAAGCGGTCATTTGCGCTTCTACCGGAAATACTTCAGCTTCGGCATCCGCCTACGCGGCAAGGGCCGGAATGGATTGTATCGTTATTATCCCCAGAGGAAAGATCGCTCTCGGCAAATTATCCCAAGCCATCATGCATGGGGCAAAAGTATTTGAAGTTGACGGTAATTTTGATCAAGCCCTTAATTTAGTGAGGGAATTGGGAGATAAATATCCGGTTGAAATTGTGAACTCCATAAACCCGTTCAGGATTGAAGGGCAAAAGACCGGCGCTTTCGAGATCTGCAACCAACTTGAATCCGTTCCCGACTTCCACGCGATCCCGGTCGGAAATGCCGGAAATATTACAGCGTATTGGAAAGGGTACAAAGAATATTTTGCTGCAAATAAGATCACTTCGCTGCCAAAGATGATCGGCTTTCAGGCAGAAGGTGCCGCCCCTATTGTTCTCGGCCACCCGGTAGAAAAACCGGAAACCATAGCCACAGCAATAAGAATAGGAAATCCTGCAAGCTGGAAAACGGCGGTTGCCGCGGCAGAAGAATCCGGCGGTTCAATTAGTATCGTTACCGATACGGAAATCGTTGACGCTTATAAACTTGTTGCAAAAAAAGAAGGGATCTTCTGTGAACCGGCCTCTGCCGCATCGATCGCCGGCATGCTTAAATTATCTAAAGCCGGTAAGATCCCTGAAGGCTCAAAAATAGTTTGTATTTTAACCGGCCATGGGCTAAAAGATCCTGACAACGCGATCCTCTTCGGGGAAAAACCAACGTTTGTCCCCTGCAAAGTAGAAGAAATTGCCAAACGTCTCAATTACTAAATGCGATAGCTACGATCAAAGATCTGTCGATGAAGCGATCCTTCAGAGCTTAGCGCCCCTTGGCGGGATAGAACAATTCGTAAAACCCGGCCAAAAAGTCTTGATCAAACCGAATATTATTATGCGGGGAACTCCCGACCAGGCCATGACGACCCACCCCTCTATAATTTCCACTGTCATAAGGCTGGTTATCAAAGCAGGTGGAGTTGCCTTTGTAGGCGATAGCCCGGGGAACGCTTTTTCATCACATGCAAAAACATTAGAAGAGACCGGCATAAAAGAAGCCACTGAAAAAGCCGGCGGTAAAATTATTTTCTTCCAGCATGATGGCGTTGTAGAAAAAAATGGGATAAAGATCGCAAAAGCGGTCCTTGACGCAGATATAATAATAAACCTCCCAAAGCTCAAAACTCATGGTTTAACTTTATACACCGGTGCAATAAAAAATATGTTTGGCTGCATTCCGGGATTTTATAAATCCCAATACCATATCAGCCATCCCCGCTCCTTGGATTTTTCCAAGACCATTGTTGATATTTTTGAAGCGGTCAAACCTCAGCTTAATATAATGGATGCGATCGTCGGCATGGAAGGGAATGGCCCTACAGCTGGAAACCCAAGGAAAGCCGGGTTGATCCTCGCATCCGCCGATGCTGTAGCGCTTGATGCCGTGGCATCCTATATTATCGGATTTAAGCCTTTTGATATTTATACGACCCAGATCGCACACGATCGAGGGATCGGCCAGGGTGAACTAGAAAAGATCAAAATAACAGGACCAGAGATAAAAAGTCTAAGGATCACCGATTGGAAAAAACCTTTTAATGTTAATATCCTTTTCAATTTAATCCCCGATTGGCTTTTCAATTTGATAAAACCGATCGCCAACCAGGTTAGGGTCAATCCGGAAATAGACCAAAATAAATGTGTTAAATGCTTGATTTGCGTCAAGAATTGCCCTGCAAAGACGATCGATTATGATAAAGATAAAAAGAGGGTCAATATTAAATTAGATAAATGTATTAACTGTTTCTGCTGTCATGAATTATGCGAATATAAGGCAATTAAATTAAAACCGACCTTTTTGGCCAGATTGATCGGAATAAGCGGATAAAACCCATCGTTTTTTGCTATAATACATAATATAAATGCCAAAACTTGACGTCGTATTAGTTGCCAACAGCCCCGGAGAATTGTCCGCGCAAGTAGAGCCTGTCGTAAACGAGTTAATAGGACAGCCGGTGCGAATTATTCTCGTAATAACCCCCTGCCAGTATTCCAGCGGACGGGAAGAAGAATTCGCCCAGTCGATCGAAGGGATCGCATCCATTGTCCCCGTTAGCGGCTATTTCAATTGGATCCTGCGGAATAAAAAACCATCCATAGATTTCTCTTCCAAAGGCGTTGTCATATTTTTAGGCGGAGACCTCTTCCATGCAAAAGCCGTCGCAAGCAAGTTAAAATATCCGGCTTACGCCTATATACAGGACCGCATCGCCTGGGATAAAAGTTATAAGAAATTCTTCGTTCCCGACCAGAAAGCAAAAAATAAATTCTCTCTAAAAGTGGATAAAAATAAAATTGAAGTCGTTGGGAACCTAATGGTTGATTCGGTCGCCGATCTTTCGAAGTGGGAGCCAAAAGATAAAGTTATCACCTTTATGCCCGGCAGCCGTAAATGGGAGATCGATTACATGACCCCTCTTTACAGCGATATAATTCAATTATTAAGGAATAAGACCCCCGACTTAAAATTTCAGCTCGTCTCATCCCCGTTTGAAAAAGCGACCCCGATCGATGGGATCAAAACTATCAGCTTTAACGAGATCGGAAATTCAGAACTTGTTATTACGATCCCTGGGACAAATACCGCGCGGCTTGCCGCAAGAGGGATCCCGATGGTCGTGATCTTCCCTTTGAACAATCCCGAAGTTATCCCGCTTGAGGGATTAGCCGACCTGATCGGAAAGATCCCCATTCTAGGCAAGCTGTTTAAAAGATGGCTTGCAAAGACCATAAATCAAAAAACTAAATATTTCGCCCTCCCCAACCAGAAAGCCGACAAAGAAATTGTCCCCGAGATCCGGGGAATAATTTCTCCTTTTTCTGTCGGACAGGAAGTTTACGCGCTCTATAAAAACAAAGAAAAACGGGCTAAAATGTCAAACGAGCTTATTTTGGCAATGGGACCGGCCGGCGCCGCTAAGAAAATATGGGGGATGATCAGTGCAGAACTTTAAACGGCTTCTGAAATTTCTAAGACCATACACCTCGCAGATCATCCTTGCTTCAATATGTACGACCTTGACCGCCGCAGCAACTCTAGCAATTGCACCTCTCGCCGGATTTGCTTTCCAGGCCATCGGCGAAAAAAACCTATCATTGCTTAACCTTTCAGCCGGCGGGATCATCGGCATCTACTTTGTTAAGGGGATCTTCACCTACGGCCAGGATTATCTCTCCTTTTATGTTTCCAACATGATCATTATCGATATCCGCGTTAAGCTATTCGAGCTTTTGGAGAACATTTCTCTTGATTTTTACGGCAAATGGCATAGCGGCGAGCTTATCTCCCGTGTAATGAACGATACCGTTGTCCTGCAAAATACTTTCCTGATCTCGCTTGCTTCCGTCTTGCCGCAAACAATCTTATTGATCGGATTGCTGGTCTATATCTTTTGGTTGAATTGGAAACTTTCTCTTTTGACCCTGATCTCGCTCCCGTTGATCATTCAAGTCATCCGCCTCTTTGGGGAAGAGATCCGGCATTTCAGTGAAAGGTCCCAGCAAAAAACCGCCGATATCACTTCCCAACTCCAGGAGATGATAACCCAGATCAGGGTCGTCAAATCATTTACCGCGGAAGAGCCTGAATTAAATAAATTTAAAGATGAGAATAAAAAATCCTTTTACGAAACGATGAAGACCGGACAATTTCTATCAACCCAAAACCCTATCATCGCTTTTCTGCAGGCGGGTGCCGCCGTCGGCATCGTCTGGTATGGCGGGATGGAAATTATTAACGGGAACCTTACTCTCCCCCAGTTGATCTCTTTTGCAACAGCCTTAGGGATCATGACCGATCCGGGAAGCACCCTTAGCAAATCTTTCGGGGTTTTTCAGCAGGGATTATCCTCGGCTAAAAGGATCTTTGAGATCCTTGATGCAAGATCAACCGTTGTTGAAGATAAAAATGCAGTCCCGATCCCAACGATCGTTGGAAAAATTGATTTTCAAAATGTCTCTTTTGCTTATGAAAAAGAAGCGGTCATACAAAATATTAATTTATCCGTCAATCCAGGAGAAACGATCGCCCTGGTTGGAAGGACCGGTGCCGGGAAAAGCACCCTCGTCAACCTCCTTCCACGTTTTTACGACCCAAATTCCGGGAAAATACTTATCGATGGAATGGATATAAAAGGGTTAAAAATTAAATCATTAAGGGAACAAATTGCACTTGTCCCCCAAGAGATCGCCCTGTTTCGCGGAACGATCAAAGAAAATATTGCATACGGAAAACCTACTGCTAATTTTGATGAGATCGAAAATGCCGCTAAACTTGCGAATGCTGATAAGTTCATTAATGCACTTCCCGAAAAATATGAAACAAAAGTCGGAGAACGCGGGGCGAATCTCTCGGGAGGAGAGCGCCAGCGGATAGCTATTGCGCGGGCGATCCTAAAAGATCCACGAATTTTGATCCTTGATGAAGCGACTTCCGCCCTGGATGCCGAGACCGAAATGCTTATTCGCGATGCGCTTGATAAACTGATCAAGGGTCGTACCGCATTTATTATCGCTCATCGGCTCTATACCGTAGAAAAAGCAGATAAGGTCATTGTAATGGACAACGGAAAGATCGTTGAATCCGGCACCCATAAGGAGTTGCTGGCAAAGGGCGGATTATACAAATATTTGCATGAGATCCAACTGCAGAACAAGGCATGATCTTTTTTCTAAAACTGCTTCAATTTAAAATGCGGGTCATTTTTCTTCTTCCGGCAAAAGCCGCATTATTTTTCATGCATCTGGCCGGAGAGATCGTGTTCCAGATCGCTCGCCTGACCAACATAAAAAAGAGCACTGCAAATAATATAAAAAGTTTCTTCCCGGGATCAAACTATACTTTATTATCCGATAGAACATTAAAAAATGTCAGTTTTGCCATCTTTGAGGTCCTTGCTCTCCCATTTTTTAATGCTACGCATCTTTCGAGCATCTCAAGAGTGATCGGCAAAGAGAACATCGACCAAGCCTTAAGTAAAGGCAAAGGGGTCCTTTTGGTTTCCATGCATACGGGAAATTACGAGATTATTCCGGCGATCCTAGCCAGCAATAATTACAAAGTCAATTCGATCTTGAAAGCGGATGATAACCCAATTTTCAAATTTTTAGAACCCAGCCGCAGTTATGGCGGAGTAAAGCTGATAAACATACTAAAAGATGATATGTACAAAGAATCTCTTAATGCATTAAAGAATAATGAGATCGTCTGTTTAATGCTTGATACCGGGGCTTCCGAAGGCCGTCATGTTGAGATCGACTTTCTCGGGAAAAAAGTTATTGTCGCTTCCGGCTGGCTCACCCTTGCCAAAAGGGCAGAATGCGAAGTGGTCCCGTTATTTTGCAGAAGAGAAAATGGTAAGATAATCATTCAGATCGACAAACCTCTTCAAATAACAAGATCCACCGAAGAAGAGAACATGCAGGGAATTAAAAGCTATTTCGAAGCTTTGATCAAACAATATCCCGACCAATGGCTAATGTTCATTAATGAGCAAGAGACAAAAAGGATGTTGGAACATGCTGAAAAAAAATAATGCAATAATATTCCTGGTCATTTGCGCCGGTCTACTTTATTTCACCCGCTTGGGCAGCTTTTCGCTCTACGATGCAGCTGAAACCACTTACGGAGAATTCGTTAAGAACATGCTTAATATGGGGGATTGGATTACTCTCCATTACAACGGTCAGATCATTTTCGATAAGCCCCCGCTCTATTATTGGTTTGTCGCCCTGCTTTCAAAACTGATCGGTTTTAATGAGTTTACTATGCGCTTCTGGGCGGCATTGTCGGGGGTTCTGACCGTAATTACCACATATCTTCTTGGTAGAAAGTTCTATAACGAAAAAATTGGCCTGCTCTCAGGAATAATCGCTATGACCGCCTTTCAATTTTTGATCCAAAGCCGGATCGCAGAGCTTGACATTATGTTGACCCTTTTCTTTACCTTGGCTCTTTATCTATTTTATTTGGGATATTCAACCGGCAATAAGCGTTATTATTTATATAGCTACATTCCAATGGGACTTGCTATCTTGCTCAAAGGGATCATCGGGTTTATCCTTCCCGGCTTTACTATTTTTCTATTCTTATTATTTAAAAAAGAGCTTGGAAAAATACGGGAGCTTAAGATCATACCCGGAATACTGATCATCACGGCAATTGGTCTTCCATGGTTTTTAATTGAATATCTGATCCATGGAAAAGTCTTTCTTGATTTTGCGCTTGGATTTCTCTTTCTCTCTCGTTTCGGCGGAGTAGTCGCCAATCATACCGGCCCCTGGTACTACTATATCTTGGCGTTGCTCCTTGGATTTGCTCCCTGGTCGCAATTCCTGCCGCTCGGTTTTTGGCAATATATAAAGAATTGGAAAAATGATCCGGAGCTATTATCGCTTTGTTTTATTTTTCCCACATTAATTGTTTTTTCGATCGCAAAAACAAAACTTCCGAGCTATATCCTCCCCCTCTATCCTTTTCTGGCTATTATGGTTGGAAAGCAATGGGGAGATCTTTTTGAAGGAAAGCAGAAAAAGAACATGCTGATCTCCAATCTATTTTTCGCAGTGATCGTATTATTGATCTTTATCGGAACAATGATGATCGGGAATATGAACTATTCAAAAGAATTTGTCGCCTTGATGCCGCATTTAAAGCTGCTCGGAACGATCCTTGCGATCGGCGGGATACTTTCTATTGTTCTGTTTGCATTTAATAAATACAAGCTTAGTTTTGCCGCGATCCCAATAATGGTTTCAGGAATTACGCTCGTATTGATCTCCTATACACTGCCGGCGGTTGAACCATATAAAGGGACAAAAGAGCTGGCACAAAAAGTGAGTGCGGCTATTAAACCAGGGGAACAGATCGCCGCGTATGATGTCGGCAATAGACCCAGCGTTGTTTTTTATAACTCCAAGCCGATCGTTTTTTTAGAAAGCGAAGCGGAGGTAAGGGAATTTATGGAGAAAAAAAGAGGTTATTGTTTTGTGATGGCCGGTGAATACGCTAAGCTCAACTTCACAGTTTATACCAAGCAGGGAGAAATAATCTATTTCCCATTGTTCATGGATAAGAAAAGACCTGGAAAGCTTATTGAAAGATATCCGGCCTTTGCCAAAGCCGGGGAACTGGTAGTTTTGCACTAATTTCGCATAAGAAATATTATGTCTAGTTGTTTTTAAAATATCTTTTTCCATTTCCACTTTCTTTTGTTAAAAAAGAAAGTGGAGCAAAGAAAGTTAATCTAAGGGGTTCACCCCTTAGATATCCCCGGCGCCGGCTAAGCACCCCACCACCCAGCCTTCCCCAAGCCCCCGGACCCCATGTTCCGGAGGAACCGGAACAATCGGCCTTCCCCTCCCTTTTGGCGGGGTTGCCTTATTGTTTATTATTGCTTTATCGCTATGCCAAAACGAGCCGGCGCTTGCAGTTTTTGGTTTGTCTTTTATAAAAAAACAAAAATAAGCATATACCGTGACTTCATCGGGCGGGTATTAATTTGAACGGGGAAAGGGAATATGAAGTCACTTGATTCTTTTTGCCTGCCTGCCGGCAGGCAGGTTACTTTTTCTGATCAAGCAGAAAAAGTAAAAGAGAAACGAAACAATAAGTAGACCAAAGAGAATCTTAAACCCTCAACTAGACATAATATTTCTTATGCGAATATTAAGCCATAAAAATAACAGTGAAATTTATATTGGAATATAGTGAAGAATAAGCGTAGGAAATATTTTAAAGGAGTACATTAATGAATTACGGTTTATCTTTAGGCCCGCTTGGATCAATGCGTTCCGTTTATTACGCTCCAGAAGCTTCCTCCACGAGCTCAGATCAAATCACGGGCCTCTGCCAGGGTGAACAATTAGCCGAAGGAGCAAGGATGTACCTTGAAGGAATGATGGGGTTAAAAAGTGGAGAAAGAGTCTTAATTACTTATGATACCCCAAATCAAGAAACGGCGCTTGCATTTGAACGGGCGGCAAAGCAAAAAGGCGCTCTCGTTACAATGTATAACATTGATCTTAATGGCAATAGGTTCAATGAAGCAGGTGTAAAAAGTATTTTAGGTAATATTACTCCGCAGGCAGCATCGTTCCTGGATAAAAAAAGTTTTGATGCGCTTTCCACAAAAGCCGAAAAAGGCGAACCATTTTCGGGGCTCCAATCAAAGCAGGATGTTTTCCTGAATTTTATCGACATGCGGCCAGGGGAATCGGCAGGACGGATAAAGATGGTAATGGCAGAAATAATTCTCGGGAAAGCGACCGGAACTGTTCGGACCGGCCATGGCCCAGGAATTACCAGGGAGATGGTCTGCCTTAAACCGGATTTTAATGCAATGGAAATCAACGCAAATAAACTCCTAGAGCTGCTAAAAGGTGCAGATAAGGTCAGGATCACAACTGCAAAGGGAACAGATGTGGAATTAGCTATAAGCGGAAGAACCCCACTTAAAGATGTCATGATCGGGCCGGGCATAGTTGGAAACCTTCCCAGCGGAGAAGTCTATATGGCTCCGCATGAAACTAAAGGAAGCGGAGTGCTTATTGTTGATGGGTCAATTGGAGATCAAATTATTGTTCCTTCGCCAATGAAAGTTGTCATTGAAAATGGAAAAGTCATATCAACCGGATGGCTGGATCCAGCCTTTAGTGATCCGAAATATCTCGAAGAGACCCAAAGTCGGTTAAAAACAGACGACCAAGCCGGCATTCTCGGAGAATTTGGTATAGGTTTAGCGCCTTTTCCAATTATCGGAAATATGCTGCAAGACGAAAAGTCAGTCGGCTCAATTCACATTGCTTTTGGGAATAACAGCCCGGATTACCCGGGCGGTCAGAATACATCGACCGATCATAGTGACTTTGTTATCCAGAAGGCAACCGTTGTTCTTAGCTACCCAAAAGAAAGTGGAAAGGCGCCGGTAACAATTATGTCTAATGGGCAATTTTTGTTTTAACAGTTAAATTAGACCGGAATCCCAATATCAACTACCTTGATCGTTCCGCAATGATTTGGCCCATCAGCCTTATAGAAGCCCGTTTTCGCTGCGGCAAAGGTTATCGTTTCATTAGCCCTTATAGCAACCCCCATCACTTCCCCGGTCGTTGCATTTAACCCCGAAGGGACATCGACCGCCAACACATTTTTATTAAGCGAATTGATATAGGTGATGATTTCAAGATACGGAGGCGCAACTTTCTTATTCAGACCAATTCCAAAGATCGCATCGATGATCAGATCGGCGCTTTCTAACTGCGATTTGGCTTTAATAAACACTTGATAGTTTGGGGCTTCGGTGCAGGCATCCATACCCTGGCCCAGTAACTTCTCAATATTAATCTTCGGATCTCGCTTAACCTCGTTCTTCCAGCCAATAAGAATAACTTTAACTTCTTTATTAAATTCTAGAGCAAGATGCCTTGCTGCGACAAAGCCGTCCCCCCCATTATTCCCCTTTCCGCAGACGATAACAATATTATTTCCTTTACAAATACTGGCAGCTTCTTTAGCGACCGCATAGCCTGCGTTCTCCATAAGTGTAAGCGAAGGGATCTTTAGGTCTCGAATTGCATGGCGATCAAGCGCCGCCATCTCTTCAGCCGTTACTATTTTCATTGGACAAAATATCCTCCACTTTAAGCACGACCGAATCAAGCTTCCCGATCTTGGCCAGATTAACAATAGTGTCCATCGATAGCGCTTGTGAGATATGAAAAGGCTGACTGAAAGTTCGCTGGAGTGCCGATAAGTGAGCACCGCACCCCAAATCGTCACCTATGTCTGTTGCCAGTTGACGAATATAAGTGCCCTTGGAGCAGAGAACTAAAAGCGTAAAGTGTTGGGCGGCAGAGTCTTGCGAATCGTAATGCGTCATGCGTAATTCGTAGATTTTTATTTTACGCGGTTTACGCTCAACCTCTATCCCCTGCCTGGCTAACTTATAAAGCCTCTGCCCATTGATCTTAACCGCCGAAAACATTGGAGGGACCTGCTCGATCTCCCCCGTATATTTCTTTAGTATCTCAATTATTTCTTCTTTTTTGGGATTTGGGATTTGGGATTTGGGGTTTACCGGTTTGCCGGTCGCATCTCCTGTATCAGTTTTAAAGCCTAGCGTTACTTCCGCCAGATAGCCTTTATCCCCATCCAAAAACTGTTGGATCGATTTTGTAGCTTTTCCTAAAAATACCGGGAGAACACCGGTTGCCATTGGGTCAAGCGTTCCGGAATGCCCAACTTTTTTTGTCATGGATAAATTACGAATTTTTGCGCAGACATCAAATGAGGTCCAACCGATCGGTTTATCAACAATAATTATGCCGTCCATCTTATCCTAAAGTACTAAGCTGTTTGATCGCTTCATTAATGACCAATTTTTCCGCCTGGGAAATTGAATCATCCATCGCGATACCCGAAGCTTTATGATGCCCGCCGCCGCCAAACCGCTTGGCAATTTCCGAGACATTGGCTTTGTTCTTTGAGCGCAGATTCACCTTAACTCTGCCGTTCTCTTCCCTAAAAAGGATCGCAACTTCGACGCCATCGATCGAGCGGATAATATCAACGATCCCGATCGTATCTTCGATCCTGGCTCCGGCATCGGTAAGCATTTTCTTATCAACGATCGTCCAAGCGATCTTATTTTCCGCTGCAAATTTCAGGTTCAAAAGCGACATTGCGCATATTTTTACCGAAGGAATCGATTTGACATCATAGATCCGAGAGGTTATTTCGTGCGTGCTGATCCCGGTCTCAAGCAGCTCGGCCGCGATCAACATGGTTGTTTTGCTTGTGTTTTCGTAGCGAAAATTGCCGGTATCGGTTATTATTGCCGTGTAGAGATTTTCCGCGATCCCCTTATCAATGACCGGCATGAACTCTTTAATGCACCCAAATATTATTTCCGCGGTCGATGATGTTGGTTTGACGCAATTTATATCCCCAAAATTCGTATTGTCCGGATGATGGTCGATATTTACGATCGTTTTTGCAATGTCCCTTAATTCAACATTGCTTCCGATCCTTGAAATGTCGGAAGAATCGATCACAAAAGCAATGTCGAAGATTTTACCGGTCGGAATATTTTTTACAACTTTTTCTGATCCGGAAAGAAAACGATATACTTTCGGTACGCCGTCGGCCGAAAATAGGGTGGCATTTTTGCCCTGTTTTTCCATGAAAAGCCCGATAGCCAACATTGAACCGATAGAGTCGCCATCGGGGTCAACATGCGAAGCAACTAGAATAGTTTTCGCGGTTTTAAGGAGCTCTTTAATTTTATTAAGTGTCGCTTCCATGATCGATCTTATTGATTATTGAAATTACGTTGCTCCCTCTCTCAAGCGAATTATCATAGACGAACTCGATAGATGGAACCGACCGCAGAGACAGTCTTGGCCCAAGCTCTCCACGAACAAAACGCGTCGCCGACTTAAGGCCTGCCAAACAATCGCTTTTTTCTTTTTCACTTCCAGCGATCATGCTAAAATATATTTTTGCGTTCTTTAGATCCGGGGAGATATCGACTTCGGTTATACTAACAAATCCGATGCGGGGATCCGAAACTCTCTCTCGCAGTATTTCGCTTATTTCCGCCTGAAGCACGGCTTTTATTCTGTCCGTTCTGCTCATTTTTTCCTGGGCTTTTCTCTTACTTCAAAACACTCGATAATATCGCCTATTTTAAAGTTCTCGTAGCCTTGGATAGATATACCGCATTCATAGTTTTGCTCAACAGTTTTAACATCTTCTTTAAACCTTTTGAGCGATTCCATCTTTCCTTCATGGATCTTTTCTTTTCCTCTAAATATCCGCATCCCGGAACCGCGAACCATTTTTCCATCAGTAACAAATGAGCCGGCGATAGCGCCAACTTTTGAAAACTTATATAGCTGCCGCACTTCCGCGTGGCCAATAACGACCTCTTCATATTCTGGCTCAAGCAAGCCTTCCATGGCCAGCTTAACATCATCGATCAATTTGTAAATAATATTGTATTTTCTTACTTCGACCCCTTCGTTTACACTTAAGTTCTCGGCACTCCCCTCAAAATCCGCATTGAACCCGACAACGATCGCGCCGGAAGCTTTTGCAAGCATAATATCCGACTCGTTAATTGAACCAGCCCCTGAGTGGATCACTCTTGTTCCGATCGCCCCTATCTTGAGGTCGACCAAAGATTGGATAATGGCATCGATCGATCCCTGCACATCGGCTTTAATAACTAAATTTAGATCAACGCTATCGCCCTCTTTTACATGTTTGGAATAATCTTCGAGCGAAAGGACCTTTCCTTTTTTAGCTTTGTTTTCCAATTCCATTCTTGCTTCTGCGTTTAGACGTGCATCTTTTTCGGTCGGCATCCCTTCAAGGATATCGCCGGAAGCGGGAACTTCGTAAAATCCGAGAATTTCGATCGGAGTCGATGGACCAGCCTTTTCCAGCCTCGCCCCGGAATAATTTATGATCGCTCTTACCTTGCCGTACGTTTTTCCGCAAACAAAAACGTCCCCAATTTTAAGGGTCCCGTTTTGGATCAAGACCGTAGCGACAGGGCCTCTTCCTTTGTCTAATCTTGCTTCAATTACAATACCGTGCGGATTTGCCATCGGGTCCGCTTTAAGTTCCTGCAAATCGGCCGTGAGCAGGATCATTTCGAGTAATTCACTGATACCGGTCTGCATTTTTGCAGATACAGGAACCATTACAACCTGTCCACCCCAATCTTCCGAAACCAATCCCAGGTCTGCTAATTGAGTTTTAACTCTATCTAAATTAGCATCGGGCTTATCAATTTTATTTATCGCAACGATAATTGGAACCCCGGCAGCTTTCGCGTGGTTAGCCGCTTCAACTGTTTGGGGCTTAACTCCGTCATCCGCGGCAACGACCAGCACAACAATATCGGTCGCTTTTGCACCCCTTGCCCGCAAAGCGGTAAAAGCCTCGTGGCCCGGAGTATCTAAAAAGGTTACTTTCCTTCCATCAACATTAACTTGGTAAGCGCCGATGTGCTGCGTGATGCCGCCGGCTTCGCTTTCGGCAACTTTTGTCTTTCGGATCGCATCCAAAAGCTTAGTCTTTCCATGATCAACGTGGCCCATAACCGTAACGACCGGCGGGCGAAGAGCCCGTTTTTCAATATTTATTTTTCTCTCGGTCGGCCTTTCTTCGTCCGACTTAAGCTGAATATCTTTATTTAATCCCAACCCAATCTCTTTAGCGACTTCAGCCGCAATATGCTGATTGATCGTCACCATCATCCCTTTTTTCATCAACTCTTTAATTAAGTCGGAGGGCTTAACATTAATTTTATCCGCCAGATCTTTTACGGAAATATCATCGGATTCAAGGATAACTATATCCAGCTTAGGAGCAACAGGCACCGCTGGGATCGGGACCGCGGGAACGGGCGCTGGAACCACAGGCACGGGAATAGGTGTAGGGACTGGAGGTGGCGGTGGCGTCGGGTGTTGAGGGACAGGAATTACAGGCAGTTTAACTGGTTCTGCTTTCGGGATAATTACTTCTTTAGGCGTTTCTTTCTTTTCTTCTTTTTTAGGCGGTTCTTTTTTCTCTTCTTTTTTTGGAGCCGGCGCTTTTTCAACTTTTACTGCGGATGCTTTTTTATCTTCTTTTTTCGGCACTTCTTTTTTAGGAGATAATATCTTTTTTACAGCGGCGGCAGTTTCATCATCAATTGCGGATGCGGCGGTTTTTGCAGTCGACTTTAATTCTTTTAAAGCTTTTAATATTTCCTTAGAAGTAACCTTTAATTCTTTTGCGAGGTCGCCAACTTTTATTTTATTCGCCATTTATTCCTCTTCTTTTTTAATATAAACTTCTCTTGCTTTACTTACCGCTTCTTCTGATAAGTGCGAATTCGCGGCTTTAATAGAAAAACTGAACTCTCTTAATTTCTCGATCAACTCGTGCGGCGATACGCCAAGCTCTGTCGCTAGCTCGCCCGCCGTAACATTGGTCTGGTTCTCTTTCTTTTCTCCGCCTTCGGAAATAAGATCGATCTTCCAACCCGTTAATTTTACAGCAAGCCGGACATTTTGTCCCTCTTTTCCGATCGCCAAAGAAAGGTCCTTTTCCGCCACAACAACTTTAGCTAATTTTTCTTCTTCATTCAAGGTAACACTAACAACCTTTGCGGGGCTTAAAGCGTTTTTAATAAATGTTTTAGGGTTCTCGCTCCATTCCACAATGTCGATCCGCTCTTGGCCAAGTTCTTTTACAATATTTTGGATCCTTGCTCCCATATGCCCGACGCAGGTCCCAACCACTCCAACGTTCGCGTCTTTTGAAAGTATGGCAATTTTCGTCCTTTTTCCCGGCTCTCTTGATATCCCTTTGATCTCCAAGATCCCTTCTTTTATTTCAGGGATCTCCATTTCAAAAAGGCGTTTAACAAGATTAGGGTGCGAGCGAGAGATCGTAACCATTGGTCCGCGGGAAGTTTTTCTCGTTTCAACAACATATACTTTTATTCGTTCGCGATCGCGAAAGGCTTCCCCGGGGATCTGTTCGGATGGGGTAAGGATCGCCTCAAGTCGGCCAAGATCAATAAAATAACCGGCATATTCCCTTCTTTGGACTATTCCGGTAACAATTTCACCCTGTTTTTTTGCAAATTCATCAAAGCCTTCTTCTTTTTCAGTCTCGCGCAGCCGCTGGATAATAACTTGTTTGGCCGTTTGGGCGGCAAACCTGCCAAAATCCTTTGGCGTAATATCTTCTTCTTTCCCCTCTTCGATCTGATAAACCTTAAATTCGCCATCATCCGAGATCCTAACTTCAAGATTTTCAGCGTTATTAAAGCGTTTTTTCGCGGCCGACAGGAGTGATGAATTGATCGCAGCGATCAGCCCTTCTTTAGTGATCCCGCGGTCTCTTTGGATCTCTTCGAGCATCTCATTAAATTTGTTAATTTTCATTGCAAACTCCTATACAACCGTCAAAAATGAAGAAAGTGGGTTTTGCCCACTTAATTAAGTAAAATCTCCTGTTGTTTGTCAAGTATAACAGCCCATATTTTCTTTGTCAAACGCCCTCTAAATTAAAGGCCCCCCGATCAGATCAGGGGGCCTTTTTACAGCTTTAGAGCCTTACGAAAGGACTACATCATCCCGTCATAACCCCCGCCTGGAGGCATTCCTGGCATTCCACCACCCATACCTTTCTTTTCTGCTTCCGGTTTCTCCGCTACCAGCACTTCTGTGGTAAGGAGCATAGCAGCAATTGAGGCTGCGTTTTGGAGCGCAGAACGAGTTA